>Ga0172362_10001773_pt1 | contig 18590 bp, 13 predicted proteins | sample LakKivs1_kivu2a2_FD_114534 | JGI IMG/M metagenome (GOLD analysis project Ga0172362, IMG submission 114534) | Sediment microbial communities from Lake Kivu, Rwanda - Sediment s1_kivu2a2 | ecosystem: Environmental > Aquatic > Freshwater > Lake > Sediment | place: Rwanda: Western Province, Lake... | reverse complement strand
TTTTGGCAAAATTTAAATTGGCAGTAAAGTTATAATAATTACTAGCAAATTTGTCTAATTCTTTTTGCTTAGTTTCAACATATGAATTAAGAGTATTAGCAGCAGCAATAATGTGTTTAATACTGGCTTTTGGATCAGCGCCATTAACAACAATTGATAATTCAATTGGATTTAAATCTACGTTAATTTCACCATAACAGCTCTTGCGCTTCATATGGTCACAGAAATCATGTTCAGTACGAGCTACAGTTGCGCAATCACTGCAAATAGCTTTTCCAACTGCCGTTCCCATCGAAACAGAGTTTGAAACACCTGTCGCTACTTGTCGAGCTAATTGAGGATAACCTGCTTTATCTAACGCGCATAATGCAATCACTCTTTTGAGATTGCGATCATAATAGGTATCAACAATAAAACCTCTAACGTGATCTACTGAGCTAGATTTATGATCAATGCATAGAGGTTTACCGACCCATTTTTTATAAGCTTTAACTAATTCTTCTTCCGGGAAAATATCACCGTTGGAATTTTTATATGGCTTAACACTTGGATCATTACTTGTCCAGCGCCAGGTATTGCCTCTTTTATCCCAACCAACTTGAACTGGTTGGCCCTTAGCATTAAGCTTAATAGTACCATCATCATTTAAGGCCGCAGCTTCGGCTGCATGCATCATAACGGCAGAGAAATAAAGGAAGTCTTCCGCTTTGGGAGCAATTTTCTTAAGGTTGGACGCAAACTTTCGAAAGTTTTCTAGAATTTCAGGACTGACTGATGGCAAGCAAGAGTCAGTATTTTCTACCCTGCTAATCTCAATTAATTCGCCTAATTTAACAAATGCCATGCGTTATCTCTCTGATTTTTTGGGGGTAGGTTGATCAGTTTCAATAGAAGGCTCTTTATCTTTTTTAGATAAGTTCTGAGCGCTCTTCTTTTGCTCCTCTGTCATTTCTTCCGGAACAACAACTGAAATTATTTTTCCATCACCACGTTTAATAAAACCCATCTTCATCCTGCCATTGTCTAGATCTTTAAAGAAACTAGATTATGTTAATATCTGAATAATTACTGCTAGTTTTAACACTAACTTCACTCATTATATGTTAATATTCCTAGTTCTTTATTTTTCTAAAATAGATTAGAGTCCCTTTTCCTTGATTACTTCATTTAGCTGGTCTTGTCTTTTGTTAAATAAATCAACAATTAACGGTGTTTTCTTCTCGATTTGCAATTGAAAGGTATTACTAACAGTATCCACCCAGCTAGTCGCTAAAATATTATTTTGGATATGCGATTTGATTCTATCATCGACAATGGTACTAACCTCATCGCATTGTTTTTTCACTCCCTCAATTGCTTTTACTATATCTGATGGAAATGATTTTGATTCTAAATCATCAAACAATTTAGAAAAATGATTGACTTTATCCTCTAAAGTATCAATCGAAGAAATGAAAGACTTCATTAGCTTGATGGTTTGCGTATCCGAATCAAATAATTGCATTGCGTTAACGCATTTAAATGCTTCTCGCTTAAAATCATTGAAGTTTTCAATTGACTTGTCTCGGAATCGACGAATGGCCGCTCTGTTTTTAACAATCTCATTAGAGTCGACATCTGGATTATCCTTAAATGGCGTCTTCATAATATTCAAATGGTCTTGAGCAATCTCTAGAACCTTAATCGCATGATTAAAAAATAAAATGGCCTTTTCCGCCTGAACTTTTTCTTCATCGGAAACCTCGTAGGTCATCATAATGGAATATGCTTTGACTATTTTCATTTTATTTTATATGTTTTAAGGCAAATTGCCCCTGCTAGATATTAAATTTTATGCCCACTTCAGCTTAATTATAAATGAATCCGCCATTGTTTTCAGATGGACCAGCGCCCCTCATTCCTGCATCATTATTGTAAACCCCAACTTGAGGAATGACATTAGTTTCATTACTTGTATCTAAAGTAGATTGGTAGTTTTGACGAGTCGGCGATTGATCAACAATAAAATTGTAAACCGCATCCATTGGATTTTGTCTAGTTACTGATAAATATGGAGCAAATGAACCGTGATAGAATTGATCTATAAATGAATCATGATGTTTTCCCTGATATTCTCGTACATTAGAGACAATATCGGCCTCATTATAATCAGATTCTGAACGACATGATTTGATTAATTTCTGAAATAAATCCTGTGATTTTGAGTCAAATTTAGATAAATCAAGATCTTGAAGAACTTTGGCCGGCTTCTTATCTAAATACTTACACTCTACCAAAGCAACAATTACTTTTGAAATATCTTCATCTTTTTGACCATGAACAAAAACCGGACCATTTTCCAAGAAAAGAGATTTAAGATTGTTTTTTAACAAATCTAATAATCCTAATTTGACTTGCTTCATTTTAATTGGAAAAACTACCTGCTTTACTCCTAGCATCTTACATGCCCTGGCAATTTTATCAGCTGATTCTTCGTCTAAGCTAATCACTTTCTTAATTTTCAAATCACGACACAAATCAGCCAATTCACCTGGAGATGGCGGAGGCCCTTGAAATAATTGGCTTGTGATTTTAGCAATACCCTTCATAGATTTTTGATTAAATTTTTAATGACCTCTTTAATATATTGAGGATCATGGTTAAATAATACGTGTTTTACGAAGGTAATTGATTGTCCAATGGCAGAAGTAGGCGGTAAGTTTTTTTGTGAAATCTCATTAACATTAAGCGAATTAAACTTATTGCGCAATGAAAATAATGCCTTATTCCTTTTCTCTACCGGAATACGGTTAATAGTAAATCTAACAATATCTGATAAGTATTTTCCAACCAAGGAAGCTTTACCTAGCTCACTAACAGCTGCGTTTTTAACTAGCTTCTTATTTACTTTAATTTTATTCTTCTTATTGAATTTAATTAATGAGTTTTGCAGAGCTACTTTATCTGGCTTTTGTAACTTCTTTTTGATTGCTTGATCAAATTCTTTTTTAAACAATACCAAAAAGGCTCTCACCTGTGTTTTAGAGGCGTGCTGGCGCAGCTCTCTCATAATCGCGGAAAAGGAAAAATCCAATGACTTGGTTAAGTCAATCACTTTATCTTCTGCTTTGTTCTTGTCTCGGTGCTTAAAGAACTCTACTTGACGTAATCTCTTCTCAGCTTCTGATTTAGTATCAAAAGTCCCTAGGTTTTTGTCTTTTTCAGATAAAACACGATACTTGTCATTTGGCATCTTTTTAATTTTAGCGAATTTAGCTAAATCTTGATGGCAAAATGATTCATATTGCGAAGATAATTTAAATAAGTAGTTAATATCACTCATATTATTTTTTCTTTAGTGTTGGCGGAATGCCATCAACAAATTGTGACTTAATGCCTAGCGTATCACTGCTTCTTAAGAACATATCTTCAATAATTGCTTTTCCATCAACTTCACTCATCGCACGAATCGCTCTTTCATTGACAAAAAACAAATTCCCCAGTTCTATTTGCTTGCTGGATTTATTGACATAAGCGGAATTGAGAACTAAACACTCTTTATAAGCCGCCACTACTTTACCGCAAAAAACTGCCGGATAAGAGGTTGAGATTTGCTCTACGCTCACTTCCTCATAAGAATCACCCAGATAAATCTCAATAAATTTATCCTTAAAAACAGTAGCAATAAATTCTGCCAATGTTTTTTGACGATCTTTACCGCAATCTTCAATAGCTTGTAAAATCTCTTCTTGAGTTGTCATTAATTTCCCTTAAATTTTGATAAAAATTTATCATAGTATTCACTTGCAACTTTTGCATTTAGCAATTGATATGATGACTTTTTATTCATACTTAATTTAGTTTGAACTTTAACTCCACCAATTTTTAAGGTCGCTCTTCTAAAAGTATCAACCAAAGAAGCCGTCAACTCTTGAACAGCTTGAAAACAATCGTGACTTGGGCCTTGAAGATCGCAACTAACCTCGATATCATGATTGTTCATGTGAACAGAAGCCGAGGCCATCAATTCCTCTTCTAACACTGCACACAAGACTCGACCAAATTCAATTGAATTAACTACATTATTGGAATTAATTTTAATTAGACAATTATTATTGGTTAAGTATTTTTGATAAAGCGCCTTGTTGTTTTTTTCTGAAGCGGCGACTTGTTGTAAATAATTATTCACCACATCTAGAACTTCAGTATTTAATGTACTTGGCTTGGAGACTGGCTTTGGTGATGGTTTAGGGGGTTTCACTGAATCACTCTTCGTTGTTTGATTAAATAACTTATTTAATAAGGCTTCAGTCTTTTCATCATCTGTTTCATCTAATAATCGATTTAAAGTCTCTAAATCCTTATCATTATCTACCTCTTTATTTTTAGACAAAGAATTGTAAACAGAAGTTAAGTGCTTAGTGTATGGAGCTTCGTTAGCGGTATAATAACCAACTTCCTTTAATGCTTTTGAAAAAGAAGCAGGATCTGGGTTTAAAATAAATTGCCAAGCATTGGCATATTTTTCACCGCTTAAAAACTTGAGATAATCTTTGGTGCCTTCTAATAAATTAGGATAAGCGCGATATTTTAGATTTTTCTTCTCCCATTTTCCAGGAGACATTTGTTCATCAGTCGTTAAATCATCAAAATAATTATAACTACCTTTACCGTTAGTTGTGATATTACCAAGATTGTAATTCCACATGCTTTTACGATGACCGGTCTCCAAAGCATTATGAGCCATTACCATAGTCACTTGTTCTTTAGTTGGAGTACTAGAAAACAATTGCTGCCAAGCCTGAATAATAGCTTGGCTTAATTCATTTTCTGAAACTGCAGTTCTAACTCGTGGCACTCTGTTTCCCATAATTATCCTTCAAGATTGCGCATTAATTGCAACAAGTTAGCAGATACCACAGGATCTGTTTTCTTAATTAGTTTTGCATATTTTTTAATATAAGAAGCGACCAATCTAGGATCTTCTGATGACATTGACTCTAATGATTGAATAAATTTGACATGGGATGTTTTTCCCCAAAATTCCTTAGCCAATTGATCACTCTTAAATTCTTTCTCAGTCACAACTTCTTGACTCGATACTGGCTGACCAGATTGAGTCTCTTCTTCGAAAAAGATATTCGGAGAGCGAACAGTATCAGAACCATCTGTCTTGGTCGGTGAAACAGGTTGTTCTGGAACTAAATGAGGAGAACGAACGGTATCGTTAACAGTTGGTGGAGCTAAAGCGGGGGGTAGAGGTGGAACTACAGGAGCTTTAGCTGGAGCTGGAACTGCAACTGGAGCGGGTGTTGGGGGCTCAACTGACTCAGCAGCCGGCTCGTCAAAAACAGGGGCGCCAGCAGGAGTAGTTTTAGTCCAGTCATCAACACGAACTTCTTTTGAATTATCAACTTTCACTGGTGGAGCAGTAAAATCAATTTTGTCTAAAAAGCCCTTGACATTTTCTTGATAAAATTGGTTAAAAAACGCATTATAGTTTTGATACGATTTAGTGATTTTGGTAGTTGACTTAACATACTCTTCAATTTTTCTTTGAGCCCGAGACTTATCCATTTCGCCCAAAGCCACATTAATTACTTCTAAAAGAGCCTCTGATTTATTATATAAGTTTCTAGTATCTTTCTTAAGTTTAGAAATTTGCTTAGGAAATCTTTTCTCCCAAATAGCTAATGCTCGATTTCGATAAAAATAATCTTTAATGTTAGAAAAAAATCCAGCTTCTTTCTTAATGACAACTGATTGATCAGTAGCAAAACGAGTCTTCAAATCTTGAAGATATTTTCTTTGATCATCATCTAAGTCTTTAAAAAGAAAAGCATTATAGACGGCATCTAAGTTGAGATTTAGGCTTTCAATTTCTTTGACAACTGCCCCAACTCTATGATGAAATCTTCCTAAATTGCCAATTGCAGACATGTACTCACGTCGATTCAAATAAGAATCGGCCGTTTTCAATAAGTTCTTCAATGAGGCTTGAGCTTCACCATCATCACTATCACCTGAGACAAGAGAACGGATGGATTCATCCTTTTCTCGCAAATGGTCCATGACTTCTTTGAACTCTGGATTAAAGAACTTTTCGGTAATAATACCGCCAATGTCCATTTTTTCTCTAACTTTATTAACCATCTCAGTGAGAGATTTTTTTCTCTTAGCGATTGTTAGCATAAACTACCTTTGTATTAAGGTTTAGATATTGAAAATGCAATATTATCCATAACTATCTAGGCTAATTATGCTGGCGGACCTTGACCTTCTGGTGGTGGAGCTGGCGGAACTCCACCATCTAATCCTGGTAGACCTCCAGAACTTCCCTCTCCTGGTAATGAATCGCCTCCTGATTCACTATCTGACTCTTTCTCCAACTCCGGAATTTCATCTTCATCATCCAAAGAACGCAACGCATTGAGATCCATCGCTGCCAAAGACTCCCTTTCTTTTGCATTAATCGCATTTTGAATCGCTTCTTTTCTCATCTTTCTATTTTCATCTTCAAACTCTAAGCCCATCGAACGATACAAAGTATGTAAGGAAGCTCTCTTTGCATCGCCTTCTCCCTGAGTCAAAGTCATTAATGTATTGATGTAATCACCAGCATCAAATAATGACATGTGATTCCAATCAACTTCTGGAACAATTAATCTCTTTTCACCGCCAGAATAATCATAAAACCCTTGGATCTTAGAAATTGGAGCAAAAATCTTCCTCTTCAAGAAGCTTGACATCATATTACGGAATTGCATGTAGCGTTGTCGTAACACGTCCAATGCTACACCACCATTGGCATAAGTTGTATCTGCGCCACCATCCATTAAAACTGGTGGAACTTGTAAACCAACGTATATTTCTTTGATAATTTGACTAATATCCCCTGAAATATCATAAATCCCTTGGCCATAACCAACGCGCTCTACTGCTACACCAGAATGAGTAAAGATCTTGAAATCCTTATCATATTGCGCCTCTTCAAAGACATTTCTCCAAGCTTCTAGGTCAGCAAATGTAGGATGCAAACCATCGGGGCTGTCAGAGCCAACCTTCACCAAAGTCAAGGGATTGATCATATTATCTGCCTGGGCATACTTGCTATTTCCCTGAATTCCGATCTTGCCATTTCTGCGAGTGACAAACAATCCGGTTGGCACCTCCAAACACCAAACAACTCCCTCATAATCTACCTTATTGATCTTATTAGGATGTTGGTTGCTAGGGGCAATCACTGGATAATTGCCATCAGCCGCATTTGACCACGAAACACAATATTGCTTTTTACCAGAACTTAACTTTTTGGTAGAAATAGAAGGGGCAAAATTGCATTTAAAAGCAATCTCTTGAACATCATCAGCTAATTGAGAGGAAACAGTATAGTACTTGAAAGCAGTTGATTTTTTATTTTTAATTAGGCTGCCATCACCAGCAACTAAAGTATCCAATAACACAGATAAATGCTTGCTATCTAAATCCTTCACCCAATCAGGTATTTTCTTAAAACTAGAGGTAGATTGATCTTCAATTCCAATTTGGTCTTTGAAATAATCCATTAATTCTTTGCTATTAATTCTACCATTCCATCGATTCATTGGCTTTGACTTGAATCCATAGTCTAAGAAATTATTTGATTCAACTTCTCGTTCACTCAAGTTTTTACCAAAAAGTTGAGCGAATTGAGTAGCAGTTTTTTTCATGTCAGATAAACAATCAGAATCGACCTTTTGAACTAAATCAATATAGTTTTGACCCAAATAGCCTTCAGAAATAACATAGCCTAAAAACTTTAAATATAAGTCAGCCGGAACTTCTTTTTGAAGAACATTAACAGAATCAATAGCTTTGCCTTCAAAATTGGCAATGCCTTGGAATCGATATGTCGTTTTAGGATCAATATCTTTTGCATTAACTTTTTGCCAATCACCCCAGTTGGTTTCATTTTTAGTGGTTTTCTTTTGAACCCACATCTTATGGTTTGGAGTTACCTTAACATCTACATTTCGAGAAGTAAAATGATACATCTCGCCCTGGTACTGAGACATATGTAGCTCAACAGGCTTATGATACTCAATTTGATGATTTTGCGGATTAATACAGGCAACTTGAAAATCATCTTTCATTGTTAAGACGGCTGAGACCTCATTATTGGTTAACTCAACGCCATTAACATAATTATTATTTAACTCTAATTCTTTTAATGATTTAAATCCTAATTCCGTGAGAATTTCAGTATTTTCATCATAAGCATTGGCATATTGAATAGTAACTTTACCATTTCTTCGAGAAACTATTTTCTGACTAGAACTGATGTTTAATAGTTTGCCAGAGTAATCCTTCACGTCAACAAAAGCTCCCCCTCCATTTTTACCAGTCTTTTGGTAAGAGAAGACATTAGGTTGATGGCCGTATTCAGTGTCAGACCACATCACAATATATTCTGTCACTATTCTTTGATCTGACTTTTGGGCTTGAGAAATGCAAATATTAGGAACAAATCCTGATTTGAGCACTAATTCATATACATCATCAGAAAGCTTTTTAGAAATAGTCGAGTACTTAAAGCTCTTCGATCCTGTCTCATATTTAGAAATTGCCTCAGAACCATCTCCCTTAACTAAAGCATTTAATAAAACACCCATTAATTCTGGGTGTAAATCCAAGGTCCATCGTGGTAATGACTTGTCTTTTGATAAGACGCTATCATTGGTTCCAATTTCTTTGGCAAAGAATTCATGTAAATCTTTCCCGTGAATTGAGACGCTCCACATTTCTTTTGGACATTCCGCCGAGTATCCTGAACCGATTACTTTGACAGTATGATTTGCGTTTTTGTTCAGTAACTGAGCAAACTGATCAAATGATTCTTTCATATCTTGATAGCAATCACTTGATGTTAATTGATTGACCGAAATAAAGGCATCATATCGATTATTCTTAAAATTAGAATAAACGCAACCCTCAGAAACCAAATATCCTAACACCTTGAGGTATAACTTGATTGGAATATCTGCCTGACAAACAGAGACTGTTTCTGGGTAATTGGTATTATTAAATTTAGCTTTGGAATTAAATTTATAGTTAATCTTTTGGTCTAATAGTGATTTAGCTGGCGCCTTATCGAAATCTGTCCAATTCTTACCAATTTTTCTTTTAACATAGAGGTTGCTGGAAGGAAGAACAGCCAAATCTACTTTCTTGCCAGTTACCGAGAAAAGCTTGCCATGGTAATTTTCAATGGACATTTTCTCTGGATAATCATAAAAAATTTGATCATTCTCGTCGGCAAAGGCAATTTTAACTTTCTTTAATTCTTCATTATTTTGTTCACTAAAACACAAAACTTCATTCAAACGCTTAAATCCTTGATTTGTTAAGATTTCGGTCTGATCGTCATAGCATTCACGCAACTTATCAAAAAGCATTAATTGTCTGAACACGCACACCGGCAACCCAGTTCCTCTAATTTCATACGGACTAATTCTTCTTGCCAAATGTGAAACATGGAAATTATCCAATGGAATATTCTCTCCACGTTTAACTGAATCAATAATATGACTATTTAATTGTTTTCTTTGCTCAATATCATTTGGTTTATTGGAAAAGATAATTTTCTTTAAATTCTCATCCGGTCGTAACATGATAATTGGCTCATTAGCCACAACTGTTCTCTTCACAATCATGTAGTCTGGGTTTTGAATTAATAAACGACTCCATTTACCACGGCTTTCATCCAATTCGCTATACACGAATGATTCTCCTAATAACCAATATTCCTGCGCAATTTGCACGCAAATATTCATCAAATCTATTTCTTCAATCATATCATTGAAGAATGCCTCAATTTCTTTATTTGGGCACTTAATGTTTAATTTACTAATTGGATACGTGCTGTGAAGATTGATTGCATTATGTACAAATGGATTTAAAGCATAGAAGCTACGACACCAGGCATTGATCGTGGCTCGGTCACGAGGAAGATTCAAATTGGAATTTAACCACAATGGAGAATAAACTTCTGGCGTTTGCTTGACAGTATCTCCGCCACCACCGCGAAAGTTACCAGAGCTACTAACTACTTGAGCAAATTTCTTTTGTCCAACAGAAGAAACAACCAAACCATTTTGGGTGTTGGTTTCATTGGCAGTCGGCCCGGACCCATCTCGAAACAAACCCTGATCCACTTCATTGGAAATACCTTGTCGGCGTATTTCAGAAACAGATTTTGACATAATTGAACTAACTTGTGGGACAGAAGATTTCGCTTCTAAATATTTTTCCGAGTTAGAGGGCCCATTCCAAATAGAATTTTTTTTAATAGCCATGTATCCTCATTGCTTAGATCTTGAAGGAGTCTAGCTTCCATTGATTAGCAGAAACATTAAAGAATGTTTGATTTTTGTGCCGTTGGACACTTAATCATGCTTAATTAATAATATATCATTTCCTTGATGTCTCAGAACTTTCTTCTAATATATCCAGTTGTCACCAAAGGCTTATTTCCCGTATTAAAGTCAGTTTGCTGCAATAATGGGTTCAAATTAGTAAAGCCTTTCGTTAAAATAAATTTAAAAGCTAAATAAGCATTCAGCAAAGCCATGAAACCGTCATTCGGGGTTCCGCCCTTCACATAATGAAGCTGAGGATCACCTCCCATTCGAGAAATCGAAGGCTTAATCTCCATACTGCAACAATGATCGATTAACCAAGCAATTTTCTCATAATCACCATATGGGAACTTAATCATCCCCCGTTTTAACTGATCATATAGCTCTCCAATATAATAATCACGCTCAAAAACCAATTCCTTTGGGAAAGAGTCAGTTGTATATTTAATATGATGATTAACCTTGGGATGAGCCCGAGAAACTAAATATTTATCCCCATAAATTTGGTGCAAAGTCTGTGAAAAATCGTTGGAGTACCCAATATCTCCAATCGCTAAATTAACGCTATACTGCCGCATCAGCTGCTCAATCAATCCCTTTTTGCTCTCCGGATCATTTCTTTTAAATTTGGTAGCAAATTCAAGATGCAACAATCCCGGACCTTTCGCCGACAAAATAACTGCCGTACTGTAAGATTGTCCCCTAGATTTGGCATTTTCAACATCTGCTAATTGCTCCGCATCAGCCCGAGCACCATAGTCTATTCCCAAGACCACGATTTGCTGATCTGGTCCACTTCGAGCATCAATTCTAGAGCTAAATTTGCGATCATCTCCACATTTTTCTTTAATTTCTTCAGGAGTAATCGGGCTAGAGTCTCCTTGGAAAAACTCTCCAATAACTTCGTTCATGAAAACACGCTCAGTATTAATTGGGTGCTTTCCTGGAAGTTCGTTTTCAATATCTTCCCTGGTAAACATTGGCATGTATAATTGGTTGATATGGAAGCCAATCATTTTACAATCAGCGTCTTCGGGGTCTTTAAGCGCAACCCATTTGCCTCGTTCTGCGGCATCTAGTTTATTTTGTTCGTGCCCACAGTGTGTGCACTTGACAATGAATCCATAAATCCAAATACTCTTCCATTCATCCGTACCAGGAGTGTATAGGGGGAAATACTCCTTGCATTTCTCACATCCTAAATAATAATATTGCTGAGAAGAGGTTTGCCACATCTTATGGAAGTCGGATCCCTTTCTTCTTGGTGTTCCGAAATAAACCTGAACACCTTTTGAAGGTTTACCATATTTGGCAGTAGTTAATGTTTTTAATGAATTACCAATCGCAATGCCAGTCGTCTTCTGACAATTATGTACAATTGGACCACCCATATATTTACTAAATTTATTTGGTGATAAGATAAAATTATGATTATCTTCTACTTCAATATCATATACTATCTTTTCTTTCAAAGAATCTTGTTTCTTATCTAAAATCAAATATTGATATGGCAAGTACTTATTATTCCAATCATAAATATTTTGTTTTTCACTTATTTCAGCAGAGATCTTATATTCCATATCTTGATGAAGATATGGTGCAATTAATTCGCTTAATTTCTTAAAACTTTCTTTTCCAAAATATAGATAAAATTGATTGTCATATTTTTGATAGTGGCAATTAATTCCTAATTCAGAAAACTTCTTGACAAATCTTTTTTGACTTTCTTCATTAAAAGAACATGTTGATAATGTTGCAGAATCACCATTATTCCATCTATTGGTAATGCTACCATCATCCATAAACCAAATAGCTATCCCACGAGCATCTAATTCATCTAATACCCATTGTGGACAATCAGATTTATTCTTCGGAAAGTCTCTATTCATGCCAAATAATTTAGTTGTAAAAACTACAGCATTTTTCTTAGAGTATCCATTATTGTCTATTATTTTATAATTGCAATTAAAAATATCAGATTTCCATTTGCAATAATTAAATTGCTTCATTCCATGAATAACTGAGAGCCTAAATCTAGAAGTTCCTTCGCTTCTAACATGGCCATCACCAAGAAATGAGCCTAAAATTATTTGCTTTTGGTCTTCATTTAGAGCATTAATATGCTTGGTAGAATCGCTATAGCTTTTAATTAATGTACCTTCATTTATTTCTGATATTGGTTTCCAACCAAATTCAGTTAAAAACTTATGATTCGGGGTACATGATATTTTTCTACCACACAAAGAAATATCTAATAACTTTCTCTTTTCTCGCTTAAAAGCATTAGCAATTTTTTTATATTCAAATTTTTTAGTGTCTTCATTGAATGTCAATATGAATGGCAATTTATCTTTGTTAACAAATTTTTTATATAATAGCCCAATAGACATTTTCCCTAAATTAGTGGCTATTTTTTGATTGTATGGGAAACACTCATCGAAGAAGATAACATCAGCAGTTCGACCCATGACCCTATCCCCATCTAATCCAACCGACTCAATCCACAAGTGGTTACCACCTACGAACTGCTTAAAATGCAAAGAATCATTTGTCGCAGTCGATTGGTCTAATAACGATTGCATATAAGCTTTTGGCTTAAGTGTCTTGTTATTAGGATCAGATGGTAATGGTACGGAAGATGAAATGATCTGATTCAGCTTTGTTTTTGAATAAGCGGCAGCTAATTCTAACTGAGGAAATGCATGAATAATTCTAATTGGCGGCTTTTCTCCGACTCCAAAAATGCCGGACCCCATGAAATACATTTCCATCGCAGAAGCCATCGTGGTCATACCGACTTGGCGCCCCTTGACAATAATCACTGGCTTGGCCGTTGGCTCTAACGCCTTGACCCCAATATAACGGTATATTTCAGTTAACGGTTTGTAACCATTGCCAATTAATCGGAAAGGCTTTCCATCCAAGGTTAAATATTTTTGACAAAAATAAGCCGGATCAATGTTTAATAGCTTGTTTTTTAAATTATCAAAAAGGTCTTTGTCGGAGTCAGTCATATTATGATGGTTTTTTATACATAAAAAACCATAAGTTTAATGGCAAAATGTCGAAAATGCAGTTTAAATTTAGATGAAAGCAACTGTTCTAAATCTTTTTTAGTGCATCAAATCAATATTTGTCGTGTCTGCAATCAATCAGAGGATAAGGCTCGAATGATTAAGACGCGTCAATCTGTGATTGAAAAATTAGGGAATCAATGTGAATGTTGTGGAAACAAGCAATTTGAATGCTTATCAATTGATCATAAAAATGGCAATGGCATTGAGGACCGAAAGCAATTTAAAAAGTGGGAAAAGTACCTAAAACACTTAGTTAAATTGCCAGTAGAACAACTCTCTGCTGATTATCGATGCCTTTGTTTTAATTGTAACTGTACTATCGGTCAATATGGAAAATGCCCGCATCACTTTCAAGATTACAATTTAGAATCACTACCAACCAGTAATCGAGGGGCGAGAAACTGTCATCTTTCAACAGAAGAACAGAAAAAAAGAAATCTAGTTCTCCGACAAATTAATCGATTAAAAATCAAATTAGAAATGATTAAAGCCTATGGTGGTCGGTGTGTTGATTGTGGAGAAGACCACCCGCTATTTTTAACACTGGATCATGTTAATAACAATGGAAACTTAGAAAAATTAAGAGGAATTGACTTTTATCAATTCCTCAAGAAGTTAGGCTATCCTGGCAATCAACAGCAATTGCAATTATTATGCCATAACTGTAATCAAGCCAAAGAATATAGTAATCGAAGAAATAATCAAAACGTTAAATCAATCTTCCCAGAAAACTATCTTAAGATTAATTACTCGATTTCTTTGTTAGAAGAAGAAGAGTTATGGGAGAGTGCTAAAAAATTTTATGCGCAAATTATATTTTAACTGGATTTAATCCAAAGAAAGCGTCCGTATTGGATGGATCAATTTCCATATTGAAATCACGATTACCTAAATTACTATAATTAGTGTAAGTGTCAGGATTATTCTTTTTCGCTTCTAAATTCAATTTGCTAACTAAAATGACCAACTTATCATCATCCCAATCTTTTGGATCTGAGCAATCATTAGAGTGAATAGATTTAATCTTTTCAATGATGGCTGGGACTGGTAAATTGCCTTTAGTATCTCGAATGTAATTTTCAATGGTTCTCAAGACGTGAGGCACTTTTTTAATTACAATCGGTTGCATCTCTACTTTTTTATGCATCAAATTGTTTTGATCTGAGGCGGTTTTATTTTTAATATTGAGAACTTTGGAGGTAAAATCATAGTCTGATTTCTTTCCCTCATCAGATAGTTCTGCACCCTCTCCATATCCAAGAGTGTAGGTGTGCCAGTACTCTAATGGAATTTTGGTGGCTTTGAGTTCAGCATCTGGATAGTAATGAAAAAAGACAATTGATTCGGCTGCCTTTAGGGCTTGACCATTAGCTTTATTTGTTTGTCCAACTAATTTTCCTAGTTGATACCACTCTTGAGCTTTCACCAAATCTTTCATTCTATTAAATAGATTTTCATCTCCAGCAGAGGCAGTTGCTTTCTTCTGAGTGGAGTTATCTTGTTGATGAGATTGCTTATCAAGATAAGCAGATAACCCGCTTCTTTCTTTCATTTCCTCTACGGCAGCTTCTACCGAAGAGAACTTAGATTTCGTCCCACCATTCATAATGGAGTTAATTTGATCAAATAAAGAAGAATCTTGTTGGCGTGATTGGACCGCATCCTTTTGCAATGACTTTTCAAAATTATTTAGCCACTTATCTTCGCTGGATGATTGATCATTTTGTCTTGAAATCACCGGCTGATGTCGATTGTAACGAGACATAATTATCCTCTATAGTTAGCTGCAAAATCCATATTGTCGCTATCTTCTACATGTAATTCATATTCTGGCATAAAACCACGATCTTGATTAACTGCATATCCCATATCAGCTAATAGTTGCATCACTTCTGCTTGTTCACGATCGTTGAGCTTATAGAACTTGACTTGTCGATTGTATAGATCTTCAATATCATGGCCACCAGATACCATTCCATTAATACAGACTCTAGCAATTCTAGAAATCAATAATGGAACTGTTACGAAGACACCTTGAACTCCAGTAATCTTTTGACCTTCTTTCACCAAAGGAGCGTCAAATTCTGCTTTCTTTTTGCGGCTCTTCTTTTTATTGCTCTTCACCTTATCCAAGCGATCTTGCAATCTTTGAACACCATCATCAATAATAGCTCTGACTTTTTCTACTTGATTGGCATCTAATTCGCCATCGATATCTAATCTCATAGCCTTAGAGACTTCATTGTCTAATCTTTCTAAATAAGCAATTGCTCTTTCTAAACCAGCAGAATCATATCCTGAATGTTTCGGGACGCCATCACAACGTTCTTTGACCCACGCAACGAATCCAGTAGGCCCATGCTTTGACCAATTCCATTTTTCATTCTTAGCTGTTTTGGCTGCATTTTCATCTGAAACAGCGTCATTTTTATCTTTTTCGTCTTCTTCTTCCTCAGTCACTTCTAGAACTGGTTCTGGGTCTTTAGTGCCAGGTGGCGCTCCGGGTAGTTCCATGACTATTTGTAATTCTAATGGTTCATCACTAATTTCAACAAATTCCTCTGGACCACAATCTGAGGATACTTCTTTAACTTCGAGTGGAACTAATGATAAAGCCCCGCCCATTAAAGACTCTTTTGAAGGATCAACCATGATTACTTCTTGTGCTATTGATTGTAATGACATTTATACCTCGGTCTAGCTTCCATTTAGGATCAACAGAAGATCGTTTTATCAAACTATATGTAAAAATATAGCTATTTTAAATGCGTGAATTATTCTCATAAATTAAAGTATTTGGCCCAAGTGTTCCATAAAATGGATTTTCATCATTCGGTTGGCCTAGCTCCTCTTCTGAGATGTCAACACCATCCGGCAAACCATACAATCCATGAGATAAATATTGATCTAAAATGCTTTCAATATCTTCGACTGTTAAACAAGCCTCTTCACTATTCTCTGGATATTTTCTAGTCGCAAAATCTAAACTAGTTGGTGGCTTGCCCTCAAAATCATCTAACGGCAAGTATTTATCTAAATAGCCAATAGGATTAATGATTTCCATCATATTATCAGAATTACCTATAGCTAATCCAGGGTTAATATATTGATCATTCGGGAAATCAATTGCTTCTTTTAAGAAAGCGGCTCTAACTTTGATATTTGATTTATTTTGTTTTTTTCTTTTATTTTTCAAGAACTCTGAAATGCTCTTGTATCTTTGTATGGTATGATACCCTCCGCCTGGGCCTGGACCTGGGACATCATATAAATCATAATTACGATAAAATGGTTCATCAAACCTTGGTTCAACCTTCTCTGCCTTCTCGGATGGATACTTCTTTTTCTTTGGCTCCGGTTCATTGACTCCGCCACCACCCTGAAAATAGGCCATTTTATTAACGCTGCCTTGATTCTGATATTTTAAATAATATGGCCGAGCCTTCTCTGTAATTGGAATTAGAGGCCATAACTTCATTTTATCTAAATAGAAAGAAGTTTTATCTGGATCCTTTTCGAAAGAGTTATTTATTTTTTCAATTAATACTTTTTGACTAGCAATTTTAACTGTTTCGGGTCGAGCGGCCACAAATTCAACAATGGCTGGGTCAATATTAAAATCTAACTTAGCTGCTAAATAAATGGCACGAATGACTCTGTTTTTATTGCTAGTTAATGTTAGCTCGGGAGACAAACAAGTTCTAACTATTTTGTCATCAATATCATCAAATCCTCGTTGAGTTGGATCAGAAATACTTTTTAAGTCAGTTGAAAGTAATAATGCATTGCAAGTAAAGTCGCGACTAAACATTTCTTTTTGAATGTTCGTTGGATTTACCACCGCCATTTTTTGCAATATTTGTTCAATATTTGGAAGGTTAAAATTAGAAGAAAAGTCAACTTTAAAGCTACCAATATGAATTGAGGAGTGACCATCATCATGAAATTTATTCACGACATTATATTGTTTCTCTAATAAGTTTCCAAACTCGTACGCCAAGAGCTGAATTGTTTTGTCTCCCGTCGTGATATCTAAATCAGAAATATTATCCAATCGATTCATGAATCGATCACGAGGAACTCCGCCACAAATCATAGGTTGAGATGATTTGACTTTTTCTGAGACTTCATTTAGTTTCTCTAATAAATAGCGTAACTTCATTATTTAGTCTCACAATTGATTATTAAGCCGTTGGCTTAGCTGGTGGGGCGGGTGGAATAGGAGTGGCCGGAGCTGGGACAGCTTCGGGAACAGCACTTAAATCTTCTTCTACCTCTATTTCAGGAGTTTCTTTCTTTTGCAAGTCAGCATCTTCTTTATTTCTTCTCATTTGCTTTCGAGCAATTTCTTTATTTTTTTCTTTTTGTAACTCGTTACGGATACCAGCTGTTTGTGGGTTTTCAAAATCATTACCCTTCAAATCAATTTTTCTGGTTGACATAGCTCCGTGTAATTTAGATAAAATCTCTTCAACACGAGTAGAAATATAGTTGTTAGACTCAAGGGCCTTATTAGTAGCTTCAGACAATGATGGGAAGAATGAAGCTAGGCCTAAACTATCAAGCATCATATCAACAATACCCAATTGTCGTGGAACTTCACGGGTCTTGAAGATTTTAGCTAAATCTTCTAATTTGGCTACTACGTCGGCAATCGTAATTCCTGAGAAAACTTGCTCAACTTTATTGTCAAAATTACTGAGTGCTTCTGGATCCGTTTCAACAACAATATCATCTTCGCTTATTTCAATTGGACTTTCTGTCACAATTTCTTCTTCTTTGTCTTCTGGAGCCTTAACTTTAGTGGTAGCAGGATTTAATGGAGCTGGAGCTGGATTAGTTGTAATTGGTTCATCAACAGCTAGTTCTGGTCTTGCCAATTGAGCTTCAGTAATTAATAATTCATCTGAATCTGAAACCTCTAATAAATCATCTGATTTCAAATTATCTGAATTTCTTGGAGAATATTGGCCTTTATTAAGTCCAGCTAAGAACTCTTGAATGGCTGGAGATTGATTTTCTAAACTTTTAGGAGCCGCAGATGATGGGGCGCCTTGAGGCATTCCTGGTCCCATTGATGGCAATCCTCCTGGTGCTCCAGGATTACCCGCTCCGCTTGGGTCTCCAGGAGAAGCTG
>Ga0172362_10001771_pt1 | contig 18594 bp, 26 predicted proteins | sample LakKivs1_kivu2a2_FD_114534 | JGI IMG/M metagenome (GOLD analysis project Ga0172362, IMG submission 114534) | Sediment microbial communities from Lake Kivu, Rwanda - Sediment s1_kivu2a2 | ecosystem: Environmental > Aquatic > Freshwater > Lake > Sediment | place: Rwanda: Western Province, Lake... | reverse complement strand
TGGGCTATGCTGGCAGCTCCCCTGATGGCAGGAAATAATCTGGCGGGTATGAATGATACTACAAAAACGATACTGACGAATAAGGATGTGATAGCCATAGACCAGGATCCCCTTGGTATCGCTGCCCATAAAGTGATCGACGAGGAACGGTTCGAAGTGTTTGAGAAAAAGCTGGCAGGAGAAGATATTTCTTATTGCTTTTTCAACAGGGATGATAAACCGCTGCAGCTATCCTTCGACTGGGGACAGCTGCACCTGGCAGGAAAGTACAACATCAGGGACCTGTGGCAGCATAAGATCATTGGCACTACCGGAGAAGTATTGAAAGCGGAAATACCACCGCATTGTGTGCTCCACGTGAGACTGAGCCCTGTGAAATTATAATTTGTTGGTCACCATGCCTGGCTTAATGACTGTAAAGGCACCCTCTTTGTCCCATTGTATAGCTGTAAAACCAAGCTTCCAGTAATCAGGATCCCCAAAGACACCCGACCGGTACCAGCGGCCGTTATAGTTTATCATTTCACAGGCATAGCCCATATCGATGATCTTATCATCAAACACATTATTATAATAACGCACTTCGCTGTCCCTGAAATTTTCAGGATCATCTGATGTCACGTACTGCCAGTTACCCATCATGATCCACTGTCCAGTTAAGGGATGCCTCATAACGGACATACTTTCCGTGGTGCCAGCCCAGTTTTTCAATCCCTTCCAGCTCTCGATCGTGTAACCATAGTTCCTGCTCACATCCAGTTTTGGAAAAAGGGCACAGGTCCCGATGAAGGTCCAGTTAAGGAGGTCTGTAGACCTGGAAACATAGACTTCATCCATAAATTGTCCGTTGATTTTTTGTCCCTGGCCTGTGGAGAAGAGGAGCCAGCGGCCGGGCACATGATCGTATACCACGTTTGAGTCGCGGCCGGGGATGCCGAGCCCTTTTTCAGGATCACAGACCTTGACCCAGTCGGTGAGATCCTCCGATACCGCCAGTCCCTGTGTCTCCCTGTGCCCCTCCACCACCCAGGGATGCCTGAACCCCAGCCTCCTGTACTCCATGGGCCGGTGGGGATGGATGATGCCGGTATAGAACATGTAAAACCTGCCGTTTGCCTGCAGGCAGAAAGGTGCCCACACCTCGTGCTGGTCAAAGGTGCCCGGCCGCTGCGACGGGTGCATCACATGCCCCCTGAACTCCCAGTTCACCAGGTCCTGGCTGATGCTCCACGAGAAGGTCTCCTCGTTGCCGTTATAACCGTGGTAGTACCCCTGTGTGCCGCTGATGGAGAACAGGTGCCACCAGCCGTCCTGAAAGATCAGGGTATGATCTTTGATGTATTCGCCCGGCGGGGCATAAGCGCACATGGTGGGATCATCAGCAGGAGAGGGGTCCCTCCTTCCTGTCACCCGCGGGCACATTGCTTCCTGAGAAATGATTGAGGTGCCCTTGCCGGTCATTGCCATAAACGGCTGTGCAACAAGCAGGGCACTGCTGCCGGCAACCTTCCTGAGGAACAGCCGGCGGGAGCTCATAACCTCAGTTTTTTGAAATCATCCTTCATCCTTACAATATCCCTGATCCAATCCTCGATATCCTGCTCGTGCTCCAGCTCCTCGTTAAGTATCTGGACAGCCATCTGGTGGGTGGCATAGTCCTTGCCGGCAGCAAAATCAGCCATTTCCTGGTAACGCTGGATGGCACACCTTTCGCCGTTGAGGTTCTGCTCGAGAATGACTTCCACATAAGGGTCCTCAGGAGCATCGTAGCCGCACCTGCCCAGCGAAAACCATTCCTTCGGACTTAGTACCGGTGTCCCTCCCAGCTGTATGATCCTGTTAACCACCAGCACGGCGTGGTTCAGTTCCTGGTCGGCATGCAACAGCAGTTCCGGTTCGATCTCACTGCGCATAGGTCCTTCCATCAACCTGGCACCTATCCAGTACTGGTAGTAGGCCAGCCATTCCTCCGATAAAGCTGCATTAAGCTGCTTTAAAATCTCAGTTACCTCATAAGGCAGAATTTCAATAGCTTTATTTCCCATAGTTTAATTTTTTAATGTAACATTCACTTAAAGGTACTTTTTATTTCCTTCAACTTATTCCTTATCAGCATTTTTTTTACCGTGTTTAAATGGTCGATAAACAGAACCCCCTGAAGATGGTCGTATTCATGCTGAAATATCCGGGCAACGATTCCATCCAGCACTTCTTCATGCCATTCGAAGTGCTCATCCCGGTACCGTACCTCTATTTTGTCCGGCCTCATTATATCTTCATGTATCTCTGGTATGCTCAGACAACCTTCATTATATGTTTCCATACTGTCGCTGCAATTGAGTATGACAGGGTTAAAATAGGCTTTTTCAACTGTCACGATGCCCTCGTCCATGAAAGGAGAGGTATCGATGATAATAATGTTTTTTAAAACACCTACCTGCGGTCCTGCCAGTCCGATACCTTTGGCCTGTTTCAGGGTAAGAGACATATTCGAGGCCAGTTCCGTGAAAGGATCGCCCTTATCTATCTCGGAAGCTCTTCTTCTGAGCAACGGTGAGCCATATTTGATGACAGGAAGTATCATGGATAAGCGATTTATTTTAAATAATTACAAGGATAGCATCCAGGTTGGCTGCGATGGCTGATTTTCCGGCGCCACCCTTTCCTGAAGAGATCCCTATTATGTGTTTTACATCTGGAAGCTTAATTTTTTCGAATACTTTTTGGTTCATATATATTGCTGGTTATGGTTTTCCACATCTTTTTCACTTCGTGTCTTATGAGTCCGTCCGGTTCATACTCGGTGATGGTCTGACCATGAAGCAATGCATGAACTACCGCCTCATCATAAGGAAGCTTGCCAAGCAGGTTTATCCCTTTCCCCCTGAGATTATTTTCAATCTGACAGGCTATATCCCTGTTCAGATCATATTTGTTGATTATGACGTAAAGGGTTGTATGGAATCCGGATATCATTTCCATAAGCCTTTCCAGATCATGCCACCCGGAAATAGTAGGTTCTGTAACTGCAACTACAATGTCGGTTCCGGTTACAGAGGCGATCACCGGGCAGCCGATTCCCGGCGGACCGTCTAGAAGGATGAATCCGGCATGATTTTCCAGTGCTATAGCTTTGGCATGTTGCCTGATCTTCGAAATCAGCCGACCGGAATTTTCTTCAGCAATGGCCAGCTTTCCATATATCAACGGACCAAAGCGGCAGTTGGAAAAGAAGATACGGTTATTGTTATGATGCTTTATGCTGATGGCCCCGACAGGGCATGCTTCCTGGCACAGGCCGCAACCTTCACAGGCATGCTCATCGACAGTAAAAACACCATTTTCCGGTTCAATGGCATTGAAACGGCACAGATGCTGGCATACACCACACCCGTTGCACATGGAGAGATTTATCTCCGCTTTGATCCCGCTGGCAAATGATTCGCTCCGGTAAATTTCAGGAGACAATATCAGGTGCAGATCCGCCGCATCCACATCGCAGTCGGCAAAAACAACATTCCCGGAAAGAGAGCTGAAAGCGGCCGTAACGGTGGTTTTACCGGTCCCTCCTTTCCCGCTTAATATGACTATTTCAACAGGATCAGGCATTTATTATCATCTTGAATATATCCAGAAATGTCTGTTTCAGGGATTCATACTTCTCAGGCAAGATATGGCCATGAGAGTATGCCATCGCATATTCTTTTCTGAAAGGTATCTCCCCGAGCAGTGGTATCTTTTCCGCAGAGATATAATCATATAAGGGATGGAAATCCAATCCTGCCTTGTTGACCACAATGCCGTGTTTCTTGCCTAGGTTTCTTATGGTCTCTGTCATGAGTTTGAGGTCATAGAGGCCGAACGGTGTTGGCTCGGTGACCATTACTGCAAAATCGGATTTTGATACCGTTGCCACCACAGGGCATGAGGTGCCGGGAGGGGAATCATAAAGGGTAATGCCGTTTTGTGCTGCATGTTTTATGGTTTCCCTGATGACACGTGTCTGCAATGCTTTGCCAACTTTCATGCGGCCCTCGATGAATCCTTCACTGGAGAGGTAATCATGGTAAGTGACCTTCCCAATTTCCTCGTAATCCTCACTGATGGCTTTCTCAGGACAGACATATGTACAGGCACCGCAGCCACGACACATATCTGTCACGACCTCAATAAATTTCGTCATAGGCAGCATGATGATTGCATTAAATGCGCAAATGCTTTTGCACTTCCCGCAAAATGTGCATTTCCCCGGATCAATATAAGGTATTGAAAGGGTGACAGGATAACTGTCAGTGGGTGGAGATTTAATGAAAATGTGGCAATCAGGCTCTTCAACATCACAATCCAGAAGCTGTACCTTATATTTCATATATTCTGTGAGTACATAAAAAAGACCGGTGCTGAGCGTTGTTTTTCCGGTTCCCCCTTTCCCGCTGGTGATGGCTATTCTCATTTTTAACAACCATGAAGCAAACAACTTAATTCATGCCCTTTTGTTATGGATTCTATATATCAATATGACCGTCATGTGCATTAAATGCGGAAATATTCAGTTCGGAAATCTGGCTGCTTCGCCGGGCAGATGGCTTTTTACCGTATACCCTGACTAGGGGACTAATAAAGTATGAATATCCTGTCATCCCGACGATTTGTTTTCCCGGGAAGGAATAAGCTGGTTGAACAAAACCACAGTATCTCCTTCCTGAACACCTGTTCTTTCCGACATTACCTTGCATTTGACCATTAACAGAAAAAAAATTTTTTTATCCTTTATATCTATAAGTCCTTCAAGATTGCCCTGACCTTTGGATATAATAATTCCGGATTGATTAAATATTTCGCGGAAGTTCTTTGCACACCTGTTCAGCAGTGTCGATGGGGCATCATATCCGTTGGAGATTACTTGGGCGCTTTTTGTCATACCAACGCTTACCGCATCGTACATTGTTATATCATTGATGATATTCCTTCCGCGAACTGCAAAATACAGGTTAGGGTGGCCGATCGTTTCAATGAACAGTTTATCCAGTACAATCTCACCGGCATTATCGCCAAGGTATAAAACCATGGATGCTTTTAAAAGTTCATACTTTAATAACTGTGAATGGTCCGTGGCAGGTTTTTTTGAAGCGGCAACCGATAGAATTTTCAGAATATCAAAGGATTTTGATGGACCAAAATCTATAATATTCCCTGCCAGGGCATACCGTAATGCAGTCTGAAACGGATCACCTGAGTTTCTGATTATTTCCCTGATCCCGTCTTCAAGTCCGAGCAGCAGCTTATTGTAATCCTGTTTTTCCTTTTCGAAAGGATCCTCCACACAGGTTGCTCTTCTTATCAAACGGTGCATCAGACAGGATGCTTCAGGGATAGGCATATTGTTACCCTGGTGTCGGTCAATAAAGCATCTGAACCTGGCAATGATATCCTTTGCCACAACCTCCTGCACCCTGTATTTTGCCAGTAATTTATCTGCTTGTCTGAGAAAACAGTCAATACAATCAGTATGCATTGTCGGGATTAATGATCGCAGGCATTGACGCTGGTGATGAGCCTGTCATTTATTAAGTCCTCTGCCAGACTTCTTGCCTGTTTTTCTTCTGCTCCGGTGAATACCGTGATATTCTGCTGATTAAATAATGATATGGCCCGGTGTCCCATTCCGCCTGAGATCACATGTGTTATGCCCTTGGATGCCAGCCATGCCGGCAGTATGCCCGGTTGGTGGGGTGGAGGTACTAGGTGCGTTTCCCGTGTTATCCTGCTGTTTTCGGTCTCAAAGACCACAAATTTTTCGCAATGCCCGAAATGCTGGCACAAGCAATCATTACTGGTTGGAATGGCTATTATCATCTTCATCTAATCACCCTCCTTTTCCAGTTCACCCAGCTTCTTTTCTATCTCTTTCTGGTAACGTTTAAGAGATTCAACCTGCGATTTAAGCAGTTTTTTCTCGTCCTCCTTACCTATGACAGGCATCCATGGGCGCTCCGGCAACCAGCCAGCTGACTGCCATCCCCGGTGAGGACTCCATCCATAGCCCATTCCTCTTCCAAATCCCTGGCCTCTTCCATAACCTCTTCCCATGCCCCTTCCATATCCGGCTCCCCATCCGCCAACGGATCCTTTCACATAACCAGGTGTGTCATATCCTGCACAAAAACCTGATGCTCTTCCGGTTCTGGGACCTTGTCCCATCGGCCCGGTACGATCTCCTCCAGGCATAATTTTTAATTTTTAATTATTTAACATATTAATTACTTGTTTAACAGTCAATCGGGGTTTGATTATAGTGGTCTTAATGTTCAGCTTGTTTAATAAACTCAAAGCCTTAGGCCCCACTTCAGATGCATATACTTCATTAATTCCATTTTTTGCCAGAAACTCTACCACCTGGGGGCCTACACCCTCAGATGCATCTCTCATGTCATTCTCCCTGAATTCTATATCCCCGGTATCTGTGTTGTAAAAACAGAAATAAGGACAACGTGCAAAGCGATCTCCTGTTTCTGCTTCAATCCTGTTTTCCGATGCCGGTATCGCTGCTATCATTTTTTTTAGTTTCAGATTAATATGGATACAAATATAATCATTTAAATGAACATACGTTCATTTGGCTGATTTTTTTTTTACTGGTTTCAATCGGATTGCCGTTATGGATGGTCACACCCGCACCTTTTCATATTCCACCAGCCCGGATGCCTGTACCCGGGCTACACCAAGGGCAAACTTCCGGCATCATTCTGGTCTGTACCGTTGACCTTCGCAGGGTAGTCGGATTGACAATTAAAAACGGAATATATCACCGGTCCGAACCGGCTTCGTCCCAAAATGATCATTAAATAATGCCAGGGCCGGGTGATTGGTGCAATGGGCAGGGTAAACATGCGTGATGTGGTTATTCCTGAGGTACCGGATGGTTTCCTGTGTCTGTCTGTCGGCTTTTTTCAGGTGAAACCCTCCCATGATCCCGTAAATCCGGTTGTCACCGCTTACATTTTTTGCATGTTCCAGTGTGTTCACTATACCTGCATGCCCGCAACCGGTCACAACGAATAATCCTTTGTCCAGCAGCAGGACGATGGCGCTGTCATCAATCACAAAATCGGGAGTGCCGTCCCCGAGGATAAAAGAGGTACTTTTTGATTCGAAATCATTCACCCTGGGTATCTCACCCAGGAAAATGATCTTATCAGTAATCTTATAAGGCACTGCTGAACTCAGAAGACTGAATTTCCCGGCTAATTCATCTTTCGGGGTCTTAAGCCCGATATAGAGATGATCAGCCTTACGGTACCGTCGGATGAAACATTCCGGGTGACAGATCAGTCGGCCTCCTGAGAGGTATGGCAGTCCGCCTCCATGGTCGAAATGACCATGACTGAGTACGATCGTCTCAATACTGGCAATATCTATGCCCATAATCCTGGCGTTTTCCAGGAACAAGTCACTCTGACCTGTGTCGAAGAGCAGTTTCTTCCCGTCATGTTCAATCAGGTATGACAAACCATGTTCGGCTGCAGTACTTTCCCCCGGGCTGTTATCGGTCAGTATGGATATGGTCATATAAGCGTTTTTATTCAAAATTAATCTTAATAATTCTAAAATGAACTAAAGTTCATTTAAATTTGAAATATATTTTCACGGAGATGTTGAAACATATAGCCTTAACGATAAACGATTCGGAAGAAATTGAACGTTTTTATATTGAGATACTTCAATTTGCCATAAAAAATAAATTCACAGTAAATGAAAAGATTACCCGGCAGGTTTTCAACCTGAACGGATGTGCGGATGTATATCTGATGGTTTATGAAGATATTGTTTTTGAGGTATTCATATCCTCAAAAAGGGAGAGAAAAGTGTTTTCACATATTGCCCTGGCCTACCCTGATGCTGAAATAATTTATAATAAAGCAATACAGTCGGGATATAAAGGCCTTGTCAGAAGTAATTCCGATAATTGTACTTTTTTCATCAGGGACAAAAGCGCGAACATGTTTGAGATAAAAGAGCTTAGCAGATAAAGACATACAACCCGGGCACAGGTAAAGATTTCTTTAATCAGAAAAAACGTTCAAAGAATTATAGATATGGCCAGGACCAAATCTTTCGACGAACATATAGGAGAATATGAGCAGTGGTTTATTGACCATCGTTTTGTTTTCCTATCTGAACTGGCTGCTTTGCGGGCTGTAATACCCGGCCATGGCACGGGTGTAGAAATCGGGGTAGGGAGCGGAATATTCGCTTCATCACTGGGGATCAGGTATGGCATTGATCCTTCCCGGGTAATGTTGGAGAAGGCGAGGGAAAGGGGCATTGATGCACTATACGGGATTGCAGAACAGTTGCCTTACCCGGATAACAGTTTTGATTATGCCCTGATGGTGACCACTATATGTTTTGTCGATGATGTTAAGCGTTCGTTTCACGAGGTGTACCGGATCTTAAAACGGAACGGGATATTTATTATAGGGTTTGTTGACAAGGACAGTCCTGTCGGTAAAGTCTACCTGGGACACAAGGATGAAAATGTTTTTTATAAGGATGCAGTTTTTTACAGTACGGGGGAGGTTTATGGTTATCTGGAAGAAACCGGCTTCAGGCCGGAGACTACCCTGCAGACAGTTTTCGGGATGCTGGGTGAGGCGGATACCGTACAAACGCCGGAGGAGGGTTACGGGAAAGGAAGTTTTGTGGTGATCAGGGTCGTGAAAGTTCAGTGAAATCGTCATTATGAGGATACGGGAAAATCCTTCATCACAGTAATAAAGGGTTCAAAAACTACTTGATGATCAAAAAATAGTTTTCACACAGGCCGAAACCTAATCTGTTGATTGATACCTTGATGTTTGTCGTGCTCATGTGAGTGGCCGGATTGCGTTTCCTTATAAAATATGTGTTGATACCGGGTTATAAGCGTAACCTTATATGTGACAGGACTTTGCGGATAGGTTTCCTTAAGATTATGTAAGTAGAGATATGATAGATAAAATGAAAAATATTTTCGGTCCCAGATGTACTGCGATCAATGTTAATGGGGAATTTATCAAATTGCACTTTTAATAGGGAATCATGACAGAGTATAAATGTGCAACGGTCCGGGTGGCTGACTCAGCGGAAGGCTATCTTAAATATATTTTGAATAATGCTGTGGATTAACCAGTTCGCGGTATTTATACACAACTTTTTTGAAGTCCTCCCATGTAACGCGTTTTAATGATGGATCCCGCAGCAGGGCAGAGGGGTGATACACGGGTATGGCCAGCATGTCATTCCAGTTCAGCCAGCTTCCGTGGTCATGGGTGATCTTATGCCCGGCACCTGCCATATATTTTAATGCTGTGGCTCCCAGCAGTATCAGTATAACAGGATTGATCAGTTCAATTTGTTTCCACAACCAGGGAATACATGCAGCAGCTTCCTCTGGTGTTGGAACCCTGTTCTCCGGAGGTCTGCATTTGACAATATTACTGATAAACACATGTTCCTCGCGGGTAAATCCGCAAGCAGCCAGGATCTTATCCAGCAACTGACCTGATTTGCCTACAAACGGTCTCCCCTGAAGATCCTCATCCCTTCCGGGAGCTTCGCCAATGATCATGATCCGGGCATTAATATTCCCTTCTCCGAAAATGACATGATTTCGGGTTGCAGCCAGTTCACATCTGGTGCATGAGAGAATTTCAGCCTTGAGTGATTCTGTTTCCATATACCTGGCAGAATGTGTAAGAAATCATTAAAGGCTTATTTTTTGTAGATCACCAGATCCATCAGATTTGCATCTACAACCCAGTCATTGATTTGCAGTTCCTTCAAAATGGCTGTCATTTCTTCTTTAGTATAACTTGCAGCGATGGATGATTTCCAGTATTTTCCCATGTCTCCGGCGATTAGCCAGGATAAAACATTTACAATCAGGCGACCCGGGAAATTTATATCCCTTCGATGATCATGTATGTATATTTTCCCGCCGGGTTTAAGCACCCTGTTTATTTCCATAAATACCTTCCGTGGATCAGTCCAGTGATGCAATGAATCTCTTGATATAACCAGGTCATAACGTTGATCGGGTATACCGGTCATTTCTTCACCCTGGCCGGTCCTGTAAAGGGTCCTTTCCTTCAGTTTCTCGTCAGATGCATTTGCTGTTGCGACTCTGACCATATCCGGTGAAGCTTCAATACCCTCTAATTTCAGGTCAGCCCGTTTCTGTAACAATCTGAGTCCCGCCCAGCCTGGTCCCGGCCCGATTTCCAGTACCAGTGAATTCCTGACAGGATTGACCTCTTCAAGTATGTTATCAGCGAAACGAAGATATTCTTTGCCCAATCGTTTCTTCATGGTTTCGCTGTACTGTTCCATGGTCATTTCGCGACTATCGGTAATAGCTCCCCCTTCAGGAATCCGGGGTCTGATCTTTCCCATGACTTGTTTTTTTAAGAAAAAGCTGGTGATGGTATGACCCTTCCTTGAACATGATCTTCCCGCAGTTGGGACATTTATTTTCCCTGCATGGGATGCCCCGCTCATGAGGTATGCGGGTATTGCAATGAACACAGATGCAATATTCGTTTTCTTTATACCTGCCCTTCATTTTCCTGTTTGTTGTTTAATTGGATGATATTTTCTGAATCACATTTCCGGCAATGCTTAATAGGTTTCATGGTGATCATGGTCTCATGACAGTTATAGCACCTGTACCAGTAATTGTCAGTAACATAGGTTCCTCCCTGGATAAGTATAGCTTTGCCCTCAATGAAAGCACAGGCAATATTTTTCCTTGCCTTTTCATACAATCTTGTAAAGGTTGGCCTTGAGATGTTCATTTTAAGAGCAGCTTCTTCCTGGGTCAGGTTTTCATAATCGGCCAGTCTGATGGCTTCATATTCTTCATAAAGCAGAACCACGGGTTCAAGTTCACGCATAGGGATACCGAAAGGTTTAAAACCCTCCATCGGGGGCGGCAACATTATTTTTCTGAATCTTCTACGGTTAGGCATGGTCTGAATTACCAAAAATAAATAATGAAGAGCTCTGTGATTAAGTATTATATGCTGATACAAATGAAAACTTTGTACATCATAAGCAGTGCAAATGTGTGTAAAATAATTACCGGTCATTATTTTTACTTCACAACACCTTTTATCTTAACCCAAAAATACAACTTCTATCAAAATCAGCATAATCCGGTGCTTCAATAAAGAAACCAAATGAGGCAATGACAGAAAATATAATTGTCTCCTTCCTGACCCCGGGAAATATTTATGATTCACCGGATAGCTGTTTGTCTGCAAATATCTTTTACCGGAGTTAATTAAGTCATGCGGAAATATTTACTGATAAACTCTTCACAACTTAACATCTCTATTTCGCTGAAGAAAAAATCCGCTTTGTTTTCAGTGATCAGGATATCACAGTTTTTCTCAATTGCTGAATAATATTCCAATCCATCCTCAAAATCATGAATCTGTGGGTTATTGATGACTTTCCTGGCGATGTCTTCATCAATCGACGTCAGGTTAATATGTTCCAGCAGTATGGCTATTTTATGTTTGGCTTTTTGTTCACCACTTTTTTTTGAAACAAAATAGAAGGTGATTGCCAGACATAGCGGAGAGGTATATATTTGAAAATCTTTTTTACCACTCACGCTTAATATACGGGCTGACCAGGTAAAAACAGGATATTCCTTGTTCAGGACAGAAATGATCACATTGGCATCCAGAAAAATCTTCATTTACGGGAATTTAAATATTCTTTTTTCATTTCTTTTCTGGTACGCCTTATATACTTTGCTTCTCCCTCAGCAACAAGGGCTACCCAATCTGCAAGAGGTAATTCTTCCAGGTTTTTGTAGTTACCGGAAATGATATTCCGGTAAAGGAATTCGGTGAGTCTTGAAAGGCTAATGTTATTCGCCACTGCAAATGCCTTGGCTTTAACTATCACCTCCCGGTCAAAAGATAAAGTCAATTTGGTATCCATGCCATCATTTTTTATACGTCAAAAATAATAAATCATTACGTAATAAACAAAGACACATCTCAATCCTTCGCGGCAAGGTTGTCGAAAGCACCCAGGTAGCACAGCTGGCTGCACCATGCCGGCCCTGTCAGTATCACGGTACTCAGGAACAGGATGGTCATTACCGACAGGTGTCCCCTGTATATTGGACCGGCGAGGATCATCATCGGAATGGGGAGGTGCAGTTTCCCGGTCATTAACAACCTGTGGGCACCAAGCAGCCCGAGTATCAGCTGGGTAAAGAATACAATTCCGAATACCGTCCAGATCAGGATGCGCCACCGCGGAACATTCTCCGGGTCCTGCATTTTATATGCAACAAAGGCAGCATACACAGACACCACGGCGATCTCCAGCCAGCCACCGCCCCTGACAAAACGTTCAGCCAGGATGATGGGATTGTCGAGCATCACCTGTACCACTGAGAGAAGGCCTGCAGTAAACAGGAATACATATACGGGAAGAATGTATTTTGCTGTTTGCATTGCCTGTTTCTTTTACATGCCGTTCATCCATACCAGTTAATTCTGATCGTCTTTGGTTGCAGGGATATTTTTTGCGAGGCTTTGAATAGATTCCTCTGAAACCAGCTTGTTCAGCGCATCCCTGATCGGAGCATACTGCTCATGCAGGGGGCAGGGGTTGTTCTCATCGCAGTGCTTTAAGCCGAACCCGCATCCGGTAAATAGACGGCTGCCTTCCGTAGCCATTATCAGATCTTTTAAAGGCACATCCGGCTTTTCAGGGTCGAAAAAAAATCCACCGCCCTTTCCTTTGAGTGACTCAACGAACCCCTGCCTTACCAGCCTTTGCAGTATCTTGGCTATAAAAAATGGAGGAGCCTCTATCTCCCTGGCTATTTCGGCTATGCCCGGCCTCCGGCCTTTCAGGTTCTGTGACTGGATGTACACCAGTCCCCTTAGTGCGTATTCCGTCTCCTTATTGAACATGCCTGCTACGAATAATGATGCCCTAAAATTAATAATTTTTTAGAATAATAAAAAGGCCTTTTTGTCTTTTTGTAAAATAATTTATATATTTGCACGGTAACTTTGAAAACCAAAAACAATGACGCAGGAAAATTCATTCGAAGAGACCACCATAGGTGAGATCGTTGCCGCAGATTTCAGGGCTGCAGAGATATTCAGGAAGGAGGGGATTGACTTTTGTTGCGGGGGGAAGAAAAGACTGAGTGATGCTTGCAGGGAAAAGTCTGTTGATGCCTCCCTGGTAGTCAGACGGTTAAAAGAACTGGAACAAATTCCGTCAGACCAGGCACACAATTACCGGGACTGGGATCCGGGTTTTCTGGCAGATTATATTGTGAATACGCACCATAAGTACATTATCAGCAGCTTGCCGGAGCTGGTCTATTACACGCAAAAGATCGCATCGGTGCAGGGTTCACGTCATCCGGAGCTTATTGAAGTGGCGGATTTGTTCGGTAAACTCAATAATGAACTGTTACAGCACCTTGAACAGGAAGAGAACGTTCTGTTTCCTGCAATAAGGGAAGCTGTCAGAAAAAATTCTCCGGAGGCTGAAACCATCATAAGATCAGAAATCGGCAGAATGACCGTTGAGCACGAAATTGCGGGGGACATAATGGACAGGATCAACCGGCTCACTTCCGGCTACCTTGTCCCGGAAGATGGCTGCAACACTTATGGAGTAACGTTCAGATTCCTCCGCCGGTTTGAGGAGGATCTGCATGTTCATGTCCATCTTGAGAATAATATCCTGTTTCCAAAGGCATTAGAATTATGAAACCTGAGAAAAGGAGAACAACATACTGTTCCGTATGGTTGATCAGTCCTTTTCTGAGAGTGAACAGCAGGCCTTGCTGACAGAATTCGCAAAAATTGAAAATGACAGCCATTGCGGGGGATCTGTAAGTGATTGTGTCACTGCTATTCAAAAACTCGAAGAAGCGTACAGATGATCATTCATAATTTACTCCCTGGAATTAGATGGTTATTATTATCCATGGTCTTCCGGGATAAATATCGCACCGTTAGCAAACAGTCAACGGGACACAAGAATGATTAAGTACATAAGCGATTATATGTTGCGGGGAGATACCGGGGAAAAAATCTCCGGGGCAGGACAGATGTTTCCCGGGTAAAAATGCATGCTGAACCGCTTGCTCACTGCCGTAAGGATCCGTAATGGATTACGGTATGATATGTATAAAAATTTATGGTATATTGTCTGATATAAGATTATCATCCACTAAACTTTAAATATCATGTCAACAAAAAAACTATGGATCGGCTTTTTGGCTGTAATTGTTATCAGTTTTGCTGTTCTGCTTTATTTCGGCCGGGAGATCTACCGGCAGGCTCCTCCTGTCCCTGTCAGGGTGGTGACTACCGGAGGGACTGTCCTGTTTACAGGCGAGGATATTAAAAACGGTCAGAATGTATGGCAGTCTATGGGTGGTCAGGAGGTGGGCACAGTATGGGGTCATGGGTCCTACGTGGCGCCTGACTGGAGCGCCGACTGGCTGCATAAGGAAGCATTGTACATCTTGGATGAGCTGGCCATGCAGGATAACGGTGTTCCTTTCGACAGGCTTCCTGATGAGCAGAAGGCGGCACTGAAAGTTAAAATGCAGAAAGAATTAAGGGTCAACACGTATGATGCTTCCACGGGGATACTCACCGTCTCGGAGCTGCGTGCCCGTGCAATTGCCGGCAACAGCAGGTTTTATGCTGGTTTGTTCACCAATGATCCTTCACTGGCTGCCCTGCGGGAAGCTTACAGCATTCCTGAAAATTCCCTTAAGGATCCCGAACGTGTGTGCATGCTAAATGCCTTTTTCTTCTGGATATCCTGGGCCTGTGTCACCGAACGTCCGGGGCAGCACATCACCTATACCAGCAACTGGCCTGCAGAGGAACTGGTGGCCAACAAGCCTGCCGGAACATTGTTGCTGTGGACGGGCTTCAGCGTCATTATGCTCATCGCCGGCATCGGGCTGATGGCCTGGTTTTATGCCAGGCGCCGCGAAGAAGCTGCAGGCACACCACCTGTGGCATTCCCCCTGGCAAAGGAAGGGCAGACCCCTTCCCAGAAGGCTGTCATGAAATATTTCTGGATCGTCACGGCGCTGATACTTGTTCAGGTGCTAATGGGTGTTATTACTGCACATTATGGTGTGGAGGGGCAGGCATTTTACGGGATACCGCTTGCCGACTGGCTTCCCTATTCCATTTCCAGGACATGGCACGTACAGCTGGCCATCTTCTGGATTGCCACCTCCTGGCTCGCCACGGGATTATATTATGCTCCGGCTATCTCGGGTACGGAGCCTAAATTCCAGCGACTGGGCGTGAACCTGCTGTTTGGTGCCCTGCTGGTGATCGTTGTGGGCTCCCTCGCAGGGCAGTGGATGGGGGTCATGCAGAAACTCGGACTGGTACAAAATTTCTGGTTCGGCCATCAGGGATATGAATATATTGACCTGGGCCGTTTCTGGCAGTTGTTCCTGTTCGCCGGGCTGGTGATCTGGCTGTTCCTTATGGGACGTGCTTTATGGCCTGCCTTAAAGGCCAGGTCGGCAAGCAGGAACCTCCTGGTCTTGTTCCTCATTTCCACTATCGCCATTGCTGCTTTTTACGGTGCCGGCCTTATGTGGGGACGTCAGACCAACCTGGCGGTAGCTGAATACTGGCGCTGGTGGGTTGTTCACCTGTGGGTAGAAGGTTTTTTCGAAGTTTTTGCTGCAGTTGTGGTGGCATTCCTCTTTGTCAGGTTGCAGATACTGAAGGTGGAGACGGCGACCACCGCCGTACTGTTCTCAACAATAGTCTTTCTTTCGGGAGGTATCATGGGTACCTTTCATCACCTGTACTTTACCGGCACCCCCACAGCGGTGCTGGCTATTGGGGCCACCTTCAGCGCCCTCGAGGTGGTACCCCTGGCACTGATGGGTTTTGAAGCATACGATAACCTGAAAATAAGCCGCAGCACCGAATGGATCAAAGCATACAAATGGCCGGTATACAGCTTCATCGCGGTAGCATTCTGGAACCTGGTGGGGGCAGGCATCTTCGGATTCCTTATCAATCCCCCGATAGCACTTTATTATATGCAGGGACTGAATACCACACCTGTCCATGGACATACCGCCCTGTTCGGCGTTTATGGCATGCTGGGCATCGGGCTGATGCTGTTTGTCCTGCGTGACGCTGACAGGGAGGTGGTCTGGAAAGACCGGTGGATAAGATTTGCTTTCTGGAGCATTAATATCGGCCTGGCAGCTATGGTATTTATAAGCCTTTTGCCCGTTGGTCTTGCCCAGACAGTGGCCAGCGTCCAGGATGGACTATGGTATGCCCGCTCGGCTGAGTTCATGCAACAGCCGTACCTGGTTACCTTTAAATGGCTGCGCATAGTGGGTGATACAATTTTTGCACTTGGCACTCTGGCACTTGCCTGGTTCGTATTCGGACTGAAAGGCGGATGGAGCATTGAGAAAAGATCATGAACCGGATCAGATCCCGAAAAAAAGCTTAAGACATATCAGCACGCAGCCGGTAATGATACCCACACTGAAATTATCATCGATCTTCCATGATAACAGTTCTGTGATCGTGGCGACCAGCGCCCCGGCGATCAGCCAGGCCAGGCTGAAATGAAATATAGCATAAAGTATGATGCCTCCGTAAAAGCTTCCTGTGAGGAAACCAAGTGATCCTTCCAGCGTGCGGTCATGTATCAGATGCACCCGCCCGTATTTGATACCGATGTATTTGCTGAACATATCACCGAAGATGATAAAGGTCAGGCACAAATAGGCTATCTGCGGATCAAACAGCAGGAAAACGATAAATACCGAAACAAGGAAGCCGGTCATGGAGGAGAAATGCCTGGCTTCCTTTGCTTTGAAGATCATGGATAACTGCTTTTCTGAAATGATACGGTACAGATCCAGTCCAACGGATATCAGTGCCAGGCATCCCAGCAGGCTGACAATTAGCCGGTGGCCTGCATAGAGGTCTATCAGGATGAACAACAGTGCAAAAGGTCTGGCAGCTATCCTCCATATCCTGATCTCCCTGCCTGCCAGGAAACTGAAAAAACCTGTTCGTATGGCGCGAAGGAGTATTGATATAAAACCGGCAAGCAATATCCCCGACAGTAAAAGAATGATCAGATCAGGACCATACCATGCCGGCAACAGGACTGCTACAAAACTGAAAAATACCAGTGCGGAGGCAGTTAAGCTCCTGGTGGCAATAACAACGATCATCAGCAGCGACAGGGTCAGTATGATCAGGCTCAGCTCCATTATAAACCTATTAACTATGATGGATATCCCCGGTGGATATCCTCCTGGTAACAAAGCTTAAATTCAAAAAGAAGATCAGTAATGTTATTGCTAGAATGCCCGTCAATACAAACCATTCGTGCCCTCCAAAGGACAGGTTCCCGAATATGGTAATTTTTACGGAAAAACTGGTAATAAGAATTATTACCGGGGTCAGGGGGATAAAAATCATGGGAGTGATCTGTCCGACCCGGTATGTTTTCTTCCTGAAAAAAACCATTGTGGCAATGAAACCAAGCAACATGGAAACAAAAAACTCAATAGGAATGAAATAGAGCAGGATACCGATGGAGGTTGCAAGTCCGCCCCCGCCCCGGAACTGATGCCATACCGGTTTGCAATGCCCTGTTATGACGGCCATGCCGGTAAGGACGAGTGCGGTGAAATCGGGGAAATTATTCCCGGGGAAACAGGTCATTTCTGCAAGTATCACAGGGATCAGTCCCTTGGCTATATCCAGGATGAGCACCAGGGCACCCCACGCCATTCCCAGGTTACGCCTGACATTTGAAGTTCCGGGGTTATGGGAGCCAAGGGTGCGTATATCCACTCCTTTAATTATCCTGGTGATAATGATCGCCGGGTTCACGCTGCCCAGCAGGTAGGCAGCAGCAACAAACGGGATCAGGCAGACGAAGTACATCTTAATGTTGCATACAATTAAGATTACTTATCGTTTAACCGATATCTGTGCGATTCAGCGCCAGAGGTTAATATAGCAAATTTTTACCGGATCTGAAAAAGTCTTTTAAGTAAGAATTTCGTATATTTAGTAAAACTGAATAACTGGCAGGTCATGAGAAAACTGATCGCTCTCTCACTGCTGGTTCTGTTATCCTGCATCCATATATATGGACAGACAGGATTTGATCCCGGTGTCTATTCCACCTGGCTAAAAACCAACCAGGACCTGACATACGACCAGCTCCTTTCAAGATATCCGACAGGCACCTATTATCAGGACAGGCTATTTCCTGTTAACCCATATGATTACGCATATTTTGACTCCATTGTGGATGATCTCGGTATCACGGAGGATGAGCTTGCCCTGCTGGAGAAAAATAAATTCGTGGTTTCCGAACGGCTGTCATACAAAAATATGGTTGTCGCGCTGGACGATATCTTTCACAAGGACCTTCCTGTCTTTATTACCACCGATTTTATCCTGGATGCCCTTCACCTGTCCTATGATAATATACTTATGGAACTTGAGGTTAGCAGGCTGG
>Ga0172362_10001770_pt1 | contig 18598 bp, 15 predicted proteins | sample LakKivs1_kivu2a2_FD_114534 | JGI IMG/M metagenome (GOLD analysis project Ga0172362, IMG submission 114534) | Sediment microbial communities from Lake Kivu, Rwanda - Sediment s1_kivu2a2 | ecosystem: Environmental > Aquatic > Freshwater > Lake > Sediment | place: Rwanda: Western Province, Lake... | reverse complement strand
GGATTGTGTATTTGGAGTAGCCTTGTTTTAGTAGCCAGAAGCTGTATTCCACGATTTTTCCTTTGACGTCGGCTGTTTGCAGTGTGCCCTCCCGCTGGGCTGTTTCTTGTCGGGCTACTTCGGTCAAGTTTTTCGACTCTTCTGTCAAGAGTTCGCATACTTGACGCTTAGAAACTATGCCGCTGGAGCTATTTATTGACCAGCGCAGAGCATTTTGTAAGGGTTTGCGCTCGCTGAAACGATAGCCGCAGTCGCGACAGAGCCATCTCTGAGCAGTGGTGCCATCTTTCAGGTAGCGTAAACCGTCCTTGTAGAGTTTTTGTGATTTGCACCGAGGGCATTGTGGAGGTTGTTGTTCTTCGCTGGCAGCCACTGCTTAAGACCTCTCATGTGTTTGAGAGCTGTTCTGGTTGTGTGTTGTCTTCTCCGTTTGCTAATGCGAGAATCAATCTTGCGTTAGGGATCCTGTCCTTGTATTTCTGTGCTTCTTTGATCCATCCGTTTCGCCATTCTTGTGAAGGATGTATGTTCCACTGGTCCAAAACATTGCTGAATGCTTTTTCTTTTTGTTTGAGTAGCTTCAGCTGCTCTTCTTCTTGTTTTGTGAGTGGTTTGGGTTCTTCTTTGATGAGTTTTTGGCTGTAGCGTTTCTCGAAGGTTTCATATGTTTCTCTTGGGATATAGCCGAGTCTGAAGAGACCCTCGTTTAGCGCGTAGAGGACTGGGTAACATCTGCCGAGTTGCTTGTCTGCCTGGAGCTTAACAATGGCGATGTAGAGTTCGGGTGGAAGGTAGATTAAGAAGCCGTGAGACTTCATGTGTGAAACCTCCAGAAGAAACGGATGAATGAGAATGGTCTTGGCTTACTGTATCTATCTACATAGTTAGTTACTGTAAGCGTTAGATAGGTAGATAGGATAGTCTTAGTGTCTGTTGCATATTGGTGGATTGGCGGTTGTGAGTTCGTTTTTGACACCTCTTTGGTGGATGAGTGTCGGTAGTTTTATAAGTGTTAAATGTTCTAAATGCTGTTAGCATTGAGCGCTTGTCAGATGTTTGGGGTTGAATGCATTGAGTGCTAAGAGCATTGAGCGCTTGTCTCCTGAAAGGAAGGTTGAGAAGTTTACTTTCACGAATGTTCAGGTGGAATCAGCAAGGCTGAAAGCTCAAGGATATTCATTGTCGCAGATTGCGAAGAAGCTCGGTAAGAACCCTCAAGATGTTAGTCGTGGTTTGAAGTCTTTTGAAGCGGTTTATCGCGAGATGTATAGAGCGGTGAGGGAGCTTTCTGGTGTTTCTTATCTTAAGAAGAAGATGGATTATCGGAAGCTTGTGGAACGTTCAGTCGGGAATCGAGAGCTTAGAGCTAAAGAAGGGGTTTGGCCGGGTGTGGTTCCTTTTGGGTATAAGGTTGTGAATGGGGCTATGGTGGTAGACCCTGAGAAGGCGTCAGTGGTTAGGCAGGTTTTTGAGGGCTGTTCTCAAGGCGTAAGTATGGAGACTGTTAGGAAGCGTACTGGTCTGCGAAATGATCAGGTCTATAGAATTCTGCGGAATCCGTTGTACAAGGGTGAGATTAGATGGCGTGGGCAGATTTATCGTGGTAGGCATGAGCCGATTGTGAGCAGGGAGCTTTGGGATAGTGTTCAGAATCCACATGAAGTCGGTCAAACTGGTGTGGCGCCTTTTGGTTTTCATTGGGTTGCGGGTAGATTGTTTGCTGAAGATGAGAAGCTGGAGAAGGTTAAGCTTGTTTTCAAGCTTGCTTGTGAGCGTAAGGGGATTGCGGAGATAGCACGGATTACTGGAATAAGTCGCTTTAATGTGGCTAATATTTTGAAGAGACCGTTTTATAGGGAGCGTGGGGTTGTGTCTGCTGAGGTTTGGCAGCGGGCTCAGAGTCGTCCAAGGAAAGGTGAAGTTACAAGGGAACGTGCGAGGCAGTATGGGATTCAGGTTAGGCTTAGGATTTTGAAGGTTTTGCCTGCCAAGACAGTTGAGGTTGCTAAGGCTTTAGGTATTGATAGGACGGTGGCGCATAGGTGGCTTAGGAGATTAGAGAGTGAGGGCGTCGTCGTTAGCAGTGATAATCGACGTATGTGGCAAGTTAAGCAGGAATATGTTGCGCATCCACGATAGTCTTGGGTTTAGATGGAAAAACGTAGGGGGGTCTACAGAACGATAGGGGGGTATGGATAGATTTTACTGCTAACAGTTGTCTTTCTGAAGCTCTCATGGGAGATTGGCAATTGTAGGGATAACAAGTTTTTTAGGAATAACGATCTAATTATTGAATGGTGTTTGGATGAGTGTGAAATGTCCGAAATGTGGTCGCGAGCTTTCGAATAAGCCTTTGAAAACGTGGACGTTCAAGTTCTATAATGTAAGACGTTATGAATGTCAGCACTGCAAGACGAAATTCAACACCTATGACAGCCCAAAATCAAAGTTCACAATACCCAAAAGGTAAGGGTAAGTGAACCTCCGTTAGCCATAACAAAGCAACATACTGACGATCTATGCGCGCAAAAGGGTTATTTCACCTTTGCCTATGCTTCTCGTTCTTTATTTATCGAAGTTAGCATTTGCCATATGAAACGCCAATGAAAAGCCTGCTCATCGATAAACCCATTTCTTTCCCATAGCGTGCATTTCAAAGGGTAGTTTAGCTAAGCGTTCATATTTTTGATCGTTTGGAGGAATAATACCGATGACTGCAAATCTCTGTCCACGTTTTCGTTTCCAAGAAATAACTACAAAAGACTTGACATAACCTTGTCCGAGCTCATGAACCAATTTACACTTAAACCTGAACTCATCTCTGCCTTCAAAGAAATAGAGTCGGCAATCTTCTAACGTTCGCTTTTTGCCGATGGTAACTTCGGCTTTAAACAATCTCTGAGGAAACTTTCCCCGTGGAGATGGTGCAAACAAGCTCTTCCATCCCCAAAATTCGGGGTTCTCATCTCTGGCTTTTATAGGTATGAGGAAGTAGGGTTCGCCTCTTTTTGCTGAAACATCGTGTCCTGTTAGAGACATCACAAACCGCGGATATTTCCTCATTTTCCTTGCCCTGACTCGAATACCTCTCTGCGGAGTGGATCCAAAGTGCTCTCTAAGCTTGTTTCTTCTTACTGTCGATAGAGCGCTTTCCAGAATAAGTGTCGCACGTCCTCGCAATACGCCAATAGATTTAAGTTCTTGCAAAAGGCTTGAGTTTAGAAGTCGGGAACTCCGGGATCCCTTTATTTCTTCAAAAAGTCTGACGCACATATTGAAAAAGGCTTTGTCTTTTGGTGACTCAAGATTCAGATCAATAGCCACATTGACTTCAAAATTGTTGGCGAAACCACCTAACGTTAGATTGCTTGAACCTATGATTATGGTAGCTACCTTGTCTTCTGATAACATGTAAAGTTTTGGATGAAACGTTCCATCTGCAGGATTGTGATAGACAAAAACATTCGAAGGACCACAGATGTTAATAAGCTCTTTCAACGCTTTCGCGGAAGTCCCGCGACTGTCCACACCAACTACAGCCTCAATAGTCCCTCCTCTCTTTACGTAATTGCGTAGTGTTTTCCCTAAGACTTGTTCATACGATTCATGGGCGTAGGCTACTGCAAAACGAAATTGACTCTTTTCAGGTTTTATCTGATACAGTCTATTCTTCAGATATCGTGATAACGCAACCAGTCTTCTTGCAGTCGGTGCAGGTCCCAAAATTTTGAGCCGCATTATTATCCTACACCTTCACAACATTATCCATAATCGTTTTTCTACATGTACACTTATATTTCTTTAATTGATGAATTCGTCAAGTCTTTGAGTCTTTTCACGGGGTTTAGCCTTTCGCTTACTTTTCTCCGACTTTTTGATGGGGAGCATCTCTGTTGTTCCCTTTATCGCAACAGGTTGAGGTTGCTCTGTTCTTGTCAGTCGGCGGTCCATCATTATTTGCGTGAGTGTACGAGTTGTTTCTGGCAGGTATTCAGGTAGTTGCAGTATTTCTGCTACTTCATTGTCTATTTCAGCGATTATGCTGTCCCATAATCTCACAGTATTATCTTTTTTGTCTGCGCCTCCAATTCTTCGAGCCTCTTTATCGAGTTTATCAAAGAGCGTTGCCAATTTTTTCAAAGCTTTGTTTTCTAAATTAGACAGATTAGGAACGGGTATTTCCTCAGCTTTGTTGACTTCCAGCGCTGCAACTCCTAATCCTGTTATTCTGCTTATCGACTCTATGTACAATTGAGTAAAACTTGAGTTAAGATAAGCCAATAAAGCCTTGATTTGCATTTCAGTCAATTGAAGGATTTCTTTAGGTACGAAAGCAATCATGGCGTGATAAGTTACTGCTTCCTTAAGGTTCCAAATAAAACGGGTTTTATATTGTGCTTGATAGACTGCCAATATAGGTGCATCTACTACTCCTCCAAGGTCGTACCAACCGCGGAAATTTTGCTTCTGTTGCTCACGCTCTTGGCAAGCCAATGCTTGACTGCAAATCTTGCCTCCGCCTCTGGTGCGCCTAATCAATGTTTTGCATTCTGTTTCTCCCCAGCGAATATAATCAAGAACCTGTTTCGATAACGCATTTCTTGGTTTGTGGCACATGAAAAAGTAGCAGTCTGCACCCCTATCACGCAATTCTTTCCAATCCTTGTCAGTGAAAGTGAAGCATGGAGCATAACGAGAACTTGTCAAGGCAGGATAAACAAAATCTTTAACACCTTTTTCCTTCACCTTTGCTTCATTGAAGTAAAAGAAATCCTTTGATCCCAAGTTTCTCGGTCCTTTCACCTTCCTTCTCGATGCCAAAAAAAGATATGTTGCATTTCCATAAGAAGGATCAAACAGGTCACACATTTTAATTGTTTTACCACGAATTTCCTCTAAAATCTCTTCCGCATTAAAAATGAAATTAATCCATTTCTGGTCCTTAGGCAAATCACCCTGTCTTACAACATTGATTCTATAATGCCCAGTTGCCATTTTCGGGTCCTTGACAACCTGAAGAATCTCATCCACTTTCAACGATTCTTCTTTCGGTATACTAAGATACGTATAGATAATCTGGTTATCTTCAACATTCTCTCCTTCAAACGGTTTCTCAAGCAAAATAATACAAGCCCCGACCAAAGGCACAGGAAAAACCCTGGCAGCCACATCAATTAAAGCCTTCACCTTGAAATTCTCTAACAAAAATCGTCCGAACTCTACACCATAATCGGTTTGAAGCCAACTATCAGAAATAATCATGCCAAGCCTACCACCAGGCTTAAGAAACTCCTTAGCCCACAAAATAAAATGAACATAAATACCCGGCTCCTTACCCCTCGCAACATCTGCATGAAGACTATATTTTGAAAGAACAGCTCCTAACCTTTCTTTGATGTTATCCTGAACAGCCCCAGGAATCTCCGTCCATCGTGTATAAGGCGGATTACCAACTACAGCATCAAAACCTTCCTCAGGCAACTTAACAACCCTATGCTTCATACCCTCAGTAGTCATCACAGTATGAGGCGCAAGCACTTCCTGCTTAGGCACAATCGTAAAAAAGTCAGAATGAAGAATATTAGCTTCAGTACTTGGAGCCCGCACATACTTCATAGCTAAATTCATCGCAGTCAACTGAGTAGGAAACGGGTTAATGTCAATTGAATAAAGCTGCTTAAGAGCACTCACATGAACATCCTTAGCAGGAACCTTACGACGCCCAGTCTTCCACTCAACCAAACGCCAATACGACTGCACAACAAAAGTGCCACTACCACACCCAGGATCAAGCACATAATCAGAAGGGCTCCTTAGACACCACTTAACAATCAACTCAGCAATAGGAGGAGGCGTATAAAACTGCCCCATCTGATGCCTCTCCTCAACAGGAATCAAATCCTCATAAATGTAACCTACCACATCACCAAACTGCTCCATCTCAACCGTAGAAAGAAGACGAATTAAATCATCCACCTCTTTCCTTGCAGCAAGCTCATCAGCCAATATAACATAATCAAACAAACCCGTGCAAAATATCTGCTCAAAATCCCCAGTCACTCGAATAGCCTCATCAAAGAACCCCTTCAACTTAACAAGATAAGCACTCGAAGAAATGTCCGGCTCCTTTTCCAAAATAGGCTTGAGCACAGGAAGCGGATAAGAACGCTCAAGAACCTTATAGAAAATAATCTTGTTAGTCAAAACATAAGTCATCATCCTGGCTAAAATCGGTGTCTTGCTGAAATCCTCACCAACAACATCTGCAATACCATTTCTATAGCCGGCCTTCAAAGCCTCGCGATTCAGATCACCAAGAAAGCCCGAATCCTCACTCATCCTATTCAACAAAGTATCATTAACATAGTAAGAACTAAGCGAATCAACAAAATAGCGCAACCGACCAATAAGCCAATCCCCAAAGGGTCTCCGCACTTTCTCAGGCAACACTTCACGTTGCCAAAGCCTACAAACAACATCAAGAAGATGCTCAAGAAACTCGTCTCTAACAGGCTTCTTCTCATCCAAAAGATAATACTCATGAATAAAACGCATGTAAGCATCAGGCTCAAGAGCAAACTCATAATCACCCGCATCAACAGCATCTTTATTGAGAAGATCCCACGGATTATCCACAGGGCTAAACAAAACAAGAGCATCACGATTAGCCGTAGCAAACAACGGTGTTGCCGGAAGACCATACTCTTCCCTCGCAAGCGCCGAATAACTCAAGGCTTGACCAATCACTGGCCTTCCATACGGGTCAAACCTCTCCTCAACTTTCCAGTGCCCGACACGCTCAATTTTCCGCTTTGTCTCAATAATAAGGACAGGAACGTTATCAGGCTTCTTTAGAACAGCAATGTCCGCCTCTTTTCTACGAATAGGAAAACCAGTAACCACATCAAGCTCCATACCAGCAAACCGTTTCTCCTTAACCAATTTAGCCAAAGCAAAGAAGAGTTCATCCTGAAACTTACGCTCTCGCTTAAACATTCAAACCATCTTGAACAATTTAATAAAACGCTCCTCATATTATAAATTATGTCACTATTTCACACACCGAAACGCTGCTTAAAATGCGGTTACCGACTACAACCAATCATCACACCCGGTGGAAACCTAAAATTCCTCAGCTGCACAAACCCAAAATGTGACTACGTTGTCTCAGAACCACTTACTTCATCATTTGACAGGCTACCAGCCCCATACGACGACGTCCTAAAAGTCATTGAAAACGAACGACGCGAAGCACAGAAAAACACAGTTCTAATAGGACAAGGACGAATAGTAGAGGCACACCCAAGCCGAGACAAAACCGTAAGAATCGCCAAACTTGAAGCCAAGATCAAAGAAGACTATCCGCTTAGACCATACGACTCCATCTATTTCGGACAAACAATAGGAGTCGTAGCCGAACAAACAAAAAACTCCCTCACCATCCTATTTGACATTTCAAAGAAACTCTCCTCAGAAGCACCATTAAAAATCGCAGAACCAGTCATTCTGTACGACTCAGCAGCAACCATAATACAAGAAAAAGCAAAAGAAGACGGACCACACGTCTCGCGATTCGTACGAATCCCCGACTTAAACCCTCCAGAACCTACAGAAAGACGTGACGTCATCGTTAAGCAATACGACTTAGACCCAGAAAAGCAGGCGATTGTAGAGGAAATAGCATCAATGCCTGAATGGGAATACCGAGCTGTCGAAGGACCACCGGGCACAGGAAAAACAACAACAATCGCAGCAACAGCCATCCAAGCCGTGGAAAGAGAAGACAACGTCCTCATAACCTCACATACAAACGTTGCAGTAGACAACGCATTAGAACGAATTCTTCAACTCCGAAATGACCTAAAAGACCTTGTCATACGCATCGGGCATCCAGCTAAAATCTCTAAAATAATGAGACCATTCATCGACACACCCCAACCCCCTGAAGGATACAGAGAATGGCTTAGCCGTGTCTTAACGAAAAAACGCATAATCGGAATGACCATAGCCAAACTTGCAGTATGCGACATAGTCTACGACCTAAACCGCCTTTCAAAAGCCAACGGAAAGTGGCCGACATTTGACTATGCGTTCATTGACGAATCGTCCACGGTGCCACTCTGCACAGCAATAATTCCGATTTATTACTCAAAACGCTGGATCATGTTTGGCGATACACGTCAATTACCACCGATTCTCAGAACTTTCCACAAATATGCTGGAGCCTGGTCTCTAATGGAAATAGCCTCAGCCAACCGAGAAAGAGCCAGAATGTTAACAATACAAAGAAGAGGCAACCGCACAATATTCGAGGCCATAAGCAAGCTATTCTATCAAGGCGCCCTAAAACACCATGAAACGGTTATCAATAGTCGTCTGAGCTTTGACATCAAAGCGGAAGGATGGCTTAAGGAAGCATTAGACTCGACAAAGCCACTTACATGGGTTCAAACAGATAAAGGCTTCATGGAATGGTGCAAAATCAAAAAAGGACGCATTGAAGGCGCATCAGGAGCTAACACTGCTGAGGCAGCCGCTGCTATTAAAGTGTACGATGCTGCCTTACTCTCTGGAATACCATCCTCAAACATGGCCATAATAACAACGTATCGAGCTCAAGCAAATCTCGTAAGAGAGACAATAAAAGAACTGAAGAAAAGCGAAGAACCTATAGTTGCCTCACTATATCACCACAGAAGAGGACAAGAACCCAATGAAGACTACGAGCCAGAAGAACCAGAAGATCTATTAGACCTCAGACTTGCAGAAACAGTAGACAGCTATCAAGGACGAGAGAAAGAACTCATAATCTACTCTGTCACAACCCACTACGAGCACAAGGCACTTTTAGATTATAGGCGAACAAACGTAGCATTTACAAGAGCACGTTCTAAACTAATCATAATCAGTTCGCTTCAATCGACAGTTAAGTTACCTTGGCTCAAATACCTAAAACAAATTGCACGTCCGATAGTCATAAAAGAGGACGTTCTTCAACCAGAATTGGATATTGTTGCGAAAACACATGCTCGTATTTGTCGTCGCTAACATCACAGCTAATTAAGCTTCAAGTGGATTTTATTTGGCAAGTCTTTCTGAATTCACAACTTTTGCATTTCCATTTTTCTTGTGGCGGCACCGCTTCACTCGTCTCAACAAGCTTCTTGAATTCTGTGAGTAAATCAACAGCCTTGGCTTCATCAACGTCCTCATGCCATGTTACCGTTTCTTTCTCATCCATAATATATATCTGAACCCGCTTGCATCGACGCTTGAAAAAGTATCCATAAAGATCCGCCTGTGCTAAAGCACTATGATCCATATGACCAAGCAAAAACTCACTCCCAGTAGTTTTGAATTCATAAACAAATTCGCTGGTTATCCCATCTGGAACACCGACAACAACATAATTCTCCCACTCAAAATTCCACCTAATTGTATGATACCTCTCAGCAAGAAACTCTTGACATATCTCCCCTCTAAATTTGGGAGGAGCATCTTCTAAATTCACAACTTTAGCATGCCTCTTCTCAGCCAATCTCACGATTTTTTCTTTTTGCTCAGGCGAAATTGAAGGATTTATTGCAACAAGTTTAACGATGCCCTCAGGGGTATGTACTGAAAAAGCTATACTTGATGGCGGTTTACCGAGGTCTTCCTTTTCACTATCTTTCAGTAGCCTCTCTACATCATCAAAAGCTATCTGATCGCCAACAAGCAGAATCTCCTTCTCTGTTTTAGGAAGTTTCTTCACATGTCCCAGCTTGAGCGTGTATAATAGTCTATCGTGCAAATACGATGCAAAAAAGTGAGGTTCCATCTCTATGGTCGTTAGAAGACTTTTCATCGCACACCAGGTAAAACTGGCCGTATCTGCCATCCCAATAAATACTAACTTTCCAATATCGACCCCACGTCTACGTTTTTCAACCTCTAAAAGCCTATGTAAGTTTCCGATATTTGATAAGGCTTTCACAACCATCTCTTCAAAGTTCTCGGAAATAGTAAACTCTCTCCTATGCCGACTCGATTATTTTACCATCTGGATGCCCAAAAGATTTAGTCTATTCATGAAATAAGGCCTTTCCTTCTTTCACGCTTGTTTCAATCAGTCTTCTGGCTCCGTATAGGTCTAACCACCGAGCAATGTTGAGATCTTGCTCAAGGTGCTTTTCAATCTCCTTATACTTTTTTGCTTCGTAAAGCTCCTTAATAGCGCTTCCAGGTTTACTATATGGTGGCGGTTCCAAATCTAAGCTCCTGGAAACGTCAACAATTCTCTCTAAAGTCAAGCCCTTAAACTGATTTCCATTAGCTACCAGCAGTTGCTGAAAATAATCCACTGTAAAACAATCATTCCACATCTTACTAACAACCTCATGTTTATCAAGCGAGTACTGAACAGTCTTGCAAATCAACAAGGGAACGTCAAAACGCAAAATATTAAACCCACAAATAACCGTAAACCTATGCTCCCTTAACGACTTTTTGACACAATCGGATGCTTTTGCGACTATATCTCGCTCATTCAACCCATCCCACTCACTGAAAAGTACAAGCTTACCTTGTTCCTTCAAACTATTCTCATCATAAGGAGTCTCATCTATCAACAACCCACAAGATACTATCTTCTCACCAACAAAGGCGCCTTCTCTCCGAGGACGATAAGTTTCAAGGTCGAGATAAAGTCTAACCATAATAACATCACATTTTTGACATTACGCAGCGAAATCATACTTTGACAGTTTAAGTTCTCTTTTAACATGTCTAAGGATTTTTTGTTCTCTTTCTTTTAGAAAGGTTCTGAATTTCTTATAATCTAAGAGCCTTCTGTCAATGTATGCCTGTTTAAGTATGGAATTACTTACATCCCTAAAGTATTCTCTTGGGTCTTTAGCACTTTTGTTCTGGTTCTTGTTCTTTGCTAAAATCCAAAAATTCGCAAAATGGTTTATCTTGGACTCATCATATCCTTTTCTACGCAATACCGATTGTGGAAATATATGATCAATCTGAGGCGCATTCCTACTATAGTGCACCTTGGCCCCTGAACGTCTTTGGATAAGGTGCAGAACAAGCGAAGGGTTATTTTGCAGAAGTTGAGGACCATATTCCTCAATGTTTTCCCAGTACTGAATCCATGATGTGCATCCTTTAAGAGGAAACTTGATTTCGTGCTTTTCAACAAGAGGCTTAAACTCTTCACGGATGATTGCTCCTAATCTACTGTCTGCATAACGTGAAAAGGGAGAAGTAAAACCAAACAGGTAAACAGCCTTCCGCACTTTTTCAACTTCGCTGTTAGGAACTTGATGTTCAGGTGAATTGAAAAGATAATAGACAAATGGAACAAGATTGTAGTATCCGCCCAAGAGCTCACTGCTTGCAATCCAACATTCATCCCTGACAAAATCCACTGTTGAGCGAATTGCATCGCAACAGTTTTCAAAGTTTTCGCGAATTATCGCAATATTAGACTTCTTCCGCAAAATATTGATGTCAAACCTTGTACCAAGATCAGAAACCGCAAATAGGCAACGAATTACAAAATCTGAATCAAGTTCAAACGAGTTTCCTTCATTTATGCTGTATACAAATTCTGGTAATGTTTCGGCTGATTCTTTCCAATTAAGTTTAAGCATGCTAAAGATTAAATCAGATCTGCTCAGTGGGGTTCCTTCGCGGTTGATTCTGACAAAAGCTTCCAACACATCAGATTCCGATTTTCTGTCTGGGCTATCACGAGGCTTGTTCTCATCAAGCACCATTGCCCTAACGATGCTTGTATCACTTGTCAGTGCTTCACGTAAAATAGAGAGGTTGATTGCAAGTCTATCTTCGTCTTCTTCTGATAGCGTTAGTTTCTTCACAACATCGCGCTGAAATTTGCGTCTTTCATTTACACCCATAGCCAAAAGATCTTGAACCTTACAATAGTAATGAAACTCTCTCTTCACGTCCTTGTCTTCATGCGATTCAGAAATTGCGAGCTTATTTAGTCTGTCAGCCTTTTCTGGTGTGAAAAAGCGAAACAAAAATTTGTCCTCTTCAAAATCCTCAGTTTCATGACCACTCAGGACATCAAAATAAAGATATTTTCCTCTGTAGACTCCATACAAAGCTATGTGTAAGGACTGGAGGCGTTGTTGACCATCCAGAACTAACTTTAGTCTTTTTTGTTGGCTATTGTCATGAAAAGTGTACCGAATACCTGGTTTGTAGTCTTTTGAGAAACATCTATATTGAATGTCATCATAAGTCTCCCAGAGTAATATAATACCAATTGGATATCCACGCATTATCGAATCCAATAGCTTCTCAATCTTTTCTTCATCCCATACAAAACCTCGCTGTATAGCAGGAAGAACGATTTCATCATTTTTTACTTGCTCAAGTAAGCCTATAATGCTCATTTATCTAACCTCACCGCAAACGAACCCAAATACATACTCAATTTATTCTGTAGAACTTATATCACTTATTATTTCTTGGACATCAAGTAAAGTTTACTTTGTAGAATTAAATCGCTTCAACAAATGCTTTCAGATTACCACGAAGATTATCCACCTCGTCGATATCTGTCAGCGCATCTGCATACTTTAGCAGATTCTTGTAATTCTCATCCACGAACTTCACAAGAATTTCTGGAGTAAACTTCCATTTGAGACCAGCACGAAATTGAGCAAGGAGGCTCTGAGAAGACTTGTAATACCAAGCAGCCTTGCTAATATCCCTCACAGTGACCGATAAATGCTTAGCCACATTCTCTACTTTCTTCAACCAAGGCCAATAATTATCCCACTCAACATAAGGAATTGGCCCACTCTGTCCCTCAACATCTTCATAAAGAAACGCCCTTGACTGCCTGCTCGGAGGACAATGTCCACTTGCTAACCCAAGAGCATGTAACCACAAAATTGTTTTCGTCAAACCTATGTTCCGAATATGTTCTGGACTGTTTGGATAAGCAATCTCGGCAATCAAATCATTAAGACTGGATAGAGTTGCGGTTCTCTTAAGCAATACATCCCGACATATATTTTTCTTCACAAAATAATCAGCTAAATCCACTAAACACTGGGTAGCATCCCACAAATTTTGAGAAAGTAGAAAACCGCTAAGCACACCATGCTTTCGACCAGACACCTTACACATCTCGCTGCTACACACTTTCTCAGCCTTCTCTTTCCACTTACCTCGAAGCTTCAGAACAACCTCCATATCCAATAATTGCCATGTATCAAGCAAATCATACAAATATCCAACATCAGCATCAGACCTATTCTCATCTATGAAAACACAATAAACAAAATCATCCCATATCTCTCCTGTTTTCTTAGGAACACTTCTCTTCAAATCGGGTCGTCCTTCAATATCAGTTTTACAAGTTCATCAAAACCTTTTGGAAGCGAGATTTTGGTCAATGTGCTCCCCAGTGCAATTTCCTTTTTTCAGCCTTAAGAAACTATTGGCACAAGCTAACTTCTTGACAGCCTGCTTAAGATTAGATAGCTAATAATAAAGTGGTTCCTCGTTAACATGCTCACATATTTCTTCTAAGAACTCGCTCTTGGCTGGCTCCCAAGTGTAAATGAACAAGTCTTCCTTTGCCCTTGTCACCGCCACATAAAACAATCTTCTCTCTTCTTGTTTATGGTCAAACGGAGGATAATTCTCCCTCGCCGGCGCAAGAATAGAAGGATCCTCAATCTCACATGGAAAACCATACGCACCACAAACCACGTCCAGCAAGAAAACAGCTTTAGCCTGCAACCCCTTACTCTTATGAACCGTCATCACCCTAATCTGATTCTCTCTCGCATGCTCCTTATCAAACGCCACACTCAACCCCATCTCTTTAGCCTTCTCAACAAGCAACTCAACAACCCGAGGAAACTTGTACCTACTAAGCACAAGAACATCATTAGCCGCACAGCCATTATCCAAATAACTCCTAATACGATTCAGACAGTCTTCCGCAGTCTGCTCATGATACCGCGACTCAAAATCCTTCTTATGAGTCGACCTCAGAACCTTAATCTCTCTAACCTCACCTCTATGCGAAACAGTCGCTTTCGAAATCTGACTGTCTCCATTGTTCTTTATTATGCTTGCCCCAGCGTCAACAATCGACTTTACACTCCGATAATTTGTAGAAATCTTGGTCACAGCAGGGTTCTCAAAATACTTGTCAAAATTAATGAAAAAGTGAACGTTAGAACCTGCAAAACCCATAATACTCTGCCAATCATCACCAACACAAAACAACTTACACTTAGGATTACGATCAAGCAACAACCTAATCAGCTTATACCTCTGAGCACTAATGTCCTGATACTCATCAACCAAAATATGATCATAAACATCCGCACAAAGACCCTTATCACTCCTCAGCTCATCAATCGCCTTGTTAATCATATCCTCAAAATCAATCTTACCCAGCCTCCTCAACTCCACCTCATAATCCCTAAAAACTCTAACAGCCAACTCTCCAAAAGCCAACTGCTTCCGAGACCACACACCCTTACGCAGCTTCTCCTCAACCTTATCAGGCGTCAAACCATACGTCTTCGCATTCCTAATAAAATTAAGAACATCATTCGCAACAGGATCCCTACAAGGACCCCAAGCAACCTCAACAACCTCATCATAACCCAACGGACTAAACTCAAAACTTCCCCCATACTTTGATTGAAGCTTCTCAATCACGCGTTGCTTAAGCAAATCAACAAACCTATCTGGATTCTCCTCATCATACTCGTAAGCAAAGGTTTCAACAAGTAGCTTGTTATTCTCAGCAAACCACTCCTTCTTCCACGCCATATTCCTTTTGTAATCCTCACTCGACTGCCCAAACCACTCGGGAACATCCCCGTTCTTGTCAAGAGCCCAATGCTCAACAAAAAGATCAAACTCACTCAACCAAAAATCAGGCCTAAACCCATCAACATCAGGCTCATACTCCACTTTGACAGCTTTTCCATTAAGTTTATGCATCAAAAAGAAGTCTAAAATCTCCTTTTCAGCTCTGCTCTTAACGTGAACGCCATTTATGGCAACATAACGCAACATCTTCTTATAATGCAAAGCACGCTCCTTATCCTCAAAATCCGCCTTCTCCTCAACGTCACGAAAACTCCTAACATACCTAAGAAAAACATCGTAAAAATCAGGTTCACTCTCTAACTTACGCTTATAAATTTTCTTGACCATCTCAAGCTTGTTCTCATCAACAATATCCGAATGCCTAATACGCCGCCCAGTCTTCTCCAAAATATCCTTACCCAACTTGTGAAAAGTCTTCACATTAACATCGCCAATACCATAACGAGACCGAAGCCGCTGCTCAATCTCACGCTGAGCCTTGTTCTGAAAAGCAATAGCCAAAATCCTGTGGGGCTGAACCCCATCAGGCTTACGCTTAATCAAATATGCAACGCGAGTAATCAAAACCTCAGTTTTGCCAGAACCCGCCGCCGCCACAACCAAATTATGCTTATCATCCTTCACCACAGCCTCCTTCTGCTCCTCATCCAAACAAAGACCATCCTTAACAAAAAGAAAACTATACTCCTTCATCCGCCGTTCAACAAATTCTCTATTATAGTTAGAAACAAACTGATGATATCTCTCCAAATCGCTCTTCAGTGCAGACACAAACTCTTTATCTAACACGTTCTTCGCTTCCAAAACAAAAAGATCCTCTCCAAAAGCCTTCAACCTTCCAGTAACGTGTTCCTCATCGTCATGAACAAGATAAGTGCCACTATCTTCAATCTCCCTAATTTGTTGACAAATCTCTTCTTTCTGCCGGTTAGCAAATTCCCTTGCCAAATCTGCGACTGTCTGCTCATACCCGCGCAAAACAGCGGTGTCTAAGAGAGCAGAGCTTCTGACAGTAGCTTTACTCGCCATCAAAGACGACAATACTTCTTTGAACGTTGCCAAATCAGCAACAAACTGCTTATCATCAGCCAATTCAGAATATCCTATGCTGCCACCTGTCTCACGCTTGTGCCTTCTAAGAGCTTCATAGTCTTCAAAACGCCTTAAGATGCTCTTCAGAAGCACATCATTCCTTGCCACAAGCTCAGAAATTCTCTTGTCAAAATCTCTGTGAAACAAAAAGCCAATCAGAAGAAACCGTAGAACTCTCCACAGATTCTTCATTCTCCATTGTTTCTCAAGCTCTCTGGTGTCTTCATGCAATTCTTCTATTGCCTTCTGAAAATCCATCAAGTCACATCCACATGCATAAACCATTGAATCTTCTGATTAGGTTAATTTGCTTCAGCTCAAAATAAATAGATTTTACTGAACCACAATTTGAAACGTGCAATTTCCAACCCATGTATTATAAATGGCTTGCAACTTCATTGACAACCTACTTATAAATAGGCTGTCATCAAGATTGCAAATATCTTCCAATTTCAGAATTTTAATGTTGTATGCCTTTTTTTGGGTAACTGCGTTAAATTCGTGAAAAGTTGCGTACCGCGTAATTTTTAAATATTTTAATGTAGTTACCCCTTAAACGGCATACTGCATTAAAAATGTGAAAAACATGCGAAGAAAGACAGAAGAACTTTACACCACTCTCCTTCCAATGAGAGTAGTAAGCTTTGATGACATAGTGCAATCCACCTCAAAAATAACAGCAACTTCAGTAAACCGCAGGTACGTCTACCGAAAATACGTAAAAAGACTGGTTGAGACTGGAAAGCTTCAGCCTATTAGGAAGGGATTATATGCCGTTCTCAGTCCATTTGAAAAACCAGAGAAACACGAGACGGACAAGCTTCTCATCGCTTCCAAAATACGAAAAGAATACTATCTTGGCTTTCACACCGCCTTAGAATGCTACGGTAGCGCATACTCCACCTTCAACGAAGCCTACGTGTGCGTGCAAGCAAAAGACAGGTTCGACCCATTCCATTACGGGCGATTCACCTTCAAACCCATATTTACCAAGGACACAGTTTCGTACATCGCCGAGAAACCTTACGGTCCAAGCATTATCAAAGTGAGCGGTAAAGAAAGAACATTCATCGAATGCATCGATAGAGTAGAGTATGCAGGAGGCTGGGAAGAATGCATAAAGAGCCTTGCCGAACTCAGCGGTATCAACTTCGAAAAGCTGGTAGCCTTAACTTTCAATCAAAGAAAGCAGATCCTATTCAGACAAGTCGGGTACTTTTTGGAATATCTCAGGAACACTTCTCCTTTCTATGAGCACATAAGCCAGGATCTCCTCGAAAAACTGAAAAAGCAAGTTAAAGGTTCGCCGCAGTATCTGGTACGAGGAAAACCTGGAGAACTTAACGCAAGATGGCGTCTGTATATCCCTGAAGACCTTGAAGAAAAACTGAAGGAAATATGAGATGAAAAGAGAATACGACTTCCACGCCTTAGCATTGCGTTATGGTTTCAACAGTAAAGACATGGAAAAAGCTTGTCGAATATCCGACATGCTTGAAGACATCTCAGCCGTCAAGTTCCTTTCAGAAAGGCTATCGCTCTATGGCGGAACTGCCCTAACGTTTATTCATTCCAAGGAAATACTGAGACTATCAATAGACCTGGACCTCAACTATCGGCACAAAGACAATGTCGATTGGGGACAAGTTAGAGAAGAAATCGACACACGATTGAAAGACCTGCTTTACAGACAAGGATACAACAAAGCAGACATAGCCATAAACGCAAGCTACCCTCTAACAAGATTCACTGTCAAATACCTCAATGCCACCGGTTCAGAAGACAATTTCAAGATAGAAATAGGATACATGCGCAGAACCCCCACACTCAAAACGGATATACAAGCAGAATACAGACACATAGGCACACAAGAGAAGTTCAAAATAACGACTCCAACAAAGGAAGAGTTGTTCGCAAACAAATGGTGCGCCATGCTTTACAGAAAAACAGCCCGTGACGTATTTGACATATACCGAATCGCTGGCATGGAATTCGACCGCGACACGTTCCGCAAATGCGCAATAATCGACAGTCTAACTCGAAAACGACCAAAACTCTATGAGATTAACCCAGAAGCGATAAACGAAATCCCATTGGACTCGAGCCTAAGAAATCTACTCCAGACAGAGAGACTTCCAGAACTCGACTTCAGCAAAATCGCGGCAAAAGCCACGAAATTCACAAAAACGCAACTTCAAGAACTCACGACCAAAGAGAAAGACATGATTGACCAATTCTGGGAGAACAAGAACTATAGACCAGAACTAATCGACCCTACAGGCATATTCCACACGAAAATAGCTGGGTACCCAGCAGCACTTTGGGTCCTTGAAAAGCTAAAAAGAAAAAAGAGGAAAGCTGTGGATACGTAAAGCTACCAATGTGAAAACCGATATCCGCAATGCTGACACTGATATCGCTGAACCGCTCCATGACGAGTATATCTGACGCCATCCTTATACACACGCTGACAACCACACATCGGACACTTAGACGGCTTTTCGTCCAAAGCCATCACCTCCACACGCATATTGACGGTCCTGCGCTGAGGAAACTAAAAAAGGGGGAATTTGCGGGAGTTTGCGCCATCACTTCTGGAGTACAAATCCCACCCCGCCCG
>Ga0172362_10001769_pt1 | contig 18601 bp, 19 predicted proteins | sample LakKivs1_kivu2a2_FD_114534 | JGI IMG/M metagenome (GOLD analysis project Ga0172362, IMG submission 114534) | Sediment microbial communities from Lake Kivu, Rwanda - Sediment s1_kivu2a2 | ecosystem: Environmental > Aquatic > Freshwater > Lake > Sediment | place: Rwanda: Western Province, Lake... | reverse complement strand
TGCTGAGGTCGGTAAGCCTTTTAAAGCCTTTTAGCCTCACAAGGCATTGCCTTCCGAGGCGGGATTTCTTGACGGCGGATCATAACTCCTCAAAAAAGGTACCCTCGCTTTTTTGTTTTAAATGGAAACTCTTAACTTCGCAAGAGCTTCACAAGGCGTTCCCTTGCGAAGCTAAGTTGAATAAGTTGAAGAAATATGACAGAAAGACCTAATTTAATTGAATTTTCCCTGCCAGCCCAGACTGAAGTTTTAAATTTTTTAAGAAGAATCTGGTTTCACCCCTTATTGGATGAGGCCACCAAAAAACACAGAGAAGGATTTCCCAAAAAATTTGGAGAATGGTGTGAAGCATATGGTATAGAAACTCAACAAGTATTTGCTGTTTTAGTTGGGTCTTCCCAGTGGGTTTGTGCTAAAGGATCAGATCACGATTTTTTTCTTTATGGTATGCCAAAAATAATTGATAGAATAATTCATCCTTCCTCTTTTGAAGCTGAGGTAAAGGAAGCCCGAATTCCCTCTAAGATTCATGCGATAGCGGCTGTCAGTCTAGGATCAGCCCCCTCAACTTATTTTGAAGTTGCTCCACTTTTGCTGACACCTGATAATTTTGTTGCCGGAAATCTTAATTTAGCCGCTGAACTTAGAAGAGTAGTTTTAGGATCAGAAAAACCTGATTGGTTAACGGTAAAATTTTATTACGATAAATATATGAGAGGTTGGCCAAGGTTAGTGGCCGGGCCTAAAAGTTATGAGCGTCGTTTTCAAAGATTTAATAGGGCCTTGGATGATCGAGCTGAAGAAGTAGCAAAAAGAACAAAAGAAGGAGTAAAAACAAGATATGTGGAGGCCTTCAAAAGAAGTTTGGAAAATCTTAAATTGCCTTCGGTAGAGGTTTACAAGGAAGCTATTTCTCAAACCGGCGGCTATCTTAGTTTACAAATTTAAAAATATAATTTAAAATAAATTTAAGAAGTAATTGGACTCGAAGCACAAAATATACTTTTAGAAAAGAATATAAATTAATTTTTGCGGCGATAAGTTTGAAGATCGCAAAAATTACAACTTTGGAAAATCATTGGGAAAAAACCATAGGTTTTGTCCCATGAAAGAAAGGAGGTCTAAAATGAATAAATCAAAAATCAAAATCCTCTTACCTGTATTATTGTTATGCCTATTGACCTATTTTATTATATTTCCTTTAAAGGCTGAAGCAGAATGGCCATGGCAGGTAAGGAAAGAAATAAGACAAGAAATTAGGGAGGATGTAAGAGAGAATTTTGGTTTAACAGGAACTCCAAGTCCAGGCATAAAAAATGAGATTAGAGAGCAAATTAGAAATCAGGTAAAAGAACAAGTAAAAGAAATAAGAGAAAAGCTTAGCTGGTTGGTTCCTTTTGGTTTTAATCAAGTAGAAATTAAATCAATTAGTTCAACTACTCCACCAGCTGACCTTACAGTATCAAAAGATGACAAAACATATACGGTTAAAGTGACGGAAAAGACAGTGCTTTTGCGAAAATTCGGAGGAAAATCAGATTTGGGGGAATTTTCAGTTGGCGATATTATTTCCGTTCGGGGAAAATGGGTAGATGAGACTAAAACCACTTTGGAGGCCAGGGTAATTAGAAATGTTTCTATCCAAAAAAGAAAAGGCACTTTCTGGGGAACGATTAAATCAAAAGAAACTGATGGAAAGACTTTTGTTTTAAGCTCAGTCAATAGGGGAGAGCAAACGGTTATTACTGACGCTAACACTAAATTTATAGATCGAACAGCCAAACCAATAACTTTTGCTGATTTAAAAGTCGGGGATCGGGTTAGAGTTTCCGGTCTATGGGATTCAAAGTTAAATAAAATTACTGAGGTAACCAGAATTAAAGATTGGTCAATTGGCCCAGCCAAACCAAGTCCAACACCATAAAAAAATGGGACTAAATGCCGAGGAATCAAATATTGGGAATTACCCCGAATACTTATGGGAAAGTGTGGAAACGAAGAAAATTCCCCTTTATAAAGTTGAGCCTTGTTCTATTATTGAGGGCCTTCCTCTAACGACAGCGTTAGGTGTTCCCTATCCTCATTTTGAATATCTTTATGAGAGAGGATCTGTCCGTTCAGAAGAGGAGTTGAATCAGGTTTTACAGTTAAGATTACCAGAGGGATTGAAAGACGAGTTAAAAAGACGCTTTGAAGCATACCAAGAAGCGGTTAAAAGAAAAGAGTCTCTTCTTCTGCCTCTTCTTCAAGAAATTACCAGCGATCCTTCGGCTCAGTGGGATGAAGATTTTAGAGATTCTTGTTCGAAATATATAGAATATGATTTTATGTCTGGCCATCTTGATTTAATTTTGCGTCATCGGAGTTTGTTTGGATTTGAAGATGAAGAAAGTGATGAAAAAATAAGAGAAGATATTGATTTTCATAAATGGCATTATCGTGAGCAAATTTTAGAGGACTACTGGAAGCCACGAACTCCAGAGGAGGTTCTTCGTTTTTATCCTGATGGTGATTCAATGGCAGGATTTCTTGGCTGGGGCGAAAAGCTTGAGGAAGTTATTGAAGACGATAGAAAAGTTGTTGAGGGCCTTGGACATACTTATGAGGAAATTAGTTTTAAACTTAGAGAGGTGCTTAAAGGAAAGAATGAGGATTACACTGTTAAAATGACACACGGTTTCTATGGATATCAAAATTGTCCATTTGAAGGATGTGAATTCAATAGAAAGAAAACATGTCCCCATGGAAATGCAAATTATGTAATTACTAATACAAAGAGTGGGAAAAGGGTTGGGCTTCCTGGAATGATTTGGCACCTTATTGGCGCACACGAATTTTTTGAAGGAAAAGAAACTTCCTATCGGGTAGATCCCAAACAATTAATTGAAGTTTTATTTGGTTAAGTTACTCCTGTACTCTAACCGTTTTTGGAAAAGATTTTCTCTAAATCCGCCTTTTTTGACAAAACTGCTTTCTACTCCTTTCAAAAACTGATCAAGAAAATAGCCTTCTTTGGCACAAAGAGTAATTAGGAGATTCGCAAAAGCCTCCGGATTAGCGAAAGAAATTCCATAAGCCTCATTAGTCTTATGAGACACATGAGACTTATTCGTATCTATTCTCTCGCGTCGGATCACCAAAACCCGCGAGTCATTTTTATCCCAAACAGCCAGTCCCTTTTGCCAAAGAAAGTCTTCATAATCTTCGATTAACTCTCCATAGCTGGCACGAGAAACACCCGATAATTTCAAATTACTTTCGGTTGAGTTTTCCAGCGATCCTTCAACCAAATCCTGTTTGCCGGAACGGGCGGCTTGAATCATTTGTTCAAAAGTTCGCGAGGAGGGAGAAATATAACGATCGCAAAAAATATAATTGAAGTAGTAGATTTCCTTCGCTAACCAATATACCGCTAAGTTTCGGAAACCGCCGGGTCTTTTGTCATTAGTCTCATTAGTCATATAAGTCTTATTAGTTTTATTATCTTAAATTAATTGAATATAAATTTGGGGGTTGGTTGGCTTCTTGACCAAAATTGGTCAAAATAATTATTTTGTTAGCTTCTGGGGCAGGGAAGACATAGGAATTCTCAAAAGGGCCAGTAAAGATAGTGGTTTTATTGGTTCCATCATATTCAATAAGGGAGATTCTTTCCGGTTCAACCCAAAGAAGGTGACGGGAGGTGGGAAACCAAGAAAAATTGGTAATTGGTAATTGGTAATTGGTAATTTGGGAATTGAAGGCTTCGGAGGATTTTGCGGTAGAAAGTTTTCTCTTCACTTCAGGAATGGTGGCGATATAAAAATTCCTATCTTCTTTTAAATCATAAACATAAATCCGGCCGGGCTTGATTTCTCTTTCCTCTTTTTGGGTTGAAGCGGCTGGGACCGGAGGAAGAAGATTGAGGGGAATTTTAGCTGAAGCGGTTGCTTCATAAAGAAGTTTTTCTTGATCTTGACTGAATTCAAAATTTTCCGCTGAAGACTGAAAAATTTCCTGAAGATTTTTTGGTAATCTTTTAAATTTTGAATCAAAGATTTTCTTTTCTTCCTCTTGCCAACTTGAAACGATTGATTTTAAGTCAAAAGAAATATCCACCAGATCCTGTTCAAGGCTAATTTGGTTGGGATCAATTAAAAAATTTTGGTTATCCTTGCTAATAAGAATTTGCCTTGAGTTGAATGACCAGGAAACAGAAGCTTTGCTAAAATTTCGGCCTTTGGCCATAGGTTTAATGATTTGTTTTGGACCTCGGTTAATTCCAAATGGAAGTTCAACCAAATCAATTAGCCAAAACCCACCTTTTCCTGATTCGCTGGCTGTAGAAGAATAAACAATTTTAGTTCCGTCAGGAGAAAAAACTGGATTTTGGCTGCCGGTGAAAGTTAATGGACGCAAATCAGGAGCAGCCGGAAACAACCAACTATCAGTTTTGGTTACTAATTCTTTTTCAATTTTTAGTTGTTTTACCCAGGGAAAATAACCATCTTTTTTAATTTCCACCTTATAGGTTCCAGGAGAAAGGGGAAGGGTATTATTGGTGGCAGTTTTGAATTCCCCATTAATAAAAACCTGGGCTCCATCAGGAGTTGAAGTGGTGACTAAAATTCCCCTTGGTTCAAATATTTTCTTGGAGAAATTAAACTTATATCCCTTGGCTAATTTAATTACCAAAAAAGTCAACAAAGGAAGGGAAATAGCCACAAAAAAGAAAAAGGGAAGTCTGATCTTTCTCATGGGGGTAGTATAGCACAATGGTGGGTATTAGGATAAGGATATTGAAATTCGAAATAAATTTCCAGAAAACTCAGATAGAACTCAGTGTTTCAGAAAAATCAGACTATCAGACTATCAGAACTATCAGATAAACCAGAATTCTGACAATCTGATTATTCTGATCAACTGATTTTCTGATTCTCTGAGTAGTCCGAGTTTTCCGAAACGATTTTGTGCTTTGAAATTTAAATTTAATTGATTATACTTTTATTATGTTAGGCAAACGTCTTGGTATTGATTTAGGAACCGCCAATTCTCTTGTTTGGGTAGCGGGGAAAGGTCTTGTGCTTAATGAGCCGACAGTAGTGGCCATTTCTGTTGAAGACGGCAGGTTAATTGCTGTGGGCAATGAGGCGAAAACAATGTTGGGAAAGACTCCTGGAAATATTGAAGCGGTAAGACCTTTGCGAGATGGGGTGATTGCTGATTATGTAGTGACCGAAGCTCTTTTGCGTTATTTTATTCAAAAAGTTTGCGGCCGGATTTGGCTTTTTAAGCCAGAAGTAATGATTTGCGTTCCGGGTGGGGTTACTCAAGTGGAAAAAAGGGCAGTTTTAGATGCGACTTTATCAGCCGGCGCTAAAGTTGCCTATTTGATTGATGAGGCTTTAGCAGCGGCTATTGGCGCTAAAATTCCTATCGCCGCTCCCTCAGGAAATATGATTGTTGATATGGGCGGGGGAGCGTGTGAGGCAGCCGTAGTTTCCTTAGGAGGAGTGGTGGTTCACAAAAGTATTCGGGTTGCGGGAAACAAAATTGACGAAGCAATTGCTTTATACTTGCGTAAAAAACATAACATTATCATTGGTGATCAGACAGCCGAGGAAATTAAGATTAAAATTGGTTCAGCTTTACCAATAGCGAAAGAGGAAGCTTTGGAAGTTAAAGGGAGAGACTCTGTTTTAGGTTTACCAAAAGTTGTGAACATAACTTCTTCAGAAGTGGCAACCGCTATAAGACCGATCTTAAACCAGATTATAGGAACAGTGAAGGGAGTTTTGGAAGAAACACCTCCCGAGTTGGCTTCAGATATTATTGATAAAGGAGTTATTCTTTCTGGTGGGACGAGCCTATTAAGGAATTTTGACAAATTAATGACCCAAGATTTGGGGGTTCCTTGTCATGTAGTTGAAGAACCGATGTTAACGGTGGTTAAAGGAACAGGCGTTGCTTTGGAAAATATTGATCTTTACAAAAGGTCAATAATAGCAAGATAGGTTTTCTTCAAGATTTAGTATCCTGTAGAAACGACAATTTTTCTTTAAAAATTTTTAAAATTATTAATCGTTAATTGTTAATTGTTAATTGTTTTGGTCAATATTTTAATCTTATATCAGTGAAGATAAGATTCGCGGAAATTAGTCTTAAGTTTATGACTATATATGATTAAAAATAATTTGTTCAATTTGTTTTTATTGCAAAGACTTATGTTTTTATGGTGAAATCCTATATTTAAGAAGGGAAAAATGATAAAAATATTAAAACAAAAAATAAATAAAGAAAATTATAAAACGAAATGTTATATCTTGTAATCAAACATTAAAGGATAACTTTTTATTTCTTAATTAATTTTTTTAAATTTCTTTGGTTGAAGAATGATCTTTGGCTAAAAAACTAACTGGTTAAATGAGGCTTAATTTAGCCCTTTTTTCTACTTTAGTTAATTTTGGCAGCTTGAGGAACGGATTGCTAACAGGCACGAATTTTGTAGTAGCGGACTTCAGTCCGCGCTACTTTTCCTTGGTTGATTCTATTCTCACCCAAAGTTTTTTTCTAAAAGAGGGAAAAAGGCTTAGGAAAAAAATTTGAAGCCAAAGGATAATTCTGGCTAAAAATAAGAGGGATAACCAAAAGATTTCTTTCAAACTTTTAGGAAATTTTTTGGCAAATTTCAGGCCCCACCAAGCTTCTTTTAGGGGAGAACGCATGCTTTGGTCATTCAAATATTCTTTTTGCCAAAATTCAAAACTGGATCTTCTTTTTTGTTTGAACCAATCAGAAAGATTAGTGGGATATTTAACAAAAACTTTGGCTTCAGGAACATAAGTTGTTTTAAAACCAGATTTAGCCACTAAATGGGAGAGATAAGAATCATCAGCCAAAGTGTTTGGGGGTATTGGTGAGATAAGGGATTTTCTAATGGCCAAAAGATAACCAGAAAGTTCAATAAATTGATTATTTTGTGATCGGATTAAACGAATTTGATGGGCTGAATCAGTTAGAAAGTAAGACCAAAACCCTAAGATTGTGTTCCGATTGTTTATTGGTATAGGTCGGCCACAGCTACCGCCTACCTTTGAGTCGCTGAAAGGCATGCCCTGAGCGAAGCCGAAGGGCTCAAGAAGGTGACTTAATGCTTGGGGTGCCACTTCCACATCGCCATCGGTTAAAACTAAAATTTCACCCTTTACCTTTTTTAAAGCTAAATTTAAGGCGGTAGGTTTACCTTGACCTGGATCTTTAACAAATTTAATTTTTTGGTGATTAGCGGCTGTTTTTCTTGCTGCTTCTAAGGTTTTCTCATCCGGCGCCACTACCAAAATTTCCAAAATTTCGGAAGAATCTTGGTTTAAGATTGACAGGAGTGCCTTACCGATGGTCTGCGGCTCATGAGAGGAGGTGATGATGACGGAGACAGAGTTCATGAGGAAATTTTACTAAAAAATTCAAGATAAAGCTAATCTAATCGCTTCGTATTTCTTTTTCATTAACTGTTTTGCTCCTGGCATTAATTTACACCAGCTTCTTTCTAATTTTGCCTAAAACCCACTTTGTGCTCTGATTAATTCCCAATTTATGTTTAAAGTGAGCTAAAAAAAGGAGAGAATTAATGTTATCAAAGTGAGCCATCGCATCGGCAGAAGCGATAATTTTTGCCTCAAGTGTTTCCGGGATGATGTTTTGGGAAGCTTGATGAGAGATAATACAGGCTTTTACTATTTTTATCTTTTCCCTTGGGAAGCGATATTTACTTAAGATTCTCTCCGCTAATTCGGCTCCTTTTAGATGGTGTTCGTGATCCCATTTTTTGTTTAAGACTGAAGCATAATCATGTAAAATGGCCGCAACTTAAACAATTCCTTCATCTGCTCCTAATTTTTTTGCCAGATTCTTTGCATGTTTTGTGGTGGGAACCATATGATGAGTCCAAGCACTGTAACCAAAAGAATTAGTTTTCCTCTTACAAGCATTTTTTACTAACTTTTTAATTTCTTTAATCAGTTTTTCAGTGGAAGCTATAAGATTTATCCAATTATAACATTTAAATCGGGATTTAATCAGATGAAATAGAATAATTAGACTAACTGGAGCTTCTGGCAGCGATTTTTTTTCTTGCTAAAGAAACTGCTTCTTGTTCATAATTTTTTTGAGGGAAAAGATTGTCTTTAATTGTTGTTCTTTTTCCAGTCAGTTTTTGCAGTCCTCTTGTTGGTTGCCTCTCTCTTTCTTGAATGTAGGCAGCGATAAAGTTTGATAGTGCTTCTTTAAGCGGATCGGTTTCAGAATTAGGGTCGAAAATTTGCCCAGAAGATCTTAGTAAAGTGAGACAATTGCTGATAGCCAGCATTGTTCTGGTAATATCTAATTTGATATCTTCATCTGTGATTTTTGGGTCGTTTAAAAGTAAAGGAGCTCCTTTGACACTGTCAAGGTCGACTAGATCTCCAGAAACCAACCAATTATGCCTTGTTGGGTACCCGTGGGTAAGGCCAAGAAAATGAAGTTTACCTAAATATCTTCCCATTTTTGTTGGTAAATAATCGACTAAATATTGTTTCTGATCATCTTTATCCTGGGCATCAAAATTAGTGTGATCCCTGAAGTTTATAAATTTGAAAATTTTAGAAAATATTTCTTCGGCTTGTTTTTCATTTAGGATTTCGCCAAGATCACGTATTCTTTCGGCAATCGGGTAGTCTCTTTCTATAACACAAAATTGCGATCTTTCAAGAAATTCGAACATGCCATGTTGGGGATCAGCCATTTCTTTACTGGCAAAACTCAAAGCCTCTTTTGGGGGGTCTTGAATTGTTATCTCTTTCCATTGTTTAATACTGATTTGCCGTCCTTTATAGGGAACTTTCTCAAGTGGTCTAACTGATAAGACCCTTTCTGTTGCTAAACCATGAGAGCGCATAAAATCAGATACCGCTTTAATGCGGCTGATATAAGTAGACTCCATAAGTCCGTGGACTCGAAATATTGGAGGATCAAGCTCGAATTCAACTTTTGGATCTTCAAATGGCAGTCCTTTAACGCCAGTAGCGGAAAGAATATTATGAAATTCGTCTTCCCAGTAAACCCTGCCACTGCCGATTGTTTCCAGACTTCTGGAGAGTTGAACTGGTGGGGGGCGAAGGTGACTTGCAGAATCTGGCGTAAAAGGATGTCCCCTTTTTTCAAAAGTAACTGATTCGGTTAACCCTGAGAGATTATTGTTTTCTGTACCTTCAGTATCTTCATCAACCATTAATTATATTATTAGCTAAAAATCTCACTGCGTCAATGAAGTTAAATATTTTCCTTTGGTTGTATTCCCAAAAGCCAGAGAACTGCTTCTTTGCGGTATCTTCGGTCTCCGCGGGAATTAATTCGGATGGCAGGGAGTTTGCCTCTTTTGCCCCATCTTTTGATGGTTAAGGGTGAAACCCTTAAAACTTCGGCTACTTCCCGCACTGTTAAAAGATCGGGCAGGGCTTCTAAATTGAGTTTTTTGTCAGACATGTTTTCAGAGTATAAGGGTGAAAGAGTAGAAGAGTAGAAAAATAATAAAAAATATCTTACACTCTTATACTCTCCCGCTCTTCTACTCTAATATATTCTATTATTTACAATATCATTATAAAATAAACATTGTCAATATGGTATTTAATATGGGCCATATTAGATTATATTTTGATTAAGTTTGAGGCAGAAAACTTATCTGCTATTAAAAATAAAAATTTGGGGTAGTAATAAATATTATCTTATAGTATTGACTTTTCCCTTCAGATATGCTATTATTTAGGCATAATTTGGTTCTCATAAAGGTATTAAAAGCAGTACCAATATTGAGTCAAATTATTTTTTGCGCCTTGAAAAACTCAAGAGAAAGACAGTGGAAGCTGCGGTAAGATCGGAATTTTTCCGGCTTTTCCGCAGCTTCCAAGCTGTCAGTAGCCAGTAGTTCAGAATTTTAAATGGAAAAAGGAGATGTGGAAGTGAGAAACAGATTGGTTCTCGCGGCGGTCGTGGTTATCTTGCTGGCAGTTTGTCTGCCAGCCCAGGTGCTTGCGGATGAGACGGAAGGCAGTCGATCTACCTTCCTGAGGTGGGAGGTTCACTTTGGGGCCAATCGCTATGGAGATACTAGGTGGTACATCCAAAGTGGCACTCCAACCCAGGTTTACTCCTGGGTCTATTTCCGCTGGGGAGCCAGCGGAGTATTGTTCGATGTTGGGCAAGCTGGAGTCTTACGCTGGTTTGCGGGACCGCCCTCTGCCTATGAAGCCACTGGTTTCCAGTTAGCCACTTCTGCCTCCACTCCGTCCTTCACCGGAGTCCGGTGGAACAGTTCGCTGTGCGGAGTTCAGGGGCCGAAGTTCGTGCTTTTTCGTCGAGGAGGGAAGTGGGAGGTGGTGGTTACCAATGCTACCATCAAGATGCTTCTCGTCTCTGTCAATGGAAAGCGCGAACGGAAGCTCCTGCCCGGCCAGGTCTTCTCCAGGCGTTTTCCCAAGGGAGGGGAAATCAGGTTGCTGACCCCTGGGGGAGGCGAAGCGGCGGCAGTCTGGATGAAATAGTTCTCTTGAGTAATCAAGGCAAGCGGGAATGTTAATTCCGCAAACACCGAAGTTTGCTGATTTTCCCGCTGCCTTCAGGGTATTAATCCCTCTGATGAGCTCCGATGAATATCGGAACGAAAAGGCAAAATAAAACTCTGTAGTAGCGGACTTTAGTCCGCGCCGTTCTTCTGTAATGGCGAACTTCAGTTCGCGCAAACAAATTGTAAAATATAAATACTCAAGGCTTATTATTGTTTTTTGGTCTTCCAAAAAAAGTTCCTGATACTTTATCAAAACCAGTCCACTGGCAAGGAGTTCCCACCGGAACAGTTTGTCCCTCACAGGCGGTCCCATCTATATAAATCTCTACTATATCTCCATTTCCTTTCATTCCTTTCTTTTTCGGTTCTTGAGGTTTATCAGTTCCGTTTGCAATCATTAAGCATTTTTCTGGTGATGCCATATTTCTCACCTCCCTCATGGGACAAAACCTATGGTTTTTTCCCAACGATTTTCCAAATTGGTATCTTGCGAGATCTTCGAGTGATTCGCCTCGCAAGATGTTCTTTAATCTTTTCTAATAGTCTTAATTATCTTCCGAACTTATTTAATCTAATCAATAAAAAATCCTCCCGGTCTGGGAGGATCTAATCTTTTATTTTTAGGACTTGGTTAGCTTATTCCTTCCCAAACCGTTCTCTCCTTAATAATAAGGATAAGAACAAGAATGGAAAGTGAAACCAAGTTCAAGATCATTAAAAGAAGTTTAGCAAGATTTTTTTTAAAATGCAAGGTCAATCCGTAGTAGCGGACTTTTCAGCCACAGGCTGACCCGCCTCTGGCGGGAGTCCGCGCTGGTTTTCCCAAAGGCGAACGCTAAGATTAGGCGGGAGTCGGTGCCCTTCAAACCCCAAGTTTGTCAAACATCCAGATTTTTGTTAAAATGCTTGGCAAATGACTCCGGAAAGAGAAAGAAGAGTTTTTTTGACCCGTCAAAGAGTAGAAACTACTTTTCCTAGGACCGATACTTCTGAGTGGAGAGTTTTGAGATTTCTTTATCATCATTCTGGCGAGCTTTGTTCTTTTGAGGAGATTTCTCAAGCATATTGGGACCGAAGTTTCAATTCTCCTCGGCTAACACACATTCGTACCGTTTGCTCCAGACTTAGAAAAATGACTGAAGGGTATCTCCATCTATATCCGCTTGCAAGATTTGGAATACTGCTTTCTCAAACTGATCTTGAAGGAGAACCACTCAACTTGAGTGATATTGGGGTTTCTGTTTTTTGCCAAGAATCAGGAGAAGGAAAAAAAATTATTCCTGGGCTTTCTGTTTTATCACCGGAGATTTTGGATAACAAATTAGTTAATCCCAACTCTGTTTTGAAGGTTTTAGATAGACTGGTTTGGGGAAGAATGGAGACGGGAAGACCAATGTTGATGACTTATATTCCTCCTGTTGAACGTCAGGTTTTAGCTTGTTTGGCTCAAGGGGGATTTTGGTCACAAAGCGAGTTAGACCAAGCAGCTGGGGAAGTAAGGAGAAGTGTTATATCTTCAAAGTTGAGAAGAAAATTGGCCTTAGCGGGAATGGAAATCTCTTTCTTAAGATCGCAGGGTTGGCTTTTGAGATCAAAAGGTGTTTCAGGTGAGTTGTTTTCTTCGCCGGTAACTTCCAAAGATAAAGTTTTATTAGATTTTCTTCTCAAAGAGCCAGGAAGGTTAGTGAGATTTGAGGAGATTTTTTCTTGGTTATGGGGAGAAGAATTTTCAGGAATACCTGAGGAGAGAAATATTTTAGCAGTTCACTTGAAACTTATAAGAAAACGACTTAAAGAGAAATTTCCTCAAGGTGATTGGCATTTAGCAACAGTTGAGGGAAGTGATTCTATAATCTTGTATCAAGGAAAATTAGGCGATACAGTTCCTCTTCCTGGACTTTGTGAATATCGTTTTGTGCCTAAATGGCTTGAAGAAAAGCTTCAGCCGTTGCTGGAAAAAGGTTTGTTAAATGATCATGGCGTAATTCCGCGGTTTACTCCTCAGGAAAGATTAATTCTTTTAAGATTAGCTAAAATGCCGGACTTATCACTTTTGGTGGAGGAGTTGGAAGCTTTGTTAGAAAATGAATATTCAGAATTGAGAAATCCAGTGATCACCTTGCGGACAGTGATCCATCGTTTGCGGAGAAAACTTCAGGACTCAGGGATTAAGATTGTCACAAACTCTGGTTTGGGCTATTCTTTGGAAGCGTGAATTTATTTAATATTTGTGAAAATGGAACTTTTGTAATAGCGGACTTCAGTCCGCGCTCTCTTGCGCTGGCTAAAGCCAGCTATTACAGACGTTCTGTTATTAACTTCTTGATCTTGGAATTCCAATAATTTAAAATGAAAATATCTTTCTATGACTGAATCTTTAAACGCTGAAACGGGTGTTTCTGAACAGGGAAAGCCAGAAAGCTATCCTTTTTCTGTTTGTTCCGAGATGATGTATAGGTTGGATTCTTGTTTTTTTCACTTAAAGGAATTCAGTGATGACAATTATAGGAAAGCATATCAAAAAGCACATCAAGTTCTTATAGAAGATCTTCCTGTAATTGAACAGTATCTTGAAAACGCTGCTCCCGAAGAGGTCGATTTTATTTTTTCAGCGGTATTGGGATCTGGGTACTTTCGGAATGATTATACTTCAGATCGGGAGATTTACCCATTTCTTTGTTCAGTAATTGAAAAACACTTGGAGATTGCAGAAAGAATTCTTTTGGAAAAACATAGTGGCCCTTATTCTGCCGTGGCGGTTTTAGTTAAGTTTGGGAGTCCGGAACAGAAGAAAAAAGCAATTGAACTTTGGAAAAAGCTACTAAAAAGTGAAACCCAAAAACCAAGGGAACCAGCGTACCTTTCAGGCGGTCTTACAGATGGAGAAAGACGGTTTTTAGCTGCTGTTCCTAAAGAAGAAAAAAATTTGGTGATTGAAAAATTTTTGGAATATTTTAGACAAAATCCAAGCTGGAGACTATTTGGTGATTATGGTGGTTATATGAGAAATTTTTGGGAGTTTTTTGATCCAAGACAAAAAGAAGAAGCCTTGGAGATTTTTCTTCGGAATTATTGCGGAAGTTTGAAATTAAGCCCAGAAGAACTTTCTTCTCTTTCTTCGCTTTTTTTCGGTTCTTCAATTACATCTTGTTTGGAAGAATGGATTTTTAAGGGGAAAGAAGAACGGGTTTTCTCTAATTTTCCCCAAGAAGGAAGTGTGCAGTGGAAGATTTATAAAGCCATGGTTGAGAATTTGGGTTTAAATTATTCTGAAATGGTCAATAAGATGACCTCAACCCAGATAAATGAATTAAACAAACTGAAGCAGATTCCTAGTAACAGTGCAGAAATGTTAAAAAATGATTTTATAAATATGTGTCAGTTAGAAATGCAGGAACCGGGAATTTGTCGTGTTCTAAACAAGGAGTTTGGTATTAGGCATTTTAGCCGTTATCCTACTTCTGTGCTTTTAGCTCAATACCAAGAAAGAGAAAATACCCAAAAACCATATGGGGTAATCATTTATCCGGATGCTGATTGGAGTTCAAGTTTTGTGGATAATTATGAATGGGGAGGAATAGCTGCTTTTTATAAGGACTTATGTGAGTGTGGTTATTTGTTGCGGGTATGCGAGGTAAAAAATTTAGGAAAATTAGGAAGGAGATTGTTAGAATTGGACAGAAGATATGGGAGTTCCCAGAAAATTTCCTTTGCCGTAATCGGCGGGCACGGAACAAAAGAAACTATTCAATTTGGCGGGGATGAAGCTGGGTTTTCAAGAAAAGGATTGGCAGATAGATTGTCAAAAGCCACTCTGAAAAGAGAAAGAACAAAGCGAGCAATGGTTTTTTTTATTCCTCAGCCAACTATTATTTTGAAAGCCTGTTCTTCATACAAGTTGGGAGCAATGATTGCTAGGTTGGGAGCAAAAGTTTTTAGTTATAGAGAGTCTGGAAAAATAAAAGAAATAAGAGTAAGTAAAAATCCTGATGGTAGTTTGAAGTTTGAAGTGGAAGTAGAGGGTAAAAAAGGAAGAGACATTACCGCATTTTCTGGCCCAAAAACTTCATAATAGACGCAAACTCCTGTCCACCTCTGGCGGAAAAGTTTGCTAATAAACAAATAGACTTGTAGTAGCCGACTTTCCTGCTCTGAAGTGAACTTGCCCTGTACCGTACTGGTGCAGGGCTTGTTCTACCTCAGGGAGTCCGCGTTTACTTTAACTCTACTGTAGCGCCAACTGCTTCCAATTTTTTCTTTGCCTCTTCTGCAGTTGATTTATTGACTCCAGTCAGAAGCTCTTTGGGAGCAGATTCCACTAAATCTTTGGCTTCTTTAAGTCCTAAGTTTTGATTGATTTCCCTAACAATCTTAATGACGCTGATTTTGTTAGCGCCGGCATTAGCTAAAACTACATTAAAGGTGGTTTGTTCCCCAACATCAGCGCCACCGGCGGCGGCTCCCGTCGGGGCTGGCGCGGCACTAACTTGTCCCATCGGTCCGGCAAAGCCGGATAATGATGGGACGCCAAATTTTTCCTCCAAAGCCTTAACTAAATCTGCCAATTCTAAAACTGAAAGTTTTTCAATTTCTTCAATTAAATCTTCCACTTTCTTAGTGGTTTTAGTAGTTTTTTCCTTTTTTTCTGGTTCTTGTGTTTTTGTATCGTCTGGCATTTAAATCACCCCCTCTTGATAAGGTTTTAAGTCTTTAGTCTTGGCTGCCGGTTTAGTCAGTGGTCTTAGTCTTTAGGAAAATACTGACGACTATAAACTTTAGACCAAACTGGCTGCCCAGCCTAACAACCTTGACTATCTACTAATTGGTTTTCTCGCTAACCCTTTTTAGAATGGTAACTAATTTGTATAGGTTATAGTTCAAGTCGAATACCAATCTTTGGCTTGGTTGAGCTAAGGTTCCTACTAATTTTAACCTTAATTCTTCTTTTCCGGGCAAATTTACATAGTGCATTAACTCATCCGAGCTTAAAATATTTTCTCCCATAAAACCTGTTTTTAAGGCTAAAAGGCTAAGATTTTTTCCGAAAGCAACTAAGGCTTTAGTTGGCCCAATTTCGTCTTCAGGAGAGAAAATGGCCAAACTTGGGCCGGTTAAAGCTAAATCATCAGACTTTTTTATAATACTTAGGTTCATCAAGGCCCTGGTTAAAAGAGTATTTTTAACCACTTGTAACTCTCCGCCGGCTTTTTTAACCAATTTTCTTAATTCATTAAACTGGTTGGCGGTTAAGCCTCGGTAATCAGCTAAGACCAAACTTTTTGACCCTTTTATTTTTTGGGTCAGATTTTCAACTTCAAAAATTTTTTCCTGTTTTTTCATCCTTCGACTCGCTTCGCTCGCTCAGGATAAATAATCCTTCGACGAGTTTAATATGACTAAAAAACCTCGGCTATCCGAGGTCTCCAAATTACTAAATTATCGCGCCAGTGGCTATTTACTTTTGTTTTCCTCGGTAAGTTCCCTTTTCCGGAAATTATGCTTTCTTTGCTCAGTTTATGCTGAGCGAAGTCGAAGCACTTACTGTCTTTGGACTTTTAATATCTTAAAATAATAAGTTCTTTTTGTCAATAAGTATTTTTTCAGGCTGAAAAATGATATAAACTCCTCTTGCGAGAGTTTGCCACTCTCGTAAGAGATTTTGAACCCAAAAACTATTTTTAGAATTGTAAATTAAGGTATTTTTGGGTATAATTAATTCATGATTGAAGGAAGTATGGCTATTCATGATCTTTGTTCTGATTATTGGGCAGAAAAAGGGAGAGAATTTAGTAAAGAAGGTTGGTGGGCAATGGCAAAGGAAGTGAGACGCTTAATTAAGGAGGGTATTAAGGAGGGTAAAGGTAAAAATGTGATTGTTTCTGGTCCTTCCCGAACCGGAAAAACGGAGATTAAAGAGGTTTTAAAAGATGATCCATCTTTTGAGTTAATTTGTTTTGATGCCGAGCAAGTTGGCGGCTTGAAGGGATTCTCCTGGTCAAATAGCCTTGGTTATCTTGAGGAGGAACTTGGAGTAGAGGAGGAAGAACCAAGCCCTGAAGGAATTCTCACTGCCATTAAAAGAAAAGCAGATGAAGCCAAAGAAAAGAAGAAGAAAATTTTGGTTCTTTTTTTTGATGAGTGGCAAAGGGTGGTTGGATCCCAGGATCCTAAAAGATTGGAGGAATTTTACCTTAACTTATCCCAGGAAATTGGAGGAATTGATAATGCCGTCGGAGTTCATTGTTTTAAAGAAGGAGAAGAAGGACCAATTGCTTTCTTAAAACTTTATCAAGATCCTAATTTTACCGTCATTAGATCAGCGGAAAGAGTTTTAAAATAACAAAACAGTATGTATCATTACTGATTTTGTAGGAGAAACGGGTATTCTGAAGCGCGAGATAAAAATTAAAGAATGGGTCTTTTTTCTAAATTGCTAATTCTTTTTTCGTGATCGTCAATTTCATCACCAAATCTTTCATGGGAGAAAGCGTGAGTTTCAAATTCTTCACGCAAAGCTTTAACTTCACCAACAATTTCATCTTTTAGGCCTACCATCTCGTCTTTAAGGTTTTTAAAATCATCCTTGGTTGCAAATCCCTTCAGATCATCCTTAGAGGCTTTCTCTTTAAGCTGTTCTTTAATTCTTGCCTCCATATCTTGGAGATCTTTTTTGGTTAATGGTTCATTTTTTTTGGTCATAAATTAATTATTTCCTTTAAAAATTTTTTGTCAAACTGCCAAAAATTCTTGAGGATTTAAGATGAAGATTGGTTGATTCTATTAATGGAGAATTAAATCTTCTCTGCCAAATTCGGATCTCTTCTTAAGGCTTCGGCAAAAAGAGCGTTTGCCTGGAGGGTTAAGTCTAATGATTCTCGGCCTGCAACTAAGGCTCCAAGACCGAGGGCAGCGGTACAGCATATCGATAGATGGCTACAGGCAAAACTCCACTCTTTGTGCTGTGCTCAGCGAGTCTTTCCATTATCATAGCACCTGCAGCCAAAACTCCTCCACCGATTAAGTACCCTCTTGAAGTCGATCTTAGCCCCCTTACTTTTTGCATGATTGTTTCGACCGGTGATGTGTCTTGTTCTTGTCCTACTTCAGTAATCCCATTCATTTTAAATATTCCTCCGTATATTAAGTTAATTTTTGTTTTTGCTGTTCATTAAGATTTTGGGTAAAGCAGGAAAAGAATTTACTTAAGGAATCTTTTACAGTTTGATCTAATTTTTCAGAAGATTCTTTGGATAGGGTAATATTATTTTCTTTAAACCAGTTATCTATTGATTCCTTATCAATTTTACCACTATTTACTAAAGAAAGGAAGCTTTGTTTCTTTTCTTCAGGAAGCTCTTTTAAGAAGGCAACCATGAAATCCGAGCTTAAAATCTCCGCAAAAGCCTCTCTTAATTCCTTCTGTTTATCTTGGGGAATTTCAAAAAGTTCAAAAAAGCCTTTTAAAAATCTCCACCTTTCATACCTATTTTCCATATTAAAATACTCTTCTTTTTTTGTCAAGGACTATTTTTTGGATTATTGATAAGGTTAATCCTTATCAAGGGATGAAGCTAATTTTTCCTCAAAGTTTTTTTGACAAGTTAATCCTTATAAAGAAGCTTTATCAAGACTTATCAAGAAACCTTGTCACGAGCTTATTAATGTTACAATTTAATAGACGACCGTACATCCATTTGTAACACTTAGGATTAGAAGTTGATGGATTTGATGGATTTAAGGGGAGAGAAGAGATAAAATGGGGGAATGAAAGTGTTTTTAAGGTTAATTAAAGGATTTGAGGGATTGATTCAGTTTTTGCTAATTTTAACTATTTTAGTGGTGGCGGCTGTTTTTTTAATCACCACTTTAAATTTGCCCTTTAAAGAAGAAAATTTCCCTTTTTTCAAAACTAAACAGGAATCAGGACAAGTTGCACCTCAAGTGAGAAAAAACTTTTCCTTTTTTTTGCCTTCTTCACCAACGATTGAGCCAACCCCAACCATTAGCCCCACTCCTACT
>Ga0172362_10001768_pt1 | contig 18620 bp, 16 predicted proteins | sample LakKivs1_kivu2a2_FD_114534 | JGI IMG/M metagenome (GOLD analysis project Ga0172362, IMG submission 114534) | Sediment microbial communities from Lake Kivu, Rwanda - Sediment s1_kivu2a2 | ecosystem: Environmental > Aquatic > Freshwater > Lake > Sediment | place: Rwanda: Western Province, Lake... | reverse complement strand
CTCATTATCTTCGGACTCAGAAAATAGGAAGAAATAAAAGCGATTAAAAACGTTATTATGGCGGCGATAAATCCGACAATAATTCCCTGGACTAAAAACGGACCCCTGATAAACCAATTGGAAGCCCCAACCAGCCTCATAATGGAAATTTCTTCTTTAGAGCTATGAATAGCGATTCTGACCGTATTAAAAGATATTAAAACAGCGATTGCTCCAAAGATAACGCCTAGGAAAAACCCGATTCTGTTAATTCCGTTAGCCAAAACAAAAACTTTCTCTATTACCGGTTTTCGCTGATAATAATCAACTTTATCAATTAAACTTTGGAAAGAATCGCCCTCTAAAAAATTAGTCACCTGCTCGTACTGAGAAGCCTCCCAAGCTCTGACGTTCAAGGAAGCCAAAAAGGGATTATAACCCACTTCGGTTAATGATTCTATCAAGACCGGATCGTTTTTATGCGTCTCAATAAATGTTTCCAGGGCTTGTTCTTTAGAAACATAATCAATTTCTTTCACTTCCGGTATTTTGGAAAGTTCTGATTTAAACTCCATAATCTGTTCGGCAGCGACATCTTCTTTCAGATAAACGGAAATATCAACTTTTTTTTCAACTTCGCTAATCAAAATCTCGGAAACCGGCTTCAAAAGAAAAAGCATTGTTACTAAAAAAATAACTATAATCATAATAAAAATACTCGCCAGGCTCAAACTAAAATTTCTTGAAAATTCTTTCCACCCCGTTTTAGTTATTCGTTTTATTTTTGTCAACATAATGCCAATTTACGAATGATGCGCCAATAACGCGAATAAATTATTAGCGGCCTTGGCATAAAATTCGCGTAATATTGGTGTTATATTTATAATATAAACCTGCCTTTTTCTTCGTCTCTCATAACCTTGCCGTTGTCTAAAGTAATAACTCTTTTGCCCAAACTATTAATAATATTTTTATCGTGGGTAGCCAAAATAACCGTGGTTCCCATTTCATATATTTTTACTAAAAGCTTTATAATTCCGTGGGTGTTATAAGGATCAAGATTGCCGGTCGGCTCATCGGCTAAAATAATATCGGGCCGGTGAATAAGCGCCCGGGCTAAAGCCGCTCTTTGTTTTTCTCCGCCGGAAAGCTCATTGGGAAAATTATTAGCCCTTTCTTTCAAACCAACTAAATCTAAAATTTGAGGCACGTCTCTTCTGATATCTTCCTCATCAACTCCCATCACCTCCATAATATAAGCAACGTTTTCATAGGTTGTTTTAGAAGAAAAAAGCTTATAATCCTGGAAAACCACTCCGATTCTTTGTCTTAATTTAGGAAGATGAGACTTTTTTAAATTATAAATGTTTTCTCCTTCAAAAAATATTTCTCCCCGGCTCGGTTTTTCTTCGGCTAAAATCAATTTTAGCAAGGTTGTCTTGCCCGCGCCTGATTTTCCGACAATAGAAACAAATTCTTTTTTTCCGACTTCAAAAGAAACATTATCGAGCGCCACGGTCGGCGCTCCGTTAAAATGGGAAGGATAAATTTTACTTATGTTTTTTATTGATAACATTGAACTTTAGGCTTTTACTTCGGCTTCAATAAATAAGTCTATATTTCCATCAAGAATATCATCCACCTCAGAACTCTCGACGCCGGTCCTTAAATCTTTCACTAATTTATAAGGATGAAGCACGTATGACCTGATTTGGTTTCCCCAGGAAGCGGAAACAACGCCCCCTTTGATTTTTTTCAATTCTTTTTCTTTTTCCGCTTCTTTTAATTGGTAAAGCTTGGCATAAAGAATTTTCATCGCCTTTTCCCGGTTCAATCCCTGCAATCTTTCCGATTGGGAAGAAACGGCAATACCGGTGGGAAGATGGGTTATTCTGACCGCGGTTTCTCTTTTATTAACGTTCTGGCCGCCCGGGCCGGAAGATCTGAATTTATCCATTTTTAAATCTTCTTCTTTAATTTCAATTTCCGACTCTTCTTTTTTTCCTATTTCCGGCAGAACTTCAACTAAAGCAAAAGAGGTATGACGCAGTTTTTTAGCGGAAAAAGGCGACTGGCGCACCAATCTATGAACCCCTGATTCTTTTTTCAAAAGGCCGTAAGCGTATTTGCCCTTAATTTCCATAGTTGCTGACTTAGTCCCAATCCTTCCTTCCGGTCCGCCAGCCTCGCCAAACGACTGATGGATAATTTTAGTTTGGAATCTTTTTCGCTCGCAAAATCTCTGGAACATTCTGATTAAAATAGTTGTCCAGTCTTGGGCATCTACTCCGCCGGCTCCGGAATATACTTCTAAAATTGCGTTATTTTTGTCGTATTCGCCCGATAAGAAAATTTTGATTTCTTCAGCTTCAACCGAAGAAGCCAGTTTTTTCAATCTTAATTCAATTTCCCGGGCTAATTCCTCTCCAGAGATTTCGGCTAATTCTTTAACATCCTTGATTTCTTGCTCTAATTTTTTAAAATCGTCAATTTGTTCTCTTAAATCAGAAATTTCCCGTCCCAATTTCCAATCGTTTTTTTCTTCCAATTCTTTAATTTTCTTTTCTTTTTCGTCAATCTCAAAGACAGTCCATTAAATAATGGATTTTTTTTTCTAATTCTCCTATTTTAATATTTTCTAATTCCATATTTAACGGCTTTATTTTTGTTATCTTTGCTTATATACTCTACTTTACCATAATACCAATTAAAAATCAAAATTCCGCCGAAGCGGAATTAAATTGAGCCGATGGGCAGAATTGAACTGCCGTCGGTGGTTTACGAAACCACTGCTTTGCCATTAAGCTACATCGGCGCTCTTGAGCGGGATACCGGGATTGAACCGGCGCCTTAACCTTGGGAAGGTCACGTACTGCCACTATACTAATCCCGCGTCCAAATGCTTTTAAATTTTTCCCACCAGGATTTCTCTTCCTCCTGAACTTGTTCTTCCTGTTTTTCTTTTTGAATAACCACTACTTCTTCACCCGGTTTTTTTAATTCTAATTTATCCCGAGCCACTTTCTCTAAAAAATCCTCGCTTTCCGATTCGCTCTTTTTCTCTTTTAATTCTTTATTTTTTTCTTCTAAGACCTGGATTTCCTGTTTTAAAATTGAAGCTCTTTCCAAAAGCTCGTTTCTTTTTTTATTTATTCTCCAATTAGTATAAACAATAAAAACCGTAACGAATATAACCAAAACAACCAAAAAAGCTGAAAAAACTTTGTTTTTAAGAGATTTATCCTTTTTCTTTTTTTTAAATTTTGTTATCATGAAATTAATATGAAACCGAAAAAAATTTTAAAAGTTATTTGGATTGTTTTAATTTCTTTAGTTGTTTTAAGTATGATTGTTCTAACTTTAACTCCTTTATTCCGTTAATTATTTTAACATAAAATTTAGGTTTTGAAAACCTCAAGAAATACTTTAGGAGGAATACGAACGCTCCCCTTCTCTTTTAATAGTTTTTTGCCTTTTTTCTGCTTTTCCAAAAGTTTTCTTTTTCTAGTATAATCTCCCCCGTAAAGATAACCGGTAACGTCTTTGCGTCTGGCTTTTATTGTTTCCCGAGCAACTACATCGCTTCCGATTACGGCTTGCAAAGCAACTGAAAACTGCTGAGCCGGTAAGGTTTCTTTAAGTTTTTCAACCAAAATCCTTCCTTCTTGATGAGTTTTTTCTTTAGGAATAATTTTGGAAAAAGCCGAGTGTTTTTCTCCGGCAATCAAAACATCCATTTTAACCAATTCAGCTCTTCTAAAACCTAAAAATTTATAACTCATTGAGGCATAGCCCTGACTTGCTCCTTTTAATTTGTCGTAAAAATTAACAATAATTTCTCTCAAAGGAGCTTCGTAAACCAAAACCATTCTTTCGGAACTAAAATAATCTGTTCTGAGATAATTAGCCCGGACGCTCTTCAGGATTTCAATAATTTTGCTCATATATCTGTTAGGGGTTATAACCTCAAGAACGACCCAGGGCTCTTCCGTCTCTTTGAAAAATTGGGGCCAATCGCCGGCTGAATAAATAAATTTGTTGTCTACTTTGTAAACGACCGAGGGGGAAGAAATCACTAAACCAATATCAAGGTCCCGGCGCAATCTCTCCGCCACAATTTCTGCATGAAGCGTTCCTAAAAAACCGCATCTGAACCCCCGGCCAAGCGATTCTTTTGTTTCTAATTCAAAAACCAAAGAAGGATCGCTGAGCTTCAGTTTGGAAAGTCCGTCTTTTAACAAATCAAACTGGTCCGGATCTTCCGGATATAAACTGGCAAAAACCATTGGCTTCGGCTCTTGATAGCCAGTTAAAGGAGGAGGCCCGTCCTCGCCTTTAAGCGCTATCGTGTCGCCTACCCTGACCTTGCCCGGCTCTTTGATTCCGGTGGCGAGATAGCCGATTTCTCCGGCCTCAAGCTTATTTTGAGCTAAAAATTCCGGCATAAAATAACCCAGATCTTTGATTTCGCTTTGGACATTTCCGGCTAATAATCTTATTTTATCTGTTTTGTTAATTGCTCCCTCAACCACCCTGATATAAGCCACTACGCCTTTGTAAGAATCGTAAATTGAATCAAAAATCAAAGCCCGAAAAAAGCTGATGTTTTTTTCGGGGGCCGGAATTTTCTCAATTATCGTTCTTAAAAGTTGTTCCACGTTGGTCCCGTTTTTTGCCGAAATTTTAATTATCTCTTCTTCCTTGATATTAAGCAGCTTAGCAACCTCAGTCATTGTCTGCTCAATATTGGCTTGCGCCAAATCAATCTTATTTATCGCCGGGATTATGACTAAATTTTGCTTTCGGGCTAATTCCAAATTGGCCAAAGTTTGAGCTTGGATTCCTTTGGTCGCGTCAACCAATAAAATCGCCCCCTCTACCGCCGCTAAGCTTCGGGAAACTTCATAGCTGAAATCTACATGCCCCGGAGTATCTATTAAGTTCAGAATATAATCTTTATATATCATTCTTACGGGTTGCATTTTAATGGTAATGCCTTTCTCTCTTTCTAAATCCATCATATCTAAAAACTGGGGCCGCATCTTTCTGGAAGAAACGGTTCCGGTCAATTCCAAAAAACGGTCGGCCAAAGTCGACTTCCCGCTGTCAATATGAGCAATGATGCAAAAATTCCTAATATTTTTACTTTCCATAATTCAAAAAAGGAACCGAGTTCCTTTGGACTAAAAGGAACTCGGTTCCTTTTTTTCCTCCCGCCAAAGCAAATTAAATGAATTAAGCTCTTTTAATTTAAAAAGGCGGGCGCTTAAAAGATAGACAAAGATTCCGAAGAGACCCGCTAAAAAACCTTGGATAGAAATACCGGCAAAAGTCTGCATATCAACAAAACTGGCTGTTATTTGACGAACAAAATAACAGGCTAAACCCAAAAGGACGCCAGAAGCTAAAACTTTGACAAAAGAGTCAAAAATCTCCCCCGTCCTGAAATTTCCTATTTTTCTATAAAGCATAACCAAAAGCAAACAAACCTGAAATAATCCGGAAATTGTCAAAGCTAAGGGCAAACCAATCACCGAATTATCTTTTATTCCTTCCAAATCAAGAATGTTTATTAATAATCTTTGAAAGACATTTTCAAAACTTAAAAGCCAAACAAAAACAAAACATAGAACAATATTTAAAATCACGGTAAATAAAGTTATCAGAGCCGGTATTTTGGTATTATGAAAAGCGTAAAAAGTCTTGGAAATCAAAAGCGTTAGGCTGTAAGCAAAAACGGCAAAGCTGAATATTCCTAAACAGGCGGCGGTAAGTTGAGTATCGGCCCAACCAAACCTTCCGGTGCCTAAAATTATTCTAATAATCTGAGCTCTTAAAAGAAAAATTAAAATACTGATCGGGACAATAAAAAAAATAATCTGCCGAAAAACTAAAGAAAATTCTTTAATCATTTTTTCTTTGTTTTGCTGAGAAAAATATAAAGCTAAAAAAGGAAAAGCGGCTATGGAAAAAGAAACAGCGATTAAAGTTATGGGAAGATTCTGAAGATTATTAGCCAAACTGAAAACGGCAATGCTTCCCGAAGCCAAAGTAGAGCCAATAGCCGTAATCACGATTAAATTTATTTGGCCGGCGGCTAAACCCACCGCCCGGGGAAAAGTTAGTTTTATTGTCTTTAAAAAACCGGGGTCAAAAATATCAAAAATTATTTTCAAGTTAAAGCCGAGCTTTAAAAGAATCGGAATTTGAATAAAAAAATGGAGAAAAGCGCCAAAAACAACCCCCCAGGCAAGACCTTGCAATCCTAAAAAAGGCACCAAGAAAACAATTCCAAAAATAATCCCTAAATTATACATTATCGGAGCCAAAGAAGTGACTAAAAATCTTTTAAACACTCTTAAAACTCCGGAAATAATATTGCTTATGCCGAGAATGATAGGGCTTAAAAACATGATTCGGGTCAGCAAAACGGCTGACTCTTTTTTGTCTCCGCTAAAACCCGGAGCGACGAAAGAAAGAATTTGGGGGACAAAAATAATTAAAAAGAAAGAAATGATAACCAAGCTGACAAAAAAAAGATTGATTAAATTAGAAAAAAATCTCCAAGCTTCCTCCCGAGAACGAACCACATACTGGCTGAAAATAGGAATTATGGCTGCGGAAATAGCGCCCATAACCAAAACCGTGGAGATAAAATCCGGAATCCTAAAAGAGGCATAATAAATATCAAGCTCAAGTCCGGCTCCGAAAGTTCCGGCTAAAAGACGGTCCCGGAAAAGGCCAAGCAAACCGCTGATTAACGAAGCAACCGCTAAAATCCCGGCTGCAGAATTTATTGTTTTAGTTTTTGAGTTTAAAATACGATTATACATTTTTATTTATAATACCATTTTTTATTCTTTTTTATTTAATTGGTATTCTTTAATATAATAATCGGGGTCTGCTGGTTTGATTGGCCGGCCGGGTTGCCTTTAAGGGCTGTTAAGATTTTCTTTTCTTTGTCTTTAAGATCGTTGCTTCGGCCGATAATGTTTCCGCCCAAATCATTGACATCAGCGATGGCAAAAGAAAAACCGAACTTATCTTTTAATCTTTGGCAAACCCGATCTGAATCCTGAGAGCCCAAAATACCCATTTCGCCGTATTGAGCAAATGCTTTTCCGTAAAAACCATCTATCTGGCTTATTTGGTTGCCAGCTACTCTGTAGAAAATTCCCCTGACCCCTATTAACTTGCCTAATCCGCTTAAAAAAGAAGCAAATAAAATTCTTGGCAAACCAGTTGAATTAATCGCTACCTGCATTTTGTAAGGGTTGCCGACAGAAAATCCGTAAGGGGTTTTCATGGCGAATTTAGAAAGAAATTTCGCCCAAAAACTGAGTTTAACATCTTTTTTATACACTACCCTATTCTGTATAATGGAAACAATCTTTTCGCACAAAATAATAATGTCATTGGTTTGGGCATTGGGCAAAACATATCTAAAAACAACATCATCAAGTTTGTCAGAAACAGTAATAAAATGAGTTCTGATTGTTTTAACCTGCATATTATTTAATAATTCTACTATTTTTTTCTTTTATTTTCAAATCGCTCTTGACAGATTATTTTAAAATGCTACAATAATAATTGTCTTAGTGAGATGAGCGATCGCTCTTCGCTTCGCCCAAAAAACGAAGCAAAGGGAGGAAAGTCCGAACATCCTCCTGCCTATAAACATAAATTTTTATAGGTGGGATAAAAAGCAGCAGCGCTTAACAAGTCTGCCGTTCCGATGACAATCGGAATAGAGGTGCGAACAGTGACGATGCCTCATATTGCTCGGTTTACTCCGAGTGAAACGAGGAGTGAAACGGCTAAATCTTTGCTGGATGCAAGAACAAACCCTTCGACAAGCTCAAGGTAAACCAAGATACGTAATCCATTAGGATGCTTGGCCCGAACTTGTTGAGGGCGAAAAAGTAGTTCGCTTAGATAGATGATCGCTAAACCCGCCTGCGCTAAAGCTACGGCGGGCAAAACAGAATTCGGCTTACAGTCTCGCTAAGACAACAAAAGGGAGGAGACACTATTTTAGGTCATTGCCTCCTTTTTGTTTACAAAAAAAATAGGCCAAGTTTAATTTAATTGGATTAATTTTTGGGTTTTAAACTGGGCGTTTAGGGCTTGATTTGCCAAATAATCGGCCTGCTTGTTTTTTTCTCGGGGAATCTGTTTGAACTTTATTTTCTGGAAATCAAACTTCAAATTCCAGATTTCTAAAAACAAGGGTTGGATTTTTTCGTCTAAAATTTTATATTGTGCATTCAATTGTTTTACTAAAAGCTCGGAATCAGACTTTATTTCCACTTCGGATTTTTTAGCCAGCTCTTTGCCGAATAATGCCTTAAATTTTTTTAAAGCAAAGATGACTGCTTTATATTCAGCTTCATTATTGGTGAGATTATCCCCCAAAAACTCCGAATATTCTTTCAAACTCTGGTTTTTTTCATTACAGAAAACAACTCCAATTCCGGCCGGCCCCGGGTTGCCCCGCGATCCCCCATCTGTATAAATAATAATTTTTTTCATAAGATTCGCATAAAATTAGCAGATTAACATCATCTCTATCCGTAGTAATCTCTTAAACAATCTTTGAATTTCTCCAAATTTTTATTTTTAATCCTGAAACCGGCTGCTTGGGCATGACCCCCATAGTTCTCAAGATGCTTAGAGCAAGTCTTCATTGCTTCAACTACGTTATATCCTTTGGGTGCCCTGATACTTCCCTGGCTTTCGGTTTTGTCTTTCCTGTATAAAAACGCTGGCCTTTGGTATTTTTGAGAAAGAATGGCAGCCGCCACGCCCAATAAAATCAATTCCCAATCGGAATCTCCTTCAAAAATAATGCTGTCTTTTTTAGCGGCTACGGCTGCTTCCGCTATTCTTAAAACTTCTTTTACTTTCTTTCTTTTTTCAGCGCTTTTTTCCAAGAATTTTTCTACTAATTGGTTGGCTTCCTTTCTGTCGGAAGAAGTTAAAAGACGAAAAGAAGCCGGCATACCCTCTTCTATATTTCTTATATTTAAAAGAGAATTAATCTTATTAATCTGTTCTATCAAAACCAACGACTTAAAAGATTCTAAAGCGAATAAAGCTTGGATTCCCGGCCTCCAGCTTTCTTTTAAGCAAGCCAATCCTTCTATAATAATTTCTTCGTTATCCTCAATCCTCGGCATCATATCGGCAATAGTTGCCAAAGCGGTCAATTCAAGAAAGTCCTTTTTTAAATTATCGGTCATTTTTTCTTTTAAAAGAAGTTTAGCCAACCGAAAGATGATTCCCACCGTGGCAAAGTATTTAAATGGATATTTATCCCCTTTTTGCTTCGGATTAACAAAGATATCAGCGTCGGGATTTTTATTTGAGATATCGTGATGATCAATAATAATAATCTCGATTCCTCTTTTCTTTACAAGGTCTAATTCTTTGGAAATTCCAATGCTAAAATCTAAAACAATAAACAAGGCCCGGGTTTCATTTTCTAATTTCTCCAAGGTTCTTTTGTTTATCCCGTAGCCGTTTTCTTCCCGGTCGGAAAAAAAAATCTTAAGATTTCCCCCCCCTAAATTTTTAATGCATTCTTCAAGAATAATAACCGCAGAAACCCCGTCTAAATCAGAATCGCCGTAAATAATTATTTTTTCTTTCTTTGCTATCGCTTTTAAAATCTTTCGAGCCGCCTTTTTAAGATTCTTTATTTCAATCATAATAGCCCAAGGCTTCTAAGCCGGGAAGTTTTTCCCCGCTTAAAAAGGAAAGCATTGCTCCGCCTCCGGTGGAAACATGATTAAATTTATCGCGCAGACCGAATTTTAATAAAGCAAAGTTCGTATCCCCTCCTCCGGCAACCTTAAATGCTTTTTTATTCTTTGCAATTTCCTGGCCAATTTCCTCGGTTCCTTTTTGATATAACGGGTCTTCGAAGCGACCCAAAGGACCAGCCCAGATGATTGTCTTGGCTTTTTTAATAATCTGAGAAAATATTTCTATTGTTTCCGGTCCGATATCAAGATTTTTGTTATTATCAACAGCAAAGTAAATATTAGGAGAAACGATTTTAAAATTTTGGGTGATTTTTCCTCCCAGAAGAATTTGATCGGCTTTGTCTAAAAAATTATTGATAACTCCGGCCTTGCTCTCAATCTTAGCTCCCCCAACTATTATCACCAAAGGATGTTTGGGATTATCCAGAACTTGAGAAAGAGCTTTTATTTCTTTTTCCAGAAGAAAACCTGCTCCGGAAGGTAAATATTTAGGCAAGCCGACAATAGAAGCATGAGTCCGGTGGCAAACGCCGAAAGCATCGTTTATATATATATCTGCCCGGCTAGCTAAATCTTTGACAAAATTATCATCGTTTTCCTCCTCCCCTTTGTTTAATCTTAAATTATTTAAAAGTTCCACCCCTTCAAGGTCTAAATATTTTTTTAACCTTAACCAAACAGAAGCTAAATTTTGATTATCAGACCTATGACTGGCTAAAATAAGCTTGGCTCTTTTCTTTTGAAGATATTTTAAAGTCGGAATGGTCTGTTGAATTCTAAAATCATCAACAATATTGCCCTTTAAATCTAAGGGCACGTTGAAATCGCATCTAACAAAAACTTTTTTATTTTTAAAATTAAAGTCCTTTATTGTTTTCATTTTCATCTTTTTCTAAGGCTTTATTCAATGTTTCTCTCAGTTCGTCTAAATTAACTTTTTTTCTTTCTTTTTTAAAAGAAATCGTTCCTTCCTTTATTCTCTTTTCCAAAGAAATTGAGGGTTGGGCCGGTTTAGTTTCTTCCTGTCTTTTTTTCTTCAAACATATCTTGCAGTAAACGGGTCTTTTGCCGTCCGGTTTAAAAACTACTTTAGTCGGCTTTCCGCATAAAGAACAAACGGAGTCATAAAGAATCGGCGCTTCTTTTAAATTAGAGGCAAGATTAGAAAAATCAGAAAAACCCGCCCATCGGGATATTTTATCTTCTACTTCCAAACGAGGAGTGCTGTATTTCTCCCGGGAAACCCTGATAATTTTTTCCTTGTTTGAATATTTGTCTTTAGGAAACGGAGGCAAAGTTGAAGCAGAAAACGGCCGGCCGGCCAAACCGTCAATCATTAATTTCAAATAAATATTATATTTCGCCAAATTAACAATATCTTGGGCAGTAAATTCCGGCATCAACTCTTTTTCTAAAAACTCGGCGTCTTCGGCTCCGACCCTAAAAGAAATTAAGGTTCCCACGTTGCCAAAAACAGCATCCCTGACCGTTTCTTCCATTTGAGCGATATATTGATGAGCCAAAATCAAAACCAAGCGGTATTTCCTTGCTTCGGAAAGAATATTAGTAAACGATTCCGTGGCGAAATTCTGAAATTCATCTACATATAAAAAGAAATCTTTTCTTTCTTCTTCAGGAATATCCACCCGGGACATCGCCGCTAATTGAAGCTTGGTTATTAAAAGAGCGCCCAAAAGCATTGAATTATCTTCGCCAATCCTTCCTTTTGACAGATTTAAAATCAAAATTTTGCCTTTGTCCATTATCTCTCTCATATTAATGGTAGAATGGACTTGGCCGATAATATTTCTGATCAAAGGTGCGGAAATAAATTGGCCTACTTTGTTTTGAATGGCGGCCGTAGCTTCTGTTTCGTACCTTTGAGCGTAACGGGCGTATTCATTAACCCAGAATGACTTAACAACCGGATCGGTAATTCTTTCTATGACTTTTCTCCGGAATTCAATATCCGAAAACATCCGGTTGATTCCTAATAAAGTGGAGCCCGGACATTCTAATAAAGCTAAAATAGAATTATTCAGAATATATTCCATTCTCGCTGACCAAACATCGGGCCAAATTTTCTTAAAAACTCCCATCAATCCTCCGGCAACCAAATGCCGGTGTTCCAAACCAACACTTTCCATAACATTAAAAGCAATCGGGTAGTCTAAATCAGCAGGATTGATATAAATAACGTCATTAATTCTATTGGAAGGCACAAAATTAAGCAGCTCTTCAGCTGCTTCTCCGTGAGGATCAACAAAACCAATTCCTTTGCCATTTTGAATGTCCTGAACAGCCATATTTTGAAGCATAGCTGTTTTACCCATGCCTGTTTTTCCTATAATATAAACATGTCTTCTTCTGTCATCCACTTTTATGCCAAATTTTTTTCTAATGTTCCGAAAATTGGTTTCGGCAAAGAAATTTATATCTTTCTCCATAGATTTTTAAAGAAATAATTGTTTAAAATGGAATGTTAAACATTTTCTTCGCTGTTTAACATTCCATTTTAAACATAGGTTTTAATCGGTAGGAAGGCCGGCCGGAGCTTCTCCTTTTTTGGCTTCAATCCTTTGAACAAAAGGCGCCGGGGCCACTCTTCTGCCTGGAAAATGAAAAACGCTGGCTAATTCTTCGGTATTAAGAATAAAATTGGAGGGCCATCTGGGCTTTCTTGGGAATAAAGGATAGTCGCGTTTTATGTATTTTCTGAAAATACTTCTTTTCCTTAAATAAAGCCTTCGGTCAATAAAAAGATTAAAGGGTAAAAACCAGCTTTTTTTAATTTTGGTTAGGAAGGGCTGTCCGTGAGGCACTAAGAAATTAAGATTCTGGGTTGCAAAATTAGAAAAAAAACCAAGTCCTAAACGAAGCTTGGGTTTGAAGAAAATATCTCTTTTTCCTAAATAAATAAACCTGATGCTACAATTATAACCTCTCTTAGCCATCTTTTTTTCTATTGCGGCAATTATATCTCTTTCCCCGGGAGTAAGCTTCATTTCGGGGGGAAGAAGTTCTTTTTTTTCTTCTTGGGGACCAGCCGGCGGCTGACCAGTAATTAAAACATCAGCCGCTTCTAAAATCAAAGGTCTCTGAACCGGTTTTTTTTCCACCCGCCTGGCCAATTCATCTCTTATTTTTTTTCCTTCAGTTACCCAGGGAACCTCGGCATCAATAACCGGAGTGGCTAAAATCTGAACCCAGAACTGTTCTCCCGGTTTTATTTTTGCCATTGACTCCAATAGGGTTGCTAAAGGATCTATCCTTTTCTCTTCTAACGCTTCCCTTTCCGTTTCAAACTCAAGATACGTCTTAATGGGATAAGGATTGGGCATTAAAAGTTTATAATCGGCGCCCCAAAGATCCCATTCTTTATTAGGAATATCTTGAGGCACATATTTAGCATAGTCATCAACAATTGAAATTTCGGCGTCGGGATACTGTGAATAAACAACTGATTCTATTGAGTCCCGATTCGCCTCGGGAATTCTTAAATAAAAATGAGGTTCTCCGTCAATTGAAGCAACTTCAAAACTATAATCCATAACTATTTTCCCTTCCACCCATTTTTCCCACCAGTCAGCCGGGTCATAAAGAATCTGCCACAAGCCGTCCAAAACTACTTCCATCGCCCTGATCGGCTTGAGAACTTCTTTGGGTATTCTTATTTCCAGCAAAACTCGTTTATTCTTCTTCAGAAAAAGTTCTACCCTCCACCAACGCCAAAGAAAAACAAAAGGCGGCCACAAAATAAAAGGTATTAATAGCCACCACCATTCTTTAATAATTTCCTGAACGGGAGACAGTATTTGAATTAAACTTTTTAATGAATCAAGCATGATTAAGCGCAAAACTTAAAAGTTTTTGGTTTTGGGTTATAGTTTTGGTTTCTAAGCTTGCGCTTTACGCTTCTTTTACTATAAAATAATTTCCTTCGGCGTCTTTATTAAAATAAGTTCTATCTTGTAAATTAAGAACCACGGTGCTTTCTTTCACAAAACGCTGTTCTAAAACTTTTTTCAAAACCTCCTCTTTAGTTAAAGGCCTCTTGGAATCTTTTAAAATCTTAGCAATTATATCTTTAATAACTCCCGGCTCATAACCCCATTCGCTTAAAGCGTAAAGCCCTCTTCCGACTAAAACAAACCTCGGGTCTTTTATCAGTTCGTTATGAACGGTAGCGGTCTGAACTTTCTTCGGACCGGGAAAGGGAAGTTTCTCTATCATTAACGCAAGATCGGTAAAATGGATGGGTTTGCCTTCTCTTTTAAAAACCAAATAAGCCCTGTCTTTGACTCCTTTAGGATTTATCTCAATCCAGTTTCTTAACCCAAACTGACCTTCTGGGTTTTTCTGAATCTTCTTAGAAATACCGATATAAGAAGAAAAAACATCTTCGGCTAATTCTTGGCTTCCCAAAAGGTCAGTAAAAGAAAAGGTTTTATTCTCTTTTTCTAATCTACCTATAGTTGATTCTATCGCCTTTTTAGCTTTAATAAAAGAATCTTTTTGATTGCTCCAAAAAGAATAAAAATTACTGTCTTCCTGATATCTTTCAAAACCGGTTAGGTTGCTTAACAAAAAATAAATCTGGTTTTTTAATCTCCTTCCGCCTAAAATTTCCAATAATTCTTCCTCTTTTTTTAAACCGCCGAATCTGGAAAGAACTTTTTGAAAATCATTGAAAAGCTCTTGATTTTTTCCTAATTGGGGTTTTATTTTTGAAATACCCTCTGATTCAATCTGACGAACTCTTTCTCTGGTAACGCCGTGGCTTAGGCCAATCGCTTCTAAGGTTTCTTTTTCTCCACCTTTCAATCCAAAACGCCTCTCAATAACATCAAGCGTTCTGGGATTTAAATTTTTTAAACAATCTTTGCAAATTTTTTGATAATTCATGAAAATATAATCCTAATCTACGAATGATATCCGAATATTGTTAATAAATTATTCGCGTCATTCGGATAAATCCGGATAACATTTTGATTATTGTCTTATTTAAACATTTTTTAAAACCAATGTCAATAGTGCCGGGGTTTTCATTGTTTTTTGAGGCGGAAATTATAGAGAGAAACCAAAAACGGAGCGGCTAAGAAAATAGAAGAATAAGTGCCTACTATAATTCCGGCAATTAAGATTAAAGAGAAATATTTAAGAGTTTCTCCGCCAAAGAAAAACAGAGAAATTAAAACTAAAAGCGTGCAAAAACCAGTGCTTAAAGAACGGCTCAGGGTTTGATTCAGGCTTTGATTGACTAAATCTTTGAATCCTTCTCCTCGAAAACGAAGAATATTTTCTCTGACCCGGTCGAAAATAATAACCTTGTCATTAATGGTGTATCCTAAAATAGTAAGCAAGGCGGTAACAATCGGAATATTAAACTGGACGTTATATAATTTTCCCAGAAGAGCCAAGAGACCAATTGGAATCAAGATATCAAATAAAAGGGCGATAATGGAAATCATTCCGTAATGCCAGGAGAATAAGGGCTTAGAAACTCTTCTGAAAGCAAAAGCGATATAAACTAAGAGCGCGATTAAAGAAACAATTATTAAAACAATTGTTTTATTGCGCAGTTCCTGGCCAATACTCGGTCCCACGCTCTCAAAACGTTTCTCTTTAATTGGAGAAATCTCCTGTAATTTAGAAATAATTTGCTGATGAGTTTCTTCATTAATTTCAATCATTCTTAAAATCACTCCGTTGTTTCCCGTGGGCTGGACAATGATTTCTCCTAAATTAAGCCCAACTAACTTCTCTTGAATTATTCTATTCTCCGGTCTATTTTCAAAATCAATTTCCAAAATACTGCCGCCTAAAAAATCAATGCCAAATTTCAACCCCAAAAAAGAAATGGAAAATATAGCCAATAGAGCTAAAAGCCCGGAAAAAATATAATAAATTTTTGAAAATCTTAAAAAATTGATGTTCATATTTATATTATCTTAAAAGCCATTTAATTTTTTCAATTCTGTTTCCGACAAAAAATCTTAAAAGAGCATTGGTTATTAAAATTGCCGAAAGCATGCCGACCGAATTACCGATAATTAAAGTGAAAGCAAAGCCTTTGACAAAACTGTTTCCAAAAAAGAACAAAATTAGAGCCACTAAAATTGTTGTTAAATTCCCGTCGCGGATTGAAGGCCAGGCCCTTCTCGTACCTTCTCGGAGAGAGACTAAAAAACTTTTGTCTTCTTTTAATTCTTCTTTCATCCGAGAAAATATTAAAATATTAGCGTCAACCGCCATGCCCATGGATAAAATAAAGCCAGCGATACCGGCTAAAGTAAGAGTAACCGGAATCAATTTAAAGATTGACAAAACTATAAAAATAAAAATCACCAAAGCCAAAGAGGCGGAAAAACCAGGTAAGCGGTAAAAAACAATCATAAATAAAAGAATCGCCAAAAAGCCGAAAACTCCGGCTCTTAAAGACTGCTCCAAAGAAAGCTGGCCTAAAATCGGACCGACCGACTGTTCGGAGATCAATTTAATCGGAACGGGCAGGGCGCCGGCGTTAAGATTTCTAACTAATTCTTTAGCTTCGTCAAGACTGAAATCGCCGGTAATCTGGGCCCTACCTCCGCTAATTTTCTCATTGACAACCGGAGCGGAAATAGGAACATTATCAATATAAATTGCCAATACTTTACCTACATTTTCTGAGGTTATTTGTTCAAAAAGTTTTGAGCCCTCTTCATTAAACTGAAGCAGAATTAAAGGAGTTCCCATTTGTTGGTCAAAAGCCAGTTCGGATTTTTTTAAGTATTTTCCGGTTAAAGAAGTAGGTTCAAAATAAGGGTCGTCAAAAGCTGATTGCCAGTCTTCTACTTGCTGAAATTCTTCATAACTCATTCCTTCAATTTGTTTTTGTTTATCAAGAATTTTCTGTCTGTCTTCTTCGCTACGCTGTTTCTTAAATTCCAGAAAAGGAGTTTGACCGATCATTTCTATCGCTTCGGCCGGATTTTTTATTCCGGCCAGCTCAACTACCAATCTATGCTGTCCGGAAGATTCCTGCGTTTGAACCACTGGTTCGGCCACTCCGAAAAAATTAATTCTCCGTTCAATAATGTCTCTTAACCCCTCCATAGCTGAAGAATAATCTTTCTCTTCAATATCAGACAAATCAGCCTCATAGATTAAATGGGTTCCTCCTTGAAGATCAAGGCCTAATTTAAAAGGAATATCCCAAAAATAAGGAAATTTAAAACCAGCCTTATTATTAATAAAACCTATCCCTTGATTAAGATATTCAGGAAAAGCTAAATTACCCGCTAAAAAAGTCAGCATGGTAATTCCGATAAAAATTAAAAAATTCTTTCTTTTCCTCATATTATTGTCGTATTAAGCTTTATAGCATATTCTTTAAAATAAAAAAAGACCCTCCTCCACGGGTCTTTAATAATCTTTCTAGTCTTCTTTATCTTCTCCTGGTTCAATTATTCCTAATGACCGCAGTAATGACTGCATTAGAAATCTGGTAAACGCGAAAGGGTAAGAAACCCTTGGTAAAACCTCCCAATATAAAAACTTTCTGATATTTTTCATTTTTATTCCTTTCCTAAAAAATTTTTAATGTGCGATTAAGTTTTTTACGATTCTTATAGTAACAAATATCTTCAGTAATGTCAACCCAAAAAGGGCGTTTAGCCTCTTTTTGGCTTATTTTAAGCTATTTTAAGCCATTTTTGGTCATCCTCATTGCCCGTGGCACTTTTTGTATTTTTTCCCGCTGCCACAGGGACAGGGATCGTTGCGTCCGACTTTTTGCCGACTGCGATGAACTTGTCCAAGTTGCCCGAGGTCCGACCTCGGGAAATTTTTTCCCGAGGTCGGACCTCGGGTGCTTAATCCGGCTTTTAAAATGGCGTTGGCGATAGTTAAATCAATGTTTTCCAATAATTTTTTAAACATCCGATGACCTCCTCCTTTATACTCAACTAAAGGATCCTGCTGACCGTAAGCTCTAAGCCTGACTGAATCCCTTAAGTGTTCCATATTTTCCAAATGTTCCATCCAAAAAGAGTCAAGCACTTTTAAGCAAACTAATTTACTAATTTGTTTCATATTCTCCTCCCCTACTTCTTTTTCTTTTTTAAGATAATCCTGTTCGGTAAATCCCGCCTTTTTAATAATATTTAAAATATAAGATTTTAAATTTTCTGACTTCTCTAATATTTCATTTCTTTTTCTATAAAAAACCTCCCGGTGCTTATTCATTACATCATCATATTCTAAAAGATGGTTCCGGGCATCAAAGTTCATACCCTCAACTTTTGTTTGGGCTGATTCAATGGCTTTAGAGACAATTTTTGCCTCTATCGGTTGATCTTCGGGAACTCTCATTGCTTCCATTAATGCTTTTATCCTGTCTCCGCCAAAAATTCTCATCAAATCATCTTCCAAAGAAACAAAAAACTGGGAAGAGCCGGGATCGCCCTGCCTGCCTGCTCTTCCTCTTAACTGATTATCAATTCTTCTGGCTTCGTGCCTTTCGGTTCCGATAACATGAAGTCCTCCCAACGCCACTACTTTATTGTATTCTTCTTTGTCGGCCGGATTGCCGCCGAGGATAATATCCACTCCCCGACCAGCCATATTGGTGGCAATGGTTACTGCTCTCAATCTTCCGGCCTGAGCAATAATTTCTCCTTCTTTTTCGTGGTGTTTGGCATTTAGAATTTGATGAGGAACGCCTTCTCTTTCTTAAAGCTTTCCCAGATTCTCGTTTTTTTCTATAGAAACCGTTCCTACTAAAACCGGCTGTCCCTGTTCGTGCTTTTGTTTAATTTCTTTAACAACCGCTTCAAACTTTCCGTTTAAACTTTTATAAATTCTGTCCGGCAGATCTTTTCTGATCAGAGG
>Ga0172362_10001767_pt1 | contig 18624 bp, 25 predicted proteins | sample LakKivs1_kivu2a2_FD_114534 | JGI IMG/M metagenome (GOLD analysis project Ga0172362, IMG submission 114534) | Sediment microbial communities from Lake Kivu, Rwanda - Sediment s1_kivu2a2 | ecosystem: Environmental > Aquatic > Freshwater > Lake > Sediment | place: Rwanda: Western Province, Lake... | reverse complement strand
CAATCATAAACTCTAAACGAGTATTGATATCAACGAAGTGTTGATTATCGTTGAATCTTACATCGTGTTCAATATTAAAGTTAGAAGTAGAACCACTCCATACTGCACGATTATCATAGGTTACTCCACGATACGATACCCCAGAGTAATCTACATTGGTTCCTGTAACATTAACTGGACTACCTGTGTTGTTGTTTGTGTTATTGAATAAGATTGCGCCAGTCGCATCTAAACCTTTAATTGTCCATCCTTCAAATGGACTTCCTGGTGTGAGATAATCGTATGCGGGATTGAAGGTTCCAGTACAAGTGGAATCGTAGAGAATACCTGGTGGGGTGTTACCTTGCGAACCGATGGTTCCTCTATCTGATGTACCGATTTTAACACAGTTACCTTCTAGAGTAACATTTCCTGCTAATGCTGATGGAGCCGCCATCAAAAGAGCAGACGCAGCAGCAAGCGCCCTTGTAGTGTAAGACATAAAAAGTCCTCTATTACTTAGTGTGTACTAAACAAAACAAACCAAAGTTGTTTAATGAAGTATTCACCAAGTCATAAAGGACTTGGACTATATGGATTCAGATCAGAAGATCAAGAATCAGTTATGATTGTAAATATTTATCCTTTCTTCCATGCTTCACCTTCTGACTTTCTTCTACGAGCAAGACCTGCTTCTACATTTGAACCAGGATTGCGATAGAGGAATAAAGCATCGGGAACTTTGTCCCATTCTTTATTTTTCAGAACACGAGTGATGGTATTGAAATTGGAACCACCATAAAACCCAGCACCAAGATTATAAGCAAAAGAAAGTAATGCACCTCTTTTACCATCAGACATTTCATTCCAATGAGGAATCTTACGAAGTGCAGGAAGAAATTGATTCTTGCACTGACTAATTAGAAGTTCGTCTGCTTCCTGTTGAGTGATTGCATCACCAAGTTTGAATGCAGAACCATCTTTCTTGCGAGTAGAACCCCAACCGATTGTGATTGGAAGATTGCCAGATAGAGGATCTGGATATGCCTTGAGATGACATCCTTCAAATTCTTTAATAAGTTTGATGCCAGTCATAGACATATCATCACCACCTGTTACAGGAGCTGCAGCAGCAGGTGCTACTGTAGCATTACCCTTTTTTCCCCTATAAATTTCTGCCCAGTCAACATTATCTTCTAGATACTTGACGGGTAGATTATCTTCTAACCACTGAACTGCTTTAATGTGATTAGGATTCTTCTCATCATAGTATTGAAAGAAGTTATGTAGATCAATTCTTGCCATTTGTGTATTCTCCGAAATTTGGAAAGTATATTTTAAATAATTCGGAAGCCTCTTTGTGCTTCCCATGATTCGTAAGATCCTTTACTTTTTGTAGAATCTTCCTTTTAAAATTAATCGAAGATTCTACCCCATCCATCTTTACCTCCTGGACACCAGCGGTGCTTGAGAACTGCTTTGGTATAAACGGTTTTCTTGCCGTTTGTCACAGGTCCAGTATAGTTATCATTGAGAGAACCATATGGATCGTTGACGTAATATCCTTTACCGTCTGGTGTTGTGCCGATTACAACACACATATGCCCACCAGTAGGTGCAGATAAAGAACCCCTATGAAGGATACCAATAACAACAGGTTTCCCAGCAGCAAGACTTTTATCAATGTCAGCGAAAGACAAATTGTAACTAAAGTGTGAATCCACACCGTAACCTTTGAGAACTTTTGTTTGGACGGTATGATCCGTTGTATCACCAATAGCAAATACTTTCTTAACATACTCGTCATCGCCTTTGATACTACCTGGTTTTAGAAATGCCAGGCACATCGCACAAGCAGAACTATTACAGGTTCTATGTGCGTCTCTATAGTTATCTACTTGATTGAAATAAGGAACTGCTAAGACTGCTGGTGTGGGTGGTTTGGTTCTAAAGATGCCAACCCAATCCCCTTCGGCATCATCAAGATATTCATCAGGTAAATTATCTTCTAACCACTGAACTGCTGCCACGTGGTTAGAATTCTTTTCGTCGTAATATTTAAAAAAGTTATGAAGATCTAGGGTCATTTTATTACCAAACACTGAAAGTATTTATGAAAAACCCCTCGCATAAAAAAATACCAGGAAAATTTTTTCCTGGTATTTTAGATTTTTTTTATTTTTTTATAATAGTTAATGCAATAGTTGCGACAAAAAAACCAAGAAAGATACTCAAAAAATTTTCAGTATCCACTCAGAAGATACCTGGAATAATTTGCCCCGTAGTAATATATGTACCAACCGCAATCACAAATCCAAGCATTGCTAGACGTGAATTGAGGAGTTCTGCCTCAGGTGTGAATCCGAATTTCATAGTTTTACTCCGATGTTAATAGTTAGTTAGAAGTTTCCGAAGAAGAAGTTGCCAGTGATGGCATAAGAAACAAATCCAGCAATGATTCCAAGCATAGCCCAATGCCCATTGGCACGTTCTGCACGTTCTGCATAAGTCTCTAGTGCATAACGCTCTGCATCAAATTGGGAGACATACATTTGTGGTTCTTTCGCAAACATATTTTGTTGTCCGCGCTCATTAGTCGTTACAGTCATAAGTAGTTTGTAATGAAACTTTACATATTATATAGGAAAAGGGGGGAGGTGTCAATCCCCCTATGTATCAGGAAGTGCCTGGTGGCATTTTTCCTAAGTAAGGATTGTATTGAAGTAGAGCAAGTGGATTCTCTAATTTATTAGATTCATTTACCCAAAAATTTAAGATACCATCATGACTATTCCGATGAAAAACTTCAATATGTTCTGGATGAATAGTTGATCCAAGTTCAATTTTATAATGCATAAGTGGAATAGAAAATGTTAGTCCTGAATTGTAAATTAAATCATCAGCAACTGCTCTAGGAGATACACCATTATCAAGTTTGTATTTTGAATTTCTAATGTGATGTTTAATTAACTTAGTGGCATGATGCCGAGTGATAATATAACACGCTGTGGAAAAATCATTTACAAATCGGTTATGAATGGTCATGTGTATTTGACCAGGATTGATAATTGCTAATTGAACCACATCCCAAGCATAAGGTAAATTTGCAATGAATTGACTCCAAGTAAATCCCCAATATTTAACTGGTTCCATACTCAGGTCATCCTCACATATTATAGCATAAGGTGTGTCACTTGTGTCAACCCAATGCTTGATTGCTTTTAGGTGAGAAGTCACACACCCAATCTCTCCAGATGTCATACCATCAGGATACTTACCATGAATAATATCACTCAAATCATCATGACGGCCATCATGGGCAGAGATGCGAGTATAATTCTCTACCCCCCAGGTTTTAAATTGTTCTTCCATATATTCTTTTCTTTCTGGTTGCCCATCAAGATTGATATAATATACTGGAAAGAACCCGTTTAGTTTATATTGTGATTTGTTTTTATCCATAGTTAGATGTGATACTTAGAATTATCTTTTGCAAGGTGAACAATTTTTGGTTCAAAATCACAATGCCCAGAAAACACCTCAGGATATGCGTATTCGGGAGTTAAAGTATGAACTTTCTCCCGATGTTCAATAAAATACTTATTGATATGACTTTCATCATGCCATACAGCGATTACATTTTTCTTAAGATCTTTATTAACTCTACTTTCAAGTTCATCAATCATATCTAAAATTTCTGGAACTTTACCACCCCATAAACATCCTTGATAATATACAAGAGGATAGTTATCAATACTAACATCGACACATGCAAGTGACAATGGATTTGTTTCAAACGCTCCTGGAATTTTATTATGAGGGGGCATACCCATATTATGACAAGGATGCCATACTCCAAAAAGAGGTTTATTTGAAATAAAATCTTCTTCTAAAACTTTATCCACAACGAGAGTATCAGCATCAAGGAAAACCAAGAGATCATTTTTACTAATCTCATCTCTTGCCTTGTTAATGATTTCAAAACGAGTGAGTGTAATGTATGGCCATTCAAGATGTTCTTGATAGTAAGGTATGATATTTTCTGGGGGTTCTTCAAGTTTACCATCAGTAAATACTAAAAAAGTTTTTTGTGAATTGGGAAGAAAATATTTTTCAACATTCTCATAAAATCTTGGAAGAAAATTAATATATTTATTTGTACCAATAAAAACAATAGCAACTTTCATTAAATTACATTCCAAGATTCGGGAATAATATCTTTAGTATCTAGGTGTTCATTATTTGAACCACTGAACCAACCAGAAGGAGCAACTACTTTTTGACTATTTGATAACCATGCACCCCACCATGAGAAAGATGAGTTGGCAATAATGTGCCCAGAGCATAAAGTCATCAAACACATGTCCATATAATTATTTCCAGTTTCAGAAATCATAAATCTATCAGACTCAAATAATTTTTGTTTCATACACCACCGTGGTTCATCTGAAAAAATAATTACCTCAGATGAATTATCAAATTCAGATAATGCTTTTTCATAATAATCCATACTCAAAGCAGTGTGATTTGGATTCGTTGTATAATCAGTTCTACGTATATGTAAAGCAATCGGATTTTTCCAATAGGACATTGTTTTTTGAGCGGGTTCTAAAATTTCATCACGAAACTCAAAGTCTTTTAGCAACTCATCCCGAATGTGTTTAAAATATTTTTCTGTTTGAAAGAAACCCTGCAAAGAAATCCAATCTGGACATTCATTGAATAATTTTTCATTGAAGAAAAAGGTTTCTTCCATAAGAGTAGGCCGATCAGAATCAATGAATTGGACATTCAATTGAGATGTAGATCCAAGTTTAAACGGATTAAACAATTGATGATCAGTCCATTCATTTGTATTCTTTGTGGGGGGAAAGCAATATTCAAACCCTCGGTTTCGAGAGATTCCTTTAAGTGCCGCAAACTGAAACATTTGATTTCCAAGTCTACCCAATTGTCCTAATGCATTAAATCCAATCATTTGTTTAGTTTAAGTTCAAATTGTTTGATAATTTTTTCTACGCTGGGGGTATGATGCGTTTTAAGAATTTTAACCCAGTCAAAGTTCATAGAATATTTAAGAATTTCTTCTCGATTTTGTATTGAATATTCTCTATTTTTAATTATTTCTTGCTCTACATAGTTGATGTCTTTAATTTTATCCTCAGGAATGATTGTGATAAACTCTTTTGAATCATCTAAATTTGCTTTACCCCATTCTGTGACAACTACCCCAAGACCTGATGCAAGTGCCTCCATGCAGACTAGAGGATGTGCTTCACCATCACTTAATAATACCAGATTCCCATAATTTGTCAAGTCCTTGTGAAGAGTTTCTTTATCCCATTCACCAAGGTAATTCTTTGAAGTATTAAATCTACTATCAGCATTATTGCCAGCATACCAAAGAGAATCAATTCCTTGGAACATATGTTGACGCTTTCGATAATCAATCTTGGCAAGATAGATACTTCGGTCAGGATACTTTGGATTATCAACAAAATTAAATGCTTGAGTGTTTACTCCATTTGGAGTGACGTACAGATTTTCTTCTGGAACATCGGCAAGAATTTTGTATACGTTTTTAATTCCTTCAGACAAACAAAAAATATTTGGTTTAACTTTTGTAAATGCGTTTAAGATGTTTGCATAACCACCAAACATTTCTGGTCTTTCTAAGTATCCGAAATGACTTGTAATTGCTTTAGGATATTGAATGTAAGGATACACCCCAATAAATTCATCATAATGAACATGAACAAAATCTGGACGAAATGAATTTATTTCTTGTATGATCTGAGTTGGATCTTTAGTATTTACAATCTGAACTTCGTGTCCTAATTGTTCCAAAGCATTCTTAGTATCCCATACTAGAATTTCAACAGCTCCCCATCCTATAGGGGGAATGGGCATAATGCCAGGGCCAACCAGTGTAATTTTCATCGTTTACCAATCTCCTGAAATAAATCCATATGTTTACCATTATATCTTTCATAAACTGCAAAGTCATCAGGATTGTTTTTTAAAAGATATCCTAATGCAATCTGTTCATTATTTACAAATCCATTTGCAATCATGTCATTGATAAAGACATTCTCAATATCTTTTGCTACCTTTAACGTTGCATTTTTTGTTCCTCCAAACATGGATCCCAATACATAAGATCTATTGTCTACCAGATAATCTTTTGTTAAGGTGGTAGCACTTGCAAGATCTTTATAGTATTCCATGTTAACTTGAATTAAAAATTGTTCACCCATATTCCCTAAAGAATTTATAGCATTTTCACTAGGATAATCTTGTGATAGATCATACTCCTCAAAAAATCTAGATGCCCCAGCATCCATCCAAAAGAAAAATTCACTATCAAATGGATTCTCTTTAATAGCATGTTCTAACCATTTAAATTTGGAGTATTGAACAATGGAATATAGAGAATGTTGACATTCTATTCTACCATAGTCTTTGATTTTATTTTTATAATCATCAGATGAAATTATCACATCTATTTGATCTTTAAGATAATAATATGGAATCTCTTCTATTGTTTGAGTAATGATCACTGTGGGTATGTCCTTTCTTCTTTCCTTAACAAAAGATGCAGCATCTTCAGTTACAAATAAAATCATAGGGCATTTTAATTTTAAAGTGGTGTCAAACCATTTTAAATATTCTTCCCAAGTTCTACCATCCATTCCTTCTCTTTTTATATTGAATAAAGAAGATACGATTACAAATTGATTATTCATAATATCTTTTAAACTGATGTACTAATGGATGTGGACATGCTTCCCAAAATGGATTTCTTGAACATTCTATGATATCTGGATTAAAAATTTCTTCTTCCCCAACTAAAGCGAAGATAATTGGAAGCAAAACATCATGAGCATAGATGGCATAGAATTCCATAGACATCATACTTAAAAGTTCTGGAGTATCGCTAAACATCTCCCAGGACTTCATGAAAGTTTGTGTTTCAAAGATTGCAGGTGTTGCTCCCCAGCAATCAATTACCTTTGCACCCTCGACTCTTGCAAGAACATTTTTTAATCCTCTAGGAAATCCATGATTGATTCGAGACCCAAGTAGTTTGACACCTTCAGGAATAGTAAGTTTTCCTCGCACCAGAGTATCAGGATCCATCATCAAAATATAATCAGTTTTACAATACTCAACTGCAGATTCAAGTCTATTCAAGACTGCAAGAGTACATTTTTTAATTACATCTTGATAATAATCTTGTGCATAGTTTCCCACTCTTCGATCACATCCAGAGGATCCCGCAGTAATCTTGAATGTTTCTGACATGGTATCTCCCTCTAAGGAAGTTTTAAGATTCTTATATTCAGATTCCAAATAAGAAAAATCTTCTCCACCATCAGAAACCAAATAGATTGGAGAGTCTGGATAGTGAATAACCAACTGAGATAGTGAATATTCTACTGCCTTTTTTTCTTTAAAACAACTAAAGAAAAATCCTAGAGAAGTCATGCAAATTTAGAAATAATTACAGATGGTAAAGTACTATCACACTTAATTTTTTCAATCAAGTCTGAATCAAATTCTGAGGGATCAATCCACCAGTCCTCAAAGGGATATTCCTTTCCTTCATATCCAGGTTGTTCAACGTAGACATTAGAACAGACAAGAAAATACCCATGGGAAGTGAGAATATTTCTCTGTGGATTTCTATACTCATCTCCAAAAACATAGGCGTCATGTTCAATAGTAATTACTTTGAATCTATATTCATCAAGGGGTAAAATTTTAAGAACATCTAAACTTAAAGTATCAATATCCAATGAAAGATAATCAATACTCTTTGGGAATTCATATTCCTCAAATGTTTCTTTATAATTTACTTTGAGCGCATTTTTATTTAAATGTACTCCATTTGTCCTTGTGGAATAACTTTCATTATATCCTTTTTCAATCTCAACACTAATTGATGTCCAATTTAATCCTTGAAAATAATAACTATTATTTGAAATAACCGAGTGGCAACTGCCAATATCCACACAGTAACCATCCCGTTTAAATTTTAAAATGTTTGCAGCAAATTGGTCTTGTTTCGCATCAGAATAAAATTGCGTCATAATAAACTCAGTTGTTCTGTTCTATAATTGTTTCTAAGGTATGTATGAACTTTTCATTAGTCCATGAATTGTACTTCTCTTCTAATGGACTGAATCCATTATTAATGATGTTGAGTAGAGAATTATTTTCTACACAAATAGATGGTTGAACATCCCAGATGTGAGCAAACATATTGCTTTTACAAATTGCCAATGGTTTCTTTACAGAAAGAGCATAATCTACTGTGGAAGATATACCATTATATCCTCCATAGTTTTGATAGAAGAAAATATTGAGATCGTTTCTATAAAGAAAATTTAACATATCATCATCAGTTAAAAAGTCATGAGTCATATTCAATTTAATATTATCATGAGTGATTGAGTTTAAGCAATCCTGTTTAATAGATGCAATGTCATTTGCATTGGGACAAAAATGAGATGATGTTAAATGTAGGTTGATTTGAACTTTTCTATAAGAGAGTTGTTCATTTACAATTTTACAAATTTGATCAAAGTATTTTACCCTGAATCCAAATCCAAAAGATCCTACATGCAATACATCATCTGATTTTTTAATTTCGGGTGGTTGATAATCAAACAAAGGCCTTGCCAATGCAAAATTATTCGCATCTACATGTTCATAATATGGATGTTGATGTAGATAAGCATCAAAGAAAGTTGCATATCCAACGTTATGAACTATCAAATATTGTTTAACTCCCAACTCTCGATATCTTTGAACTAAGTCTTCAGTAACCCATGGCATAGTTCCAGAAAGATAATTATAAATGATTACTTCTGGTCTATGAGTAGCATATTCTAATACAAGATCATTTTGAGAATTCATTTCATAATAGATGAAATCATGATTTTTAGATTTAGATGCAATATTCCCAAATCTTTTTCCATACTGATAAACTCCACAGTTTTCTACGGAGTGATTAATAATAAAAATTTTCATAGTATTGATAATAAACTATTGACCCTATTGATGTATGTATGATGTTCTTTCACGAACTTCATACCATCAGATATCAATTTATAATTTTCTCGATTCTTCATACCATCATAGAATAACTCTTCAGTATTCTCATTGTAAATACAATTTCCTTCAAGTTCTTCATGCACTGCTTTGGAATTTGTAAGTCCTAAATGTCCATAACTAATATTTTTAAATACTCTACAAGTTAATAATTCTTGTTTTAAATGTTGTGGGCCACGAATATCAATACCAAGTAATGACTTTTGAGTATTGATAATCACATCACCCATAGACATTGGATTTTGCCAAGGATCATTTGCAATAAACTTGATTTGATTATCAGAACATGCTTTTAAGAATGGTTGCCAATTAGAATAGTTCTCACATACTCCATGTCCAGAAATAGTTCCAAAGAAGTAGATTGCATTTTCTCTTTCTAAGTAGATATCTTCTTCTTCAAATTCATCAGGAAGAAGATTTGTTGCCCAACTAATATAGACTTTATCATAGTCATCTATTTCATAATCTACATAATCATTCTTAACTCTAACTTTATTTGATGTTTTAGAATCAAAGTAACATGCAGGGCCGAGTTTTGTAAGAACAGATCTATCAACCGAGTATTCTTGAATATGATCTTTAAAGTTTACTGCTGTCATTCTCACGTCAACATACCTACCAGCATCTTGATACTTAATAGGTGATGGGCAATACATGATTAGATAACAACTTGTGTCATTGATTGGAATTTTTTTATCCGCAAATCCCTCGCCAATAAAAAGGCTGTTCGTATAATCAAAGTCTATTGGGAACTCATTATCATGAAACCAATATGTTTCATATCCCATGCTAGTAAATGCTCTATAATATGCTTCATGAACATATGAATGAGTATGAGAATATAATGGATGCCCCCAAATAATGACTTTAGAATACTTCATTTGGAACTATCATAATAAGTGTTCTCAATAAACCACTGATAGGTTTTTTTTAATCCATCATGTAGATTATGTTTTGGTTTCCATCCTAGTTCAGTCATCTTAGAATAATCAAGTGGACGTTTTGGAGTTCCATTGGGCCTAGTAGTATCCCATTCAATATCCCCACGATATCCTACCACACCAGCAATGGTGCTTGCAAGACTTTCAATACTTACATTCTCACCAGAACCAACATTAATTAATTCAGCATTTTCAAAATGATCCATTGCAAACAAACAAGCATCTGCAAGATCATCTGCATACAGAAACTCACGCATGGGTGTCCCATCGCCCCAGAAAGTAACGGATTTGCCATTTGAATTGCTGAACTTTGTCATCATTGCAGGAATGACATGTCCGTTATCGGGGTGAAAGTTGTCCCCAATACCATAAAGATTAGAAGGCATCAGAGAAACACCTTTGAATCCATACTGCTTGTTGTATGCTTGAAGCATCTTGATTCCAGAAATCTTTGCTATGGCATATGCATCATTAGTTGGTTCAAGATATCCAGTCAACAATGATTCTTCTTTGACTGGAACTTCAGCAAACTTAGGATAGATACACACAGATCCTAGAAAAAGAAACTTCTTTACCCCATACTTCCAAGCATAATGAATCAAATTAGTTTGAATCTGAATGTTCTCGTAAATAAAATCACCCGAATAATGATCGTTTGCATAGATACCACCAACACGAGCAGCAGCATCAAATACATAATCAATATTTTCCGAGACAAAAAACTCTTCAACTTCTTTTTGATTTAGAAGATCAACTTCAGATCTAGTTTTGGTTACAACATTTTCATATCCTCTTTCTTGAAGAGTTCTCACAATTGCCGATCCAACCAATCCTCGGTGGCCTGCAACAAAAATTTTAGAATCTTTATTCATTACGATACAGCAACTAATTCTGGAGTTGGAAGTGGGAACAACAATTGTTTCCCTTTAAACTTTAAATTATTCACAAAAAATTTCTTAAAGTGCCAGGGAAGAATAATAAAAACATCACACTCAGAGAGAACACTGTCTTCATCTCTAATGGGGATCCAAGTGCCTGGAGTGTAAGAACCATTCTTGTCTGGATTTACATCACCCACAACATCAATATATTCTGAAATACCCCATGTTTGTAGAGTCACATTACCCTTAGTGCTTGCACCAAGAGCAGCAATTTTCAATCCGTCTTTTTTGAGTTCCTTCAAAATATCTACAAATTTATTTTTACAATCATCAATTCTAACTTGAAAATCCTCCCAGGGAGTTACGGTATCTAAACCAAGATCTAATTCATCTTGTAATAGTCCAGTCAATCTATCAGTGCATTCTTTATACTTACTGTTTTTATTTGCAACTACAACAGAAATACTCCCCCCATTCACATCATTGAAATCAAAATCAATAATTTTAAATTCAGATTGATCCATAATATACTTAAGTTGTCTCATTCCATAATAAGACAGATGCTCATGACAAACTGTATCGAAGGAGTTGACTTTCAACATCTCTGGCATATAACTTTGTTCTAGAACCCAAAGTCCTTCTACTGGATCAAGAACACTATTGACTTCTTTTGCAAACTGACAAGGATCTTCTAGATCATAAAACATTGAAAAGGATGTAACCAATTTTGCTTTTTGATTTTGAAAATGTGATTTTACAATATTTTCAGAAAAGAAATCTGCAATGTAATCAACATGCGATTTAAAATATTTTGAAAACTTTTTAGAAGTTGGATCAATACTAACAAGTTTTAAATTAGATGGAAAAAATCCTAAAAAAGTTCCATCGTTTCCAGCAATGTCAATGACTAAATCATTATCTTTTAATTTTAAAAATTTAATAATTCTTTCATACTTTGATTGTAAATGCTTTATCATACTATTGTTTAGTCCTGAACGATAACCATAATCATCCCCATACATGGTAGGAAGATCAAATGTATGTTCTAACTGTACATGCCCACAACCACCCGTAGTTTCATCACACTTCACAAGTTTAAGTGGCCCCCTGTACATGTCGGGATCTATTTCTTTTGGAAAAATTCCAGAAAGATATTGATCTCCCAAATCAAGAACTGTAATCAGATGCTCATTTCCACAAACTCTACACTTTTCAATTTTATGAAACATTTCATTGTCCATAGATACACATATCCTCAACTAATTGTTTAAATGAAATCTTAGGTTCCCAACCTAGTTTTTCTTTTGCCTTTGTGGCATCACCTAATAAAGTTTCAACTTCAGCAGGTCGAAAATATTTAGGATCTACACGAATGACTATTCTACTAGTATTCATATCATAACCAACTTCTTCCGAATTGTTTTTTAACCATACAATCTTCATACCAAAGTATGGTGCTGCTTCCTCAATAAATTCTTTAACTGAGTATTGCTTTCCAGTTGCGATCACATAGTCATCTGGTTCATCTTGCTGAAGCATCAACCACATTGCCTCCACAAAGTCCTTAGCGTGTCCCCAGTCTCTCTTTGCATTCAGATTCCCGAGATATAGTATATCTTGTTCCCCAGTTGAAATGCGTGATAATCCGCGAGTTATTTTTCTTGTGACAAAAGTTTCTCCTCTTCTAGGGGATTCGTGATTGAAAAGAATTCCAGAAGATGCGTGTAAACCATAAGATTCTCTGTAGTTTTTAACGATCCAGTATCCATAAAGTTTTGCGACTCCATAAGGTGAGCGAGGATAAAATGGTGTTGTTTCTTTTTGAGGAGTTTCTTGAATTAACCCGTAGAGTTCACTGGTGGATGCCTGATATATACGAACCTTATTCTCCATACCCAGAAGACGAACTGCTTCCAGAACACGAAGAGTTCCCATACCATCAACATCAGCAGTGTATTCAGGCATCTCAAAGGACACCTTAACGTGACTTTGAGCTCCCAGATTATAAATCTCATCTGGTTGAACCTGTTTAATAACTCTTACAAGATTGGTAGCATCAGTAAGGTCACCGTAATGGAGAGTAATAGAATCATAGATGTGATCAATACGATAAGTATTAATAAGGGATGCTCTCCTAACAATCCCATGAACTTCATAACCTTTTTCGAGTAATAATTCAGCAAGATAAGATCCGTCCTGTCCAGTAATACCAGTAATTAAAGCGACTTTCATTTTAATTGTTATTTTGTAACCAACTAATCGTGTTCATTATATCACGTTTTGCTTGAGATTTATCTACGGCATTACCTGAATGCATTTCAGGCATTCCAGTAATGTCGTCTTCAACAATTAGCACCCAATTCCAATGATTCATTTTTTCATTAAACCAGACATTATGACTTAACTTACTAGGATTAATTTTCATATGTTATCGGAGTATTTAATCATTTATAAGCGGACAACGGGGATCGAACCCGTGATTCAAACTTGGAAGGATTGCGTGTTACCGCTACACTATGTCCGCAGAAAAGAGGGGCGTCACTTCCCCGTGTGCTAGGCTCGCCACCTAGTTTTTGCTGAACTAGGAAACAGGCGGGAGTTACCCCATCCGCACCACCAGTTTTTGAGAGAAACTGGAAACTCATTAAGGGGGGGGATCCCGACCAGGATTTTTTATGACTCTCCATGTCAATGGTTGACTCCACCAGTGCTTTTTAAGTCTCTCCGTGACTAAGCATTAATCTCACAATTTTCAATGTCTGCTGACAGATATTCAATTAGCATTTCATAGTCATCCAAAGGATCTCCAGAAAATAATACACCTTCCGATTCATAATAACGACGAATTTTTTTATATAGTTTTGGATTCTTTACATCAAGATAAAAATCGCCATTAGCAGCACCCCGAAGAGTTTGAACTTCTTTTTTAAATTTTACTAGAACTGACATTGTTTTGAATGATTACCTAAGTATTATAGGTTGGTTTTGTTTTATTGTCAAGTAGGACAGTTTGGTTTCTGTCCTAATGGGGATACTGGGAGTTGAACCCAGACTAAGCCCTTATAAGGAGCCCGCTCTAACCATTAAGCTATACCCCCCCATAACATTTAATCGACCTTTCGTATGTAGAAAGCATCGCAATAATTGTCTTCAACGAATTCTAATGTATCCCCCTCCCTCCAGTCAAGTGTCTGTAACATTTGTTCAGGAAAAGGCAATATCAATTCACCATCCTCATTCTCTTCTAGTGTTACTATAAATTTACTATCCATATTAAAGATTGTTAGTTGTTTTTATCTATGTATGATTCTGAAGATTTGTAAAATGGCATTAGTATAAATTGTTTACCATCATAATTTATTATGAAATGTTCACCATTTTCTACCCTCAAAAAAATTTCATCAAACTGTTCCTCTAGTTCTTGATAACTAATTTCAGTCATTGTTCATATAAAAAAATAAAGGTCGGGGCGACAGGGATTGAACCTGTGACCTCTGGTTCCCAAAACCAGCATTCCACCGCTGAACTACGCCCCGTAGGTGAGTCGGATATGATGGTCCCGACTCGGTATGGTGACCTCTTTCTAGGCTATCTGCCTAGCGAGTGCCACCAACGGAGAATAATAGAATCGAACTATCAGGTGTTACCCTGGCATCGTTTTCAAGACGATTTACCGACCATCGGTGCTATTCTCCATATTTTGTATATCCCATTAACCAAACCCTCAACGAACCTCAAAATCCAAACGCTTTACTTTACGTCGCCTCCTCTCTTCTTGCCACTGAATATCTTCATCGGTAAGAACATTGGTTTTGATTTTGGTTTTTGGTTGAATAGAGTCTAGCATAACAACCATAGATAAGTCAACTGCTGAGATAGTTCCATTAGATATTGTAGTCATGTTTGGACAACCACAACATCTAGTTTGATTATTTTCCGCCTCCAATTCTTTGTTGCAGCACTTACATCTTACTTTCATCATTTTTTACTTTATATATGATGGGAAATGTCGGATTTGAACCAACGACCGTCTGCGTGTAAAGCAGCTGCGCTACCGCTGCGCCAATCTCCCAAAGCGTCTCGAGCTGGATTCGAACCAGCGACCCACAACTTAGAAGGTTGTTGCACTAATCCGCTGTGCTATCGAGACATGAGAGTATTATACTGGTATGTAGGGGGAATGTCAAGGGGGAACGGAGTCCCCCAGGTATTTGGTTTTTAGACTTCAGTAAGAACTAACTTGTTTGCATAGTTATAAGCATAATCAGTTCTGGCACCATGATGTCCCCAACGAATCCACTTACTCGCAAGTCGCATATAATCATTAATGGATTTACCAGGTGTTTTCATTTGATTTTCAATCATTTTCCAATCACCTTCATACAACATATAATCAAGTTGAGTATTCAGTGTTGAAGGATTGCCACCAGTACGGGCAGCATGATTTCCTAGACCATTATAACGGGACTCATTCGTCCATTGAATCAAACCATAACCACCACTTCTGCACCCCCTGTAAGAGGTTCTAGCGCCCCCCTCACAGACATTAGGAATAAATGTGGATTCCTGTTTAATATTGCCCATAATAGTTGCTATGGCGTTTTTGTCAGTAATCCCTTTGGTTTGTAAAAACGCAAGGGTTTGTGATTCATAATCATTACATCCTTTACAAATAAACCTTTTCTCTTTAGGTTTTTCGGGAGCAACCTCTTTGGTCGCTGTCTCTTTAGTTTCTGTGGGTCCTTCTGGAACAATCGCAAATGGTGGTTGTAAAGCAGAAGAAGTTGCAAAACTAGGTGTTGGCAGTGTTGCCGCTGATGTTGCAACCGCACTTAAAATAGATACGGTTACACTTGTTAGGTTTTTAAACATTTAGTTAAATAGAATTCGGCATCCGTATGGAAGGGGGGTATACCGCCCCTCTCGGGGGGCACCTTCCACGGCTCTGTGGGTCACAATCAAAATCTCATTATGACAAAACCCACTTTTTGAGTGGGTTCCTTTTCATTATATAAGAGTATTTAGGTTTTGTCAAGAGGGGGTGGTGAAAAGTTACTTATGAAATATTCTGCATCAATAACAACCAGGGGTTTCTTATGATTTTTTTTCATTACAACAATTGGTTCATAACCGTTGCAATTACTTTTTGCTTGTTCGTATGCTTCCCATACGTTTATCTTTTCGGTATTTTTACATTCAGTTGAGAATGGAAACTTTTCTCTAGCAGCACGAGACATAATAAGGTCTTCGCCACCAGCCCCCATACTACGTGATTCAATATCTTCTGGGTGAATATTTAAAGATTCTATTAGTTTATCTCTCACCCATTGTTGAAGAACTCTTCCTTTCGCTTTAGCTGATTGCGGTTTCATAATAAAAAACCTCCACTTGGAGGTATTTATTTATTCAGTTGTATCAGGGACCTGGTAATACTTTCTTTTCATTGCCATCAGAAACCATGATTCCGATAGAGATCTAGGTCCTTCCTGTAGGATTCTCTGATTATGTTCCGGTAGTTTTTCATATGCAAGCGCAAGTTTCTTCCACTTTTCCATTAGAGTTTAAATCCTGAGAAAGTATTTGCTTTAACATCCTGTTTAATGCCCCCAACAACATAACTCTCTACCTCTGTTTCTTGTGGAGCAACTTGTAGACCTTTAGATGAAACCCAATGTTCAGTCCAAGGAAGTGGGTTGTTTTTAGCAGGAATATCATAAATTGGTTTTAATCCAATTGCTTTCATGCGTCGGTTTGCAATCCATTCAACGTATTGACATAACAATTTATCATTCAATCCAATCATAGAACCTTCTTTAAACAAATACTCTGCCCAGTAACGTTCTTCATCAACTGCACGTTTAAACATAGCATAAACATTTTGCTCTTCTTCTTGAGCAATCTGTTTCATTTCTGGGTCGTCCCCCTCTTTCCATTTATTAATGATGTTTTGAGTAATGACAAGATGTTGATTTTCATCTCTTGCGATGAGAGAGATAATTTTAGCGGATCCTTCCATAAGTTTGAGTTCACCAAACGCAAACGAGCAAGCGAATGAGACGTAGAATCTGATGCCTTCAAGAATGTTGACGTTAGAAACTGCACGATAAAGTTTTCTTTTAAGTTCATATCTTTCTGATTTGGCATGATCGACATGTTCGTTTGCAAACTCCCAGGCAGGTGATGTTCCATACATTTGAGCAGAATTTATAAAAGAATCGTATGATTCAGTAACGCTTGAAGCACGTTCTAAGATACGTTCATCAGTTAAAATAGTATCAAAAATTTCAGATGGATTCGAATAAATGTTTTTTATAATGTATGTATATGATCGACTATGAATCATCTCCATAAACCCCCATGCTTGCATACATGCCTCCAATTCTGGGAGTGAGCAATAAGGAATGAATGCCATGCCAGGACCACGGCCTTGAACAGAATCCAACATGATCTGATACTTCAAATTAGAAGTAAAAATATGTTTTTGTTCTGGACGAAGTTGTGCATAATCTGCACGATCTTTTTGAAGAGAAATTTCTTCAGGTCTCCAAAAATATCCCAGTTGAGTTTGAGTAAGTTTATCAAAGACAGGGTATTTGTACTCATCATACCTCTGAACACCCAATGGTTTCCCAAAAAACATTGGTTGAGTTTTAGCATTATGGACATCAGTATTGAATACTGTCATTCCTTTGATATTCGGAGTGCTGGTCGAAAAAACTTTATCCAATTTAAATTCTACATGATTCACAGTCTTCTTCTCCTACTAGATCGGTGAGTAATTTATCTAGAGCAATAACTCTTTGTATGTTATCCTCTACGTCGTCGGTTTTGATGTCATATGTGTTTTGATAATAACTTGTTTTCCATCCATACTTATATGTATTTAAAAGATCTTGTGCCATCACTGACACAGGAACTTCATTATCCGGATAGTTTTCTGGATTATAACTCCAGTTTCCACTAATCGCTTGATCGAAAAACTTTTGAATCACAGCAATAATATTAATATACCCAATGTTATCAGGCATATCCCACAGAAGAGTGTAGTTGTGTTTAAACGTATTATACTGTGGAACAATTTGCTTAAGTGGACCTTTCTTCGATTTCTTAATGGACAAGTATCCACGAGGAGGTTCGATTCCATTGGTAGCGTTTGACACAACGGAACTGCTCTCCGAAGGCATCTGTGCGGACAGTGTTGAGTTCCTAAGACCGTGTTCAAGAATAGATGCCCTAAGAGATTCCCAATCATAGTGAAGGTGATGTGGTACGAGTTCGTCTACGTCCTTTTTATATGTGTCGATTGGAAGAATACCATCAGCATATTTGGTATTTGCGAATAGCGAACACGCGCCTTTTTCTTTAGCAAGTTGATTGGAGGATTTCAAAAGATAATACTGGAATGCTTCTGTTAAACTATGTACAAGATCTAGTGCAGCATTATCAGAGTACTTAATTTGATGCTTTGCAAAAAAGTGAGCAAGACCAATATAACCCACACCAAGAGAACGACGTGCCTTGGTGGAGATCTCGGCTGCCTTTACGGGGTAATTTTGATAGTCAATCAACTCATCCAAAGCACGAACAGATAAATCACAAAGTTCTTCCAGATCATCAAGATGTTTGATCTTACCTACATTTACCGCAGAAAGAATACACAAAGCAATCTCAGCATTTTCATCGTCGATATGAGTAAGTGGTTTAGT
>Ga0172362_10001766_pt1 | contig 18628 bp, 12 predicted proteins | sample LakKivs1_kivu2a2_FD_114534 | JGI IMG/M metagenome (GOLD analysis project Ga0172362, IMG submission 114534) | Sediment microbial communities from Lake Kivu, Rwanda - Sediment s1_kivu2a2 | ecosystem: Environmental > Aquatic > Freshwater > Lake > Sediment | place: Rwanda: Western Province, Lake... | reverse complement strand
CTCTTCGGCCTGTTCCTGGTCAGCACCAACAAGATTTTCATATTCTTCAAGAGAACCCACTATGATACTGTTGTATTCACGCTGGCCGGTTCCGGCAGGAATAAGATGACCGACAATAACATTCTCCTTAAGTCCTTCAAGCTTATCCACTTTGCCGAGTATTGCGGCTTCATTAAGCACTTTGGTTGTTTCCTGGAACGAAGCGGCAGAGAAGAAACTGTTTGTCTGAAGAGCTGCCCTGGTTATTCCCTGAAGCACCTGGCTTGAGGTAGCAGGTATAGCGTCCCTCGATTCCACTACCTTGAGATCTTTTCGTTTCAGAACCGAATTCTCATCTCTCAGTTTACGGGCTGTTACGATCATCCCCGGACGAAGAGTCTGAGAATCGCCGCTGTCGATAATTACTTTTTTGCCATAGATCCAGTCATTTTCGTCCATGAAATCAAGCTTATCAACAACCTGACGCTCAAGGAATTTGGTATCGCCCGGATCAACTATCTCCACCTTGCGCATCATCTGGCGGACTATAATCTCAAAGTGCTTGTCATTTATTTTTACTCCCTGGAGCCTGTATACCTCCTGTATCTCATTAACGATATATTCCTGCACCTTCGTGGGTCCTTTTATCGCAAGAATGTCGGAAGGAGTAATTGCTCCGTCAGAGAGTGGAATGCCTGCCTTAACATAGTCATTCTCCTGAACAAGTATCTGCTTGGAGAGCGGAACGAGGTATTTCTTAACCTCATCAGTTTTTGATTTTATGGTTATTTCCCTGTTTCCTCTCTTGATCTTTCCGAATGTCACTTCACCGTCTATCTCTGATACGATTGCAGGATTCGAAGGATTACGGGCTTCGAATAATTCCGTAACTCTCGGGAGTCCTCCCGTTATATCACCTGATTTTCCGACCGCTCTTGGAATCTTGGCAAGAATATCGCCGGCCTCAACAACCTTGTTCGTATCAACAACCATGTGAGATCCTACAGGAAGGTTATATAATCTAAGCTCGTCTCCACCTTTCGGAGCAAGAATTTTAATTGCCGGGTTTTTGGTCTTGTCCCTGCTTTCAATAATCACTTTTTCCTTGAAGCCTGTCTGTTCGTCTGATTCCTCACGGTATGTAACACCATCAATGAGGTAATCATAACCAATTTTACCTCCTACTTCTGCAATGATCACGGCATTGAAAGGATCCCATTCGCATATTAGCTTTCCCTTCTCAATTTCCTGTCCTGGTTTAACATAAAGTCTTGAACCATAAGGAATTGTATGCGTTGTAAGGGCTATACCGGTTTTCTTGTCGATTATCCTTATTTCGGCAAGACGTCCGATAACAATGTCAATACTTCCTTTTTCAGGGTCTTTCTTCGGAACAGACCTGAGTTCCTCGATTTCTGCAATCCCTGCATAGCGGGCGACAAGTCTTGATTCAGTTGTTATATTTGAAGCGGTACCGCCGACGTGGAATGTACGCAGAGTAAGCTGTGTGCCCGGTTCTCCGATGCTCTGCGCGGCAATAACACCGACAGCTTCTCCTTTTTGAACCATCTGACCTGTTGCAAGGTTACGCCCGTAACATTTTGCACAAACGCCTTTTTTGGATTCACAGGTAAGCACCGACCGTATTTCAACCTGTTCAATCGGGGAATCCTCGATTTTTTTGGCAAGGTCTTCAGTGAGCTCCTGCCCTGCTTCGGAAATAAGTTCTCCCGTAAGGGGATGATATACATTATGAACTGTTGTACGGCCAAGTATCCTTTCATAAAGTGATTCAACAACTTCCTCATTTTTCTTGATTGCCGTTGCAACCAGTCCCCTCAGGGTTCCGCAGTCTTCCTCATTGATAATAACATCCTGTGAGACATCAACCAGCCTGCGAGTCAGGTAACCGGCATCTGCTGTTTTAAGAGCAGTATCGGCAAGACCTTTGCGTGCGCCATGTGTTGAGATGAAATACTCAAGAACGGAGAGTCCTTCCTTGAAGTTTGAGAGGATCGGGTTTTCAATGATCTCAGAACCTGTGGATCCCGATTTCTGAGGTTTTGCCATAAGGCCCCTCATTCCGGAAAGCTGGCGTATCTGCTCCTTTGAGCCCCTTGCTCCGGAATCGAGCATCATATAAACCGAATTGAAACCGTGCTTGTCGTTGGAAAGCTGTTTCATCAGCGACTGTGTGAGTCTTGCATTGACATGTGTCCAGATATCAATTATCTGGTTATATCTTTCATTATTCGTAATGAATCCCATGCTGTAGTTATTCAGCACTTCTTCTACCTGATCATATCCCTCGGTAACAAACTTGGTCTTTTCTTCCGGGATAATAACTTCATCGAGGTTGAATGACAAGCCTCCCCTGAATGCCGAATAGAAACCAAGATTCTTTATTGCATCAAGGAAATCGGCTGTTTTCGCCATGCCGGCGAGCTTCAGAACACGGCCGATGATATCCCTGAGTGATTTCTTTGTCAGAATTTCATTTATAAAACCGACTTCCTCAGGCACGTACTGGTTGAACATCACTCTTCCGACGGTTGTTTCGACAAGATGATATACAAATTCTCCATTGATCCTGTCCTTTACCTTAACCCTGATAATGGCATGGAGGTCAATTTTACCTTCATTGTATGCAATCACTACCTCTTCTGTGGAATAGAAAACAAGACCTTCTCCGTTTACCTTTTCTTTTTCCGTGCTTTTCTTTCCTTTGGTCATATAATAAAGCCCAAGCACCATATCCTGGGAAGGAACGGTTATCGGAGCTCCATTGGCAGGATTAAGGATATTATGCGAGGCAAGCATTAGCATTTGTGCTTCAAGAATTGCACTGTTGCCAAGAGGCAGGTGGACTGCCATCTGGTCGCCGTCAAAGTCGGCATTGAACGCTGTACATACCAGCGGGTGAAGCTGTATAGCCTTGCCTTCTATGAGTTTCGGCTGGAATGCCTGGATACCGAGCCTGTGAAGAGTAGGAGCACGGTTCAGCAGAACCGGGTGACCTTTCAACACATTTTCCAGGATATCCCATACGACAGGATCTTTCCTGTCCACGATTTTCTTGGCCGATTTAACCGTCTTCACTATTCCGCGTTCAATAAGCTTGCGTATGATGAATGGTTTATATAATTCCGCTGCCATATCTTTCGGAAGGCCGCATTCATGCAGATTCAGTTCGGGTCCGACAACAATTACAGAACGTGCCGAATAGTCAACTCTTTTACCGAGGAGGTTCTGGCGGAACCTTCCCTGTTTACCTTTCAGACTGTCGCTAAGTGATTTAAGCGGACGGTTGGCATCCGTTTTAACAGCGTTTGCTTTCCTTGAATTATCGAACAGCGAATCGACAGCTTCCTGAAGCATTCTTTTTTCATTGCGAAGTATAACTTCCGGGGCCTTTATTTCGATGAGACGCTTAAGACGATTATTCCTTATTATAACTCTCCTGTAAAGATCATTCAGATCGCTGGTTGCAAAGCGTCCTCCGTCAAGCGGAACAAGCGGCCTGAGTTCCGGCGGGATAACAGGCACAACTTTGATTATCATCCATTCAGGCTTGTTTACATGCTTTGAATCCCTGAAGGCTTCAACAACCTGAAGCCTCTTAAGAGCTTCATTTTTGCGCTGCTGTGAAGTCTCGGTATTTGCCCTGTGACGCAGCGAATACGACATCTCATCAAGGTCTATCCTGCTCAGGAGCTTGTACAGAGCCTCTGCTCCCATATCAGCAATGAATTTATCGGGATGGGTATCCTCGAGGTACTGGTTTTCCTTGGGGAGCGATTCGGTTATCTCAAGATACTCCTCTTCTGTCAGGAAATCGAGCTGTTTGACACCATCGGCGGCTTTCACTCCCGGATTAACGACGACATATCTTTCGTAGTAGATTATTGAATCGAGTTTCTTGGTAGGCAGGCCCAGGAGGTATCCTATTTTGTTAGGCAATGACCTGAAGTACCATATATGCGCAACAGGCACGACAAGAGAGATATGTCCCATTCTCTCACGGCGGACCTTTTTTTCAGTAACCTCAACACCGCAGCGGTCGCAGACAATGCCCTTATATCTGATCCTTTTGTACTTGCCGCAGTGGCACTCGTAATCCTTCACGGGTCCGAAGATCCTCTCGCAGAATAATCCATCCCGTTCCGGCTTATAGGTCCGGTAATTGATAGTTTCCGGCTTCAGCACCTCCCCGCTCGAACGGTCGAGTATTTCTTCAGGCGAAGCAAGACCAATGGATATCTTTGAGTAACTTGTTTTGGTTTTGTTGTCTCTTCTGAATGACATATACTGATTTATTTACCTAATTAATTTAATAAAGCATGACAGACCATCAATCAAGTATTACGCTTAATCCCAGGCCCCTGAGTTCATGAAGAAGAACATTGAGCGATTCGGGAATTCCGGGCTGAGGCATGGGTTCTCCCTTCACAATAGCCTCATAAGCTTTCGCGCGTCCCACAACATCATCTGATTTGATTGTAAGTATCTCCTGGAGGATGTGAGCCGCACCAAAAGCTTCCAGCGCCCAGACCTCCATTTCACCGAACCTCTGGCCTCCGAACTGCGCCTTACCTCCGAGAGGTTGCTGCGTGATGAGAGAGTACGGACCGATGGAACGGGCATGCATTTTATCGTCGACCATATGCCCGAGTTTCATCATGTAAATAACTCCGACTGTTGCAGGCTGATCAAATTTCTCGCCGGTGCCTCCGTCGTACAGGTAAGTCTTTCCGTATTTCGGGAGTTTTGCTTTGTCGGTGTATTCCGTTATCTGGTCGATTGCAGCTCCGTCAAAAATAGGGGTTGTGAACTGAAGTCCCAGCTTTTTGCCGGCCCAGCCGAGAACTGTCTCGTATATCTGGCCGAGGTTCATCCTTGAAGGAACACCAAGAGGATTAAGTACGATATCTACAGGCGTGCCGTCTTCCAGGAAAGGCATGTCTTCAGCCCTGACTATCTTTGCCACAATGCCTTTGTTTCCGTGGCGGCCGGCCATTTTATCGCCGACTTTTACCTTGCGTTTCTTGGCAATATACACTTTAGCCAGCCTGACAATTCCTGCAGGCAGTTCATCTCCGATTGTAATATTGTATTTTTTTCGTTTATATATGCCGTCAATCTCCTTAAACTTAATTATATAATTATGTAGAAGATGCTTAATGCTGTCGTTTTTCTTCTTATCGGTGGTCCACTTATTCGGATTGATATTGAGAAAATCGATTTCCTGAAGCTGTTTCAGGGTAAATTTGCTTCCTTTCGGTATTATGTCAACATTCAGATAATCCTTTACCCCCTGTGATGTTTTCCCATTCACCAGGATAAAAAGCTTATCTACAAGCCGTGACTTAAGGTCATTTATGTTCTTATTGAACTCATGCTCAATTTTATCGAGCATCGGCTTTTCAACAGCCTTTGCTTTCCTGTCTTTTATTGCCCTGGTAAACAACTTCTTATCGATTACAACACCGTCCAGAGAAGGACCTGCCTTAAGAGACGCATCCTTCACATCGCCTGCTTTGTCGCCGAATATGGCTCTCAGGAGTTTTTCTTCAGGTGATGGATCTGATTCTCCCTTGGGAGTTATTTTTCCTATAAGGATATCGCCCGGTCTGATATGTGCACCAATACGGATGAGTCCGTTCTCATCAAGGTTTTTTGTCGCTTCTTCACTGACATTCGGAATATCTGAAGTAAGTTCCTCGAGACCGCGTTTTGTGTCACGTACTTCAAGCAGATATTCATCAATATGGACAGACGTGAACATGTCGTCCTGAACAACTTTCTCAGATATAACTATGGCATCCTCGAAATTATATCCTTTCCAGGGCATAAATGCAACCTTCAGGTTCCTGCCGAGTGCAAGTTCTCCTTTCTTTGTTCCATATCCTTCTGTCAGGACCTGTCCTTTTTTAACCTTTTCTCCTTTCTTTACAACAGGTATAAGGTTGATGCATGTATTCTGGTTTGTCTTCTTGTATTTCGGAAGCAGGTAATGTTTTACATCCTCGTCAAAACTGATGAATTTTTCTTCATCGCTCCGGTTATATCTTACAACAATCTCATTTGAGTCGACATATTCCACCACGCCATCACCTTCAGCTACAAAAAGTATTCTGCTGTCCTTTATCACCTGGGTTTCCAGTCCAGTTCCGACGATCGGGGATTCCGGGTTAATGAGAGGAACAGCCTGGCGCATCATGTTCGAGCCCATCAGGGCCCTGTTGGCATCATCGTGTTCAAGGAAAGGAATCAATGAAGCGGCAATAGATGCTATCTGGTTCGGAGCAACATCCATAAGGTCCACCTTTGATTTTTCCTCCAGCGGATAATCAGCTTCATACCGGCATTTAACCCTCGGATCCTCAAAATGACCGTCTTTTGCAAGCGGTGCATTTGCCTGGGCAATCATTTTCTCTTCCTCTTCCTCAGCGCTTAGCCATACAACCCCGTCTCTCGTGAAGTCGACCATTGAATTATTCACTTTACGGTATGGCGTCTCGATAAATCCAAGGTCATTAATTTTTGCATAAACGCACAGGGACGAGATCAGTCCGATATTCGGTCCTTCCGGCGTTTCTATCGGGCACAGTCTTCCATAGTGTGTATAATGAACATCCCTTACTTCAAAGCCTGCACGTTCTCTTGAGAGACCGCCGGGCCCGAGAGCAGACATGCGTCTTTTGTGTGTCATCTCGGCAAGGGGGTTCGTCTGATCCATGAACTGTGAAAGCTGGTTTGTTCCGAAGAATGAATTGATTACCGACGACAGGGTTTTTGAATTAATAAGGTCAACTGGTGTGAATACCTCATTATCCCTCACATTCATCCTTTCCCTTATGGTTCGTGCCATTCTGGCGAGACCTACTCCGAACTGGGCATAAAGTTGTTCTCCGACGGTTCTCACCCTTCTGTTGCTAAGGTGGTCAATATCATCGATAAGAGTCTTAGAGTTAATGAGCTCAATAAGATATCCGATGATCTTTATGATGTCTTCCCGTGTAAGAATTTTAACATTCATTTCCGTGTTAAGACCAAGCTTTTTATTGATCCTGTATCTTCCAACTTCTCCAAGATCATATCTCTTATCGGAGAAGAAGAGCTTGTCAATAACATCGCGTGCCGTGGCTTCGTCGGGAGGTTCAGCATTCCGAAGCTGTCGGTATATATAGATAACTGCCTCTTTCTCAGAGTTGCAGGGATCTTTCTGAAGGGTATTGTATATAATTGCATAATCCGACAGGGTTGTGTCGTCCCTGTGCAGAAGGATTGTCTTTGCTCCGGAATCAACAATAAGATCGACATGTTCGGGTTCTATAAGAGTTTCCCTGTCGAGGATAACTTCATTTCTTTCTATTGAAACAACCTCTCCTGTATCCTCGTCAACAAAATCTTCCACCCATGTTTTGAGAACCCTGGCTGCAAGTTTACGGCCTATCAGTTTTTTGATACTTGTTTTTGATACCTTATGTTCTTCGGCAAGGTTAAAGATCTCGAGGATTTCCTTATCGCTTTCAAAACCTATAGCCCTGAGGAGGGTTGTCACGGGAAGTTTTTTCTTCCTGTCTATATAGGCGTACATAACATTATTGATATCGGTGGCGAATTCTATCCACGATCCCTTGAAAGGTATTATCCTGGCTGAATAGAGTTTCGTTCCGTTTGCATGAATGCTTTGGCCGAAGAACACTCCGGGAGATCTGTGCAACTGTGATACGACAACTCTTTCCGCGCCGTTAATGACGAATGTTCCTCGTTCAGTCATATAGGGCACTGTTCCCAGGTAAACATCCTGGATTACGGTATCGAAATCTTCATGTTCGGGATCAGTGCAATAAAGTTTCAACTTTGCTTTAAGGGGAACGCTGAATGTCAGTCCGCGTTCAATACATTCCTCTATGGTATAACGAGGAGGGTCAACATAATAATCCAGGAATTCAAGAACGAAATTGTTCCGCGTGTCAGTTATCGGAAAATTTTCATTAAAAACTTTATAGAGTCCTTCCTTTTTCCTGTTTTCGGGAGTTGTTCCGAGCTGGAAGAACTCACCAAACGATTTTAACTGAACCTCCAGAAAATCAGGATAATCTAGCTGGTTTTTTCTGGATGCGAAACTTATTCTTTCGATATTTTTTAAGGACATTTTAAAAAGATTAAGTGAACTTGAAAATTAAAGAACAAAAGGCTTAGCCCCGTCATTGACGGGACTAAACCTGTAAACCCAGCTATGAGTATAACTTAATTAAGTTCAACTTCAGCTCCTGCTTCTTCCAGCTGTTTTTTTATTGTTTCTGCTTCTTCTTTTGAAACACCTTCTTTAACCGGTGCCGGGGCTGCATCGACGACTGCTTTAGCCTCTTTCAGTCCGAGACCGGTGATGTCTTTAACAAGTTTAACAATCTGTAATTTCTGACCGCCTGCACTTTTCAGTACTACATTGAATGTCGACTTTTCTGCAGCGGCAGGTGCTGCGCCGCCGGCAACAGGACCGGCTACGGCTACGGCCGCGGCAGCAGGTTCAATACCATATTCTTCTTTGAGTATTTTAGCCAGTTCGCTTACTTCTTTTACAGACAGGTTAACCAGTTCTTCTGCAACTTTCTTTAGATCTGCCATTTAATTTGAATTTTAATTTGATTATACTTTGTTTATTACTCTTTCTTTGATAGTGTTTCAAGGACACCGTGAATTTTATTTCCACCTGATTGCAAGGCTGATATAACGTTTTTAGCAGGAGACTGGAGAAGAAGTATAATATCTCCGATCAGTTCCTGTTTTGTCTTAACGGAGACGAGAGCATCCAGCATATTGTCTCCGAGATAAATAGACTCCTGAACGTACGCGCCTTTAAGAACAGGCTTATCATGTTTTTTCCGGAACTCCCTGATAAGTTTTGCAGGAGTGTTCCCCGTATTTGAAAACATGATGGACGTAGTGCCTTTCAGAACCTGATATAGTTCCTCCAGGTTAAAGCCGGCTTGTTCAAGTGCCCTTTTAAGGAGAGTATTCTTTACGACAACAAGTTTGACGTCATTTTCAAAACACTTCCTCCTGAGGTCGCTTGTATCAGCGGCATTGAGCTGTGCTGTATCAGTCAGATAAAAGTGGCTGTATTCTTTCAGTTTTTCAGCCAGGCTGTCTATGATGGCATTTTTTTCTTCCCGTCTCATAATTTCTTTCCGATTATTAACATGAATAACTATTCATCAAGACCTTTTGGATCGATCTTGATCCCGGGGCTCATGGTGCTTGAAAGGAAAAGGCTACGTATGTAGGTTCCTTTAGCCGCGGCCGGTTTAAGCTTATTTACCATGGAGAGGAACTCCCTGGCATTCTCGGCGATCTTATGAGGTTCGAAAGAGGTTTTTCCAATCGAGGCATGAATGATTCCGCTCTTATCTACTTTGAAATCTATCTTGCCCTGCTTCACTTCCCTGACAGCCTTACCTATTTCCATTGTTACGGTACCACTTTTCGGGTTAGGCATCAGTCCGCGAGGACCGAGTATTCTACCCAGCTGACCTACTTTTCCCATCACGGACGGCATGGTTATGATAACATCCACATCTGTCCAGCCTCCCTTGATCTTTTCAACATAATCGTCGAGACCGGTGAAATCGGCTCCGGCTTCTTTAGCTTCAGCTTCCTTGTCAGGGGTGCAGAGCACGAGAACACTTGTCTGCTTTCCTGTTCCGTGAGGAAGCGAAACCACGCCGCGAACCATCTGGTTGGATTTTCTTGGATCTATACCTAACCTTACATCCAGATCGATTGAAGCATCAAATTTGGTTTTGGTCATTTCCTTTACCAGAACTGAAGCTTCTTTCAACGAATAGAGCTTGTCCTTTTCGAGTAACTCAAGGGCAGCTTTACGGTTTTTGGTAAGTTTAGTCATTTTTCTTTCAGTTAATTTTATCCGGGAAATCACCTTTAACGGTAATCCCCATGCTTCTGGCGGTGCCAGCAACCATCTTCATGGCCGACTTTAACGTGAAACAGTTAAGGTCTTCCATTTTATCCTTCGCAATTACTTTGACCTGGTCCCATGTAACCTGTGCTACCTTATCCCTGTTAGGTTCTTTCGAACCCTTCTTTGATTTGGCAACCTCAAGAAGCTGAACAGCAACAGGTGGTGTTTTTGTAACAAAATCAAAAGATTTGTCATTATATACTGTTATAACCACCGGTATTACTTTTCCAGCTTTATCATGGGTCCTCGCATTAAATTGCTTGCAGAAATCCATTATATTCACACCTTTCGAGCCCAAAGCGGGCCCGACCGGTGGAGATGGATTGGCTCCTCCGCCGCGAATCTGTAATTTGATTAGTCCAGCAACTTCTTTTGCCATAATTTAAAATTTGCGTGTTTATTGCGAGTACATGACATCTGTTCAGGAAGCATTATAAATATTACAGCTGTCAATATCATCCATTAATTTTCTTTTTCCACCTGCATGAAACTAAGTTCAAGTGGTGTTTTTCTGCCGAAGATCTTAACCATGACCTTCAGCTTTTTCTTTTCTTCGTTCACCTCCTCGATTATCCCTGTAAAACTGTTGAATGGTCCGTCGATTACTTTTACCGATTCACCCACGAAGAACGGCACATTTAGTTCCTCGTCGCTTGCATTAAGTTCATCAACCTTTCCAAGGATCCTGTTTATTTCGGCTTTTCTCAGGGGAACAGGTTCTCCGTCCTGTGACCCGAGGAATCCTATAACATTCGGCACATTCCTTAACAAATGTGGAATTTCTCCTGCAAGGATTGCTTCGACCAGGACATAACCTGGAAAGAAAGTTCTTTCCTTGCTGATTTTTTTGCCTGATCGTATCTGGTAGACCTTTTCTGTCGGGATCAGTACCTGAGTGATCAGTTCACCAAGCTTGAGGCGTACAATTTCGCTTTCGATATACTCCTTGACTTTCTTCTCCTTCCCGCCGATAGCCCGAAGCACATACCACTTCTTTACGTTCTCACTCATCAATGAGATCTCCTGTTTAGTACAACAAACTATATACGAATTGCATTATCCTGCTGAACGAAAAATCCATTGCAGCAACGACAAGAGCAATTATCAGAGTAGCCACCATAACCAGTACTGCGCTGTTCTGCAGTTCACTCCACGTGGGCCATGTTACTTTGTGAACAAGTTCCGTGAAAGATTCCTGTAAATATCCTTTTAAACTCATATTATCTTAATTCAGCACGGGAGGAGAGGCTCGAACTCCCGACACCTGGTTTTGGAGACCAGTGCTCTACCAACTGAGCTACACCCGTATCAAATAAATTGCTGTACAACCGCGATTCATCCCGATCCAAACTGTACAATCGCGATGCACAGCTATTCAACGATATTTCCAAAACCTGTTATTCAAGAATTTCTGTGACAGCACCGGCACCTACCGTACGGCCTCCTTCGCGGATTGCAAAACGAAGGCCTACATTTATGGCAACCGGGTATATCAGGTCAACAGTAATAGTGACATTATCGCCCGGCATCACCATTTCCCTGCCTTCAGGAAGTGTGATCTCTCCGGTTATATCAAGAGTCCTGATATAGAACTGCGGACGGTATTTATTATGGAACGGAGTATGGCGTCCGCCTTCTTCTTTCTTCAGGACATAAACTTCAGCTTTGATCTTTGTATGCGGGGTGATAGAACCCGGTTTGGCAAGAACCATACCTCTCTTTATCTCTTTCTTGTCAACACCGCGGAGCAGCAAACCAACGTTATCGCCGGCTTCGCCCCTGTCGAGGATCTTGCGGAACATTTCAACACCTGTACAGACAGTTTTGCGTTTTTCGGTTCCGAGGCCTATCATTTCGAGTTCGTCTCCTGTAATAACAACACCAGTTTCGATACGGCCCGTGGCAACTGTACCGCGTCCTGTTATAGAAAAGACGTCTTCAACCGGCATAAGAAATGGTCTCTGGTTATCGCGTGGAGGTATTGGAATATATGCATCCACCGCATCCATAAGTTCCTGAACTTTTTCTTCCCATTTTGGTTCACCGTGCATTGCACCTAGTGCTGAACCGCGGATAACAGGACAATTATCCCCGTCGAATTTGTAGAAATTAAGAAGGTCGCGGACTTCCATTTCAACCAGGTCAAGAAGTTCAACATCATCGACCATATCAACCTTATTCATGAAAACAAGCACCTTGGGCACGTTAACCTGGTGTGCAAGAAGGATATGTTCGCGGGTTTGAGGCATCGGACCGTCAGTGGCAGCAACAACAAGAATAGCACCGTCCATCTGCGCCGCACCTGTTACCATATTTTTAATATAGTCGGCATGACCGGGACAGTCCACATGTGCATAGTGACGTGTTGCAGTCTGGTATTCAACGTGGGCTGTGTTAATAGTTATACCCCTCTCCTTTTCTTCCGGGGCATTGTCAATTGAATCAAAATCCCTGACTTCGGACAGACCTTTCTTATTGAGGACCATCGTGATAGCTGCTGTCAGGGTGGTCTTACCATGGTCAATATGACCAATTGTACCAACATTCACATGCGGTTTCGACCTGTCAAATTTTTCTTTTGCCATAACTCCAAGCTTATTAAATTTAATTTATCGTATCTGTTCTAAGTTAATATCCAATATTGTCGATGAGCCGGAGGGGGGAATTGAACCCCCGACCCCTTCCTTACCAAGGAAGTGCTCTACCCCTGAGCTACTCTGGCCTCAAGTAGTGAGCGGGAGACGGAGTTCGAATCCGCGACCCTTAGCTTGGAAGGCTAATGCTCTACCAACTGAGCTACTCCCGCGTATTATTTTCCGAAGAACCCTGAAAAACGAAAGTTAAATGTTCTCTTTCTGTTTTGAGTGGGGAGAGCAGGATTCGAACCTACGAAGGCGTCCGCCAACAGATTTACAGTCTGCCCCAGTTGACCGCTTTGGTATCTCCCCTCTTGAAACAGAGTTTTTCTATCAAAACATACACTCACAATCCCTTCAAGAGCCGATGAAGGGATTCGAACCCCCGACCTGCAGATTACAAATCAGCTGCTCTGGCCAACTGAGCTACATCGGCAATTTAAAGAACTTCCCGTAAGGGCATAATTCACCCTTAAAAAACGGTGTGCAAATGTATGAATTTAAATTTTATTATTCAAAATAAATCTGAATATTTTTGAACACGGGAAATCTACACCCCTCTCTTCTTCTGTTTATGCTTGGTAATCTGTTTCTTAAGAGCATCAATCGCATCATCCGTAGCTTCTTCAAAAGTCTTGCTTTGTTTCCTTGCAAACAAAGGTCCACCCGATAGAACCAGTTTGATTTCGCTGATTTTATTTGCGCGCTCCTGATCTTTGTCAAGCCTGAGGTATACTTCAGCATTAACAATTTCCTCACCAAACTGGGTAAGTTTTCCCAGTTTCTGATTTACAAAGTTGATCAGCTTTTTGTCGGCATCAAACCGAACTGAATGAATCTGAATGTTCATAGCAGTACCTCCTGTTTATTAATTAAGATTTAAGCCCGTGGATGAGCCTGTTTATATATTTTCTTTAGCTTTTCAAATGTATTATGAGTATATATCTGTGTGGCTGAGAGATTTGCATGACCAAGAAATTCCTTGATGGTATTCAGATCAGCACCCCTGTTAAGCATATGAGTCGCAAATGTGTGCCTCAGGACATGAGGACTCTTTTTTTCAATAGTCGTAACCATCTCAAGGTATTCTTTCACTGTATTATAAACATATTTGTCATATAATTTGTTGCCTTTATCCGTAATAAAAAACCAGTCGTTGCTGTCATTCCCTGCAAAATCGTTTCTTAGTTTTATGTAATCTTCCAGCCGGGTAACAAATGCCTTTGTTACAGGTATTATACGTTGCTTGTTTCTTTTCCCCGTGACCTTGATGGTTGCTTCGTGAAGATCGATGTCGGAATTCCGGAGTCCTGTCAGTTCGGCTCTTCTCATACCCGTGAGGTAAAGCATTTCTATTATTGTGCGGTTCCTGATGCCGTGGAAATCATCTCCGAAATTATAGTTGTCAAGAAGCTCGTCAAGAGCTCTCTCACCAACGAAAAGCGGCAGTCTTTTTTTCTGTTTTGGCAGGACTACTTTTTCAAGAGGATCATTTTTCATTATGCCTTCTTTCCTGAGCCAGCGGGAAAAAACCCTCAGACAGGATATTTTCCTGTGAACGCTTGAAGCACTTATACCAGCATTCATCAGGCTTACTATCCATCCTCTCACCTGGGGTGATGTAACTTCCTGAATCCCTGCCTCAGTGCCATTTTCCGATAAATATGCAAAAAACTGGTCAAGATCATTCTGATATGACCTGACAGTGTGCAGTGAATACCGCTTTTCGATTTTCAGATATTGTAAGAATGATTCCTTATGATCCATGAAGGAACCTCTTAGCTGTTGTATGAAACTGCCGATACAGAGAGGAGGATTATTCCTCGCTTTCCTGCATCTTCTGAACGTACTTAGCCTTCTTGATTTCTTCCCTCCGGCGAACTGAAGGCTTGACAAAAGCCTGACGTGAACGTAATTCGCGGATTACGCCTGTCTTTTCAAATTTCCTCTTGAACTTCTTTAAAGCCCTTTCTATGTTTTCGCCTTTTTTTAATGGTACAATTATCATGACTGAATTTTCTGTTTTTAAACGAGGCGCAAAGTTAGAAATAGAATTAGTCTTTTCAAAACATTTAAGGAGATAATTTATCCATACTACTCATTTTAATATTATTAACGATTATTTAGTTCCGATTTTTTCCCAGTTTACCATTATGCTAAATATACAAAAAAAATATGAATTATCAAAAAATATCAGCATTTTTTTCATCATGTTAAATGCTGATCAGCGCTTACCACCTGACTGTTAACAGTTTGAATCAGAATACAATAATTCAGCCATCGGTGATCCGGGTTTTGATCCTCTGACAGGCTCCCTATAACATGATACTGCCGGCAGGCTGTAAAACCAGATATGCCGTTTGTCAAATCCGGATCAATTTGTGAATATTCCTTTATAATTTCATCTCTCCTTCGACCCATGCCCGAAATGGTTTAGGTTCATCTGCAGCGGATAGTTTCTTCATACGAATCAGGCTCCGCGGGTTTTAATTAATAGAGGGCATGGGTCTGTTATTTTTCTTTTTCCCCCACGGGGAAGAACCGTGAATTATTCAGGAATCTCAATATATGACCTTATTTTTTTCATCTTTTCCTGAGTAACCAGTTTATTAGCAACCAGTTCATTCAAATTATCTATTTTAACCCTCATCTCCCTGTAATTTAATATCGCGGTTACTTCATACCTTTCAAAATACGGAAAACGGATAAGCTGCTTAAAATCAGCAGTGTTTAGATTGATCTTTCTTATAAAGGAAGAGTCTGCAACCAGCCTGTCAGAAATGAGACTGAAGGTCTCCTCCGGGAGACCATAAACCTCCCTGAGCTGGGAAACAGATGTAAAACCGCCGAGGAGATTCCTGTAACGGATTATCCTGGCCGATAAAACCGGCCCGATACCGGGAAGGGCTTCAAGCGATGCCGAATCGCAGGTATTGAGCTCAATCTTTGCTCTTTTCTGCTGATAGGTTCGCGGTGGTTTCTGATAGCTCAGCCCGGTATTTTTGTCATTGCCGGAAAGCCTCAAATCTTCTGTAAACACCTGATCGCTCAGGGTTATTTCCTCGATCGCAATCCTATTATCTGGTATGATAAACCGGATAAATGTGACCGCAAGAATGAGTATAAGCAATACAAATGACGCTCTCCTTTCCCGCCTTGTATATCCAAACCAGTTTCTGACCGGCCCGATAGAAAATTGCTTCATAATCATGCAGTGAGACAACTGCAATATAGTAATTATTCAGAAGAAAATAATACCAGTCACATACAATTTACTGAAATATTTTCAGAACGGGTACCCGATAGCCAGCACCAGTGTGAAGTCATTCTTGAAGTTATACCCTTTGTCCATGAAGATCCATTTTGAACCATCGGTGATCCATGGATCTCTCAGCTTCATTCCCATGTCGGCCCTGAGCAGCACAAAACTGAGGTCAAACCTGAAGCCCATTCCGGTACCCACTGCAATATCCTTGTAAAAATCATTGATTGTGAATTTCGCTCCCGGACGGGCAGGGTCTTCATTATATGACCATATGTTTCCTGCATCGAGGAACACAGCTCCCTGAAGTATCCAGAAAAGGTCAAAGCGGTATTCCACATTACCTTCTATTTTGATATCAGCGGTCTGGTTCAGGAATCCGGAGGGATCAGGCACGTACGAGCCCGGACCCAGCGTCCTTACCTGCCAGGCACGGATACCGTTCGCACCGCCGCCAAAATATTGTTTTTCAAATGGGATTGCAGCTGAGTTCCCGAAAGGGATACCCGCTCCGAGGAAACCTCTGTAAACAACCGAACTTGCCTCATTCAGAATCACATTGTATCTCAGATCAATGTCTGCCCTGACATACTGGGCAAATGGCTGGCCGAAGATTTTATAGGTTTCGTCTGATTTCTTCACCATGCCAAACTTTCCAAGAAGACCAAGTAAATTACCCGATGTTTCTGCATTAACCCTGATGAACCAGTAATCCCTGGATTTCTGTATCTTCTGGGTATTATAAATGAAAGAGTAACTATTCCCGAAAATGATTATATCGCGATAGCTGTATGCCAGGTATGATGAGTTTTTAATTTTATCCCAGAAAGCCTGATCAATAGTATCCAGGTTTACAGCGTTAATCTGAACCGGATTGACTATATGAGTGGTGTAACTACTTCCATTCCATGTATATCCAAATGTTGCGTTGGCCATAGTCCTGGTATAAAATGGCATATTCTGATAGTTATATGCAGCTACAAGGGTGGTCGCCGGATTGTATTTCTTAATAAATCCTTCAGTTTTGACGAAAGGAAGAAGGAAATTAGGAAACCTCAGGCTCGTTTCGATTCCTAATTCCTGAATACTGCGTATTGTATCCTTCTGGGAAAGAGCTTCATAGGAACCCTTGAGCTTCAGGTTGAACAATTCAGCACCATGAAAGAGATTCTTGTGCTGGTATATGAAGTTCAGTGCTCCTCCCAGGTTGCCTCCGGAGTTGGTTCCCTCAACCTCAACCTTGAAAGACTGCTGGCTCAGCAGGGTTAGCTGAATATTGCAGTCAAGTTTCAGTTCCTCGCTGGTCCCTTCACCCTGATCAGGCACCTCGTTGTAGAAGATATTAACAAGCCTGAAAGTCTTAAGGGCAAGAAGATGAGACTGCGACTGCTCAGTGTTTGTAACACTGTAAATCTGGCCGGGTTTAAGGTAGAGCGACTGTATTATGAGATCATATTTTAACTCGGGCCTTTTCTCATTAGAAATAAAAAAGTATCCGTTATATTCAGTGGTATCAAGCGATTTCAGGTAAGCCTCACCACCTTCAAGCACATCTTTCGGAACGAAATCCGGGAATACATATATATTTCTGATCCTGTATCTTAAATGTTCAGTAGATGTAATCCTGTTGGCTGCATCCCTCTTCAGGTAATTCCTGATCCCGTAAACAATATCAACCTGCCGGTTGCCTGCTGTGCTGTCGATCCTGAAATAAATATGATCGGCTGCCGAAAAATTATAATATCCGTAATCCTTGACAATTCTCTCAAATCTTGTCCGTTCAGCCTGCAGGACATCAACATCATATGGTTTTCCGCTCTCTATCAGACAGTTGACCGAATCCATGAAAAAAAGGGCACAGACAGTAGTATCGGATATTTCGTATGTAAGCCTTCTGATAGTATACGGGGGCTTCAGATCTATATTATAGTAGACTTTCGATTTACGTTTGGCTGTTTCTACTGTATCTGAAACCTTGCTGTCGAAATAGCCTTTTGAGGCAGCATATGACTTTATTTGTACTGTAGTTGTTTTTGTGGCATAAGGGTCGAATATAACCGGTTCCTCTCCTATCTCCCTGAGCCATGAGTGGGGCCATTTCTCCTTTTTGATATTTGACAGGTTAAATAATCCCAGGTGAAATTTAGCCCCGAAAATACGCTTATTTGGTTTTTGCTTTATATATGGGACCAGATCCGATTTTTTTATACCTTCCCTGCTAATATTAATATGGTTCTCATCGAGAAGCGTTTCGTCCTGAGGAACATATTTTGTCGGATTACAGGATGCAGTAAAAATCAACAAAGAAAACAGAAAGTAATAGAGCTTCCGCAGAGTAATATTTTTATTTAATCTATTTTTTTCCAAATTTTGTAATAAAGTGTTACGCAAATATATCAATAATAATCAGCACGAATACATTTACTGACATGCTCAGCAAGATAAAGATGAATTATATAGTCTCCCTTCAGAAAAAGAAAATAAGGGAGGAAGAAAAGCTTTTTGTTATTGAAGGCGACAAGCTTGTAAAGGAATTTCTGGCAGCTGGCGCTCCTGTCAGGATCCTGGTTGCCAAACCCGAATTCCTGAATTCCCTGCCGGTGATCCATAAAAAGAATGCAGGAGAAATAATACCGGCCAGTTATGAAGAACTAAAAAAAATAAGCACTCTTAAAACTCCCCATAATGCTCTAGCTGTCATACAGATGCCTGAGAGAAAGATCGATTTTAAAAACATAACTAAAGGACTTACTGTAGCTCTGG
>Ga0172362_10001765_pt1 | contig 18629 bp, 30 predicted proteins | sample LakKivs1_kivu2a2_FD_114534 | JGI IMG/M metagenome (GOLD analysis project Ga0172362, IMG submission 114534) | Sediment microbial communities from Lake Kivu, Rwanda - Sediment s1_kivu2a2 | ecosystem: Environmental > Aquatic > Freshwater > Lake > Sediment | place: Rwanda: Western Province, Lake... | reverse complement strand
GGATCCTCGGGCTGAATTGGTAGCGCTACGGGGAATCGAAAGCGCCTTGAGTGTTCAAGGTCTTGAAATCCTTGATAGAACCTGCTATTTTAGCGAAGTCGTTCGACCAAGATGTTCTTTTTTTATTAAAACTAAATAGCCACCATCACCATCTTCAGCAACTACTTTTGACCCCTGTGGTATATGTATCCTGTCAACGTTTTCCCCGTACTTTTGAGCGGCAACTTCGGATTTAGTGACCCAGATAAGATCTTTTGCAGGATATTTTTTCAACTCTTCTAATATCTTTTGTTTTACCCCGAGATTGTTCCTAAGTTCTTCCTGCTCATAATGAACAACATCAGCAGCAGTTCCGTTATGGACAAATCCCGTATCAACTCTCCAAGCCTCACCTCGAAAGTCGGGCAATTTTAAGATTGCTTCTGATTGGAAGGCGACCAAAAAATTTATTTGATGTGCCTCTTTAGTGTATTGCTCATATTTCGATGGGTCATCATCTATGAGTGTCACATCGATATGACTAGGTAAAAATTTAACCCCTTTGCGCTTTTTCCAGACGTAGCCCGACCCAGACTCATAGACATGTGGTTCTATGTCTACTGTAAAAACACCCGCTTTGGTCTGAGCTACTACCCAAACGTGCTGGTCAACAACACCACCTGAGTCTACTGTAGAGGCGTCCACTCCATGCTCATTAAGGACATCAGACATACCTTCAGCAATGTCTTGGCAAACACCACCTGAGCCCAATTCCTCGTCTTGCCCATGGTCATCCTGATCCCAATCATCATAGGCTTTCTGGGCGACCTGCACAAGCTGAGGCAGTAATTGAGTGATTTCGGCCGGCATTTTTCTGACCAACGCGGCCGTTTTTTGTTCTTTCCAATCAGGGATTTGGGTCAGGCGCAGGTCCTCGGGAGTCACTTTCTTATCATCACGCCATCTGATGAACCGCGGCTTGATGATAGTTCCTCCCAAACGTTTCTCAACCTTTTCATATTTTCCATCAGAGAATTTGTATGAAGTCACGTCACGGACCACTGATCGGTCAAACTGTACTTCCATGACCTTCTCGGGTTTCACCCAGACATACCGATCATCTTCACCAACTTTGTTCTGCTGGGCCCATTTGAACAGGTCTCCTCGTTCAGCTTGGGTCCAACCGGTCCCCACCTCGCCGGCCACCCGAAAAACCCCGTCGGAGTCCATGAACGCCATCAGGGTCGACCCTATCAAACCTTTGGGCCAATTTCTCAGCTTCTTGTCCCCGACAGCAATCACCACGAGGTCATAAGTGAACTCAGGTTTGCATTTGTAGACCCGGCCGTCAGACGTGCGGACTACCAAACCTTCGTTCTGCTCTTTTTCGACCATCTTCTTCCAAGCGGCCTGCAGCTCTGGAACGCCCCCCTCGGAGGACTCTACCGGATGAACCCGCTGGGTGCCCTTGAATAGGTCCTTGATCAGCTTCCAGCCCTTGAGATAGGTCTCAAAACCCTCTCCGTGTTCCTCCCCATTGATCTCGATAATCTGGTAGGGATACCAATGGATACGAGTCTTATCCCGGTCGGCCCCTTTGATGACTGATTGGCTCTCTTCGAACGGTACAATCTTGCCATTATCCGAGACGGCCATCTCACCAACCATCAGGGCATGACTCACATCGCGGGCTTTCAGGGTCGAAGCAATCTCGTCAAGGACGGGCAGGTCATCATAGACCCGATCGTGAAGGCTGGCAAATCGGGCCACCCCGTCTTTGAACTCCAGGATGGCGGACTGCCCATCAACTTTCTGTTCAGCAATGATACGGAGATTCTTGCTCTTGATCAGCTCTTCCATCTCTCCGATAGTCAGAGCGATGATGCCCTGGTCTTTTTTCCATTTCCGAGCTCTTTTGGTAAGCAGGTTATCAATCTGCGTCGTGGTTGCCGCCGTACGACGCATGACCTTAGCTACCACCATGTGGTAGAAGCCCTGCTGGTCATCAATGAATTCCTGCATTGAACCCAACTTAGGCTGGAAGACTGTAAAGTCTCACGTTTTTCAAGAGATCCTGAAGATATCTGGCTCGCTCAGCCATTGCTGAATTCTCAGACGTAGTCAGGGGCTCTATATCTTTTACAACCTGCTCTATCTTCTTTCCCAATGCTTCCCATTTCGAGGTGTCTTCTTTAGACATCTGCCCCAGATTCTTAGTGACCTCTACAGGTCCACGCCGAAAGGGCAGACGGAGCGAAGACGGAGTCTGTGTTCGGTGAATCAGGGGTTCATTGGGCTGAGAGACGTATGCGGATTGTTTCTCCAGAGCATCCGCAATCTTGTCCAATGCGAAAGTAACAACAGGGTCCTGATCCTGAATGTCGTTTGCGACAGCATCAATTTGACGGGCTGCTGTCAGGAAAGCATCATCTGTCGGGTCTCTTTGGGGCATGGGAGCCTTCTTTGGTGCATTGATAAACACATCCTCTGGTTCTTCTCCCGGAGGCGCGTCGACGAAATTGAGATTGGTCAGATCAAACCCTTTGATACCTTGCGGCGGTGATGCATTCATGAAGGATTGTGCTTCCGCAGGGCGCTTGCCGGCCGAATACCGCACCCATGCCACATCCCACATGGTTTTAGCCTTGGGATTCTCATGGTTGCTGGCAATCGTGAAGAAGACCCGGGCCCACGGTTTATCATACCATCTCACGAACTCGGCAAAAGCACCCTTCAGTGTTGGGCGTTTGATGCGAGCAACAGCATCATTGAGACTTGTGAGTGGGTTCTCGATGTGCTGTGCAGAGTCAACATCCTGCTCAGCCGTCCGGCCGACAGCCGGAGGAGTTTCCACTTCTGGTGCTTGATAGGGACCCCATACATATACGCACAAAGCCTTGTTGGTCCATTCCATGGACTCGAAATTCGCAGTCTCACGCTTCATTCTGGAGATGATATCATCATCAATGACGGCCTCTCTATTCAGGGTAATCTTGTAGAGGTTGTAGGTTTCCATTCCTCTTTCTTCGGACTGTCCCGGAACGAGCTCTGTCTTACCCTTGTCCGTTATGTTGTAGATGTTCATCTTCTGCAAAACGGGACGGACCTGAGCTGTCAATTCATTGGGGTCATCGTTTGGATCCGCAGCGGTTCGGGCCTCGGTAGTTTTGAGCTTCTTATCAATCCGGGCGGTCTCCTGCTGCAGTCGTTCCTTCTGGCGTTTCAACCGGCTCGCCTCAGGGGTCTCTGGCTTCTCCGATTTTGAACCTGGAGCAGAGTGCCCTGTCGAAGGCTTCTCCGCGGGAGTACCATTTGTAACGGCAGGGTGGACAACGATTGATGCAAATTGCTCAGCTATTTTTTGGGCGGAAATCACAATACAGCCCTCCCGAATATCGGAAAAGGTTAGAACTCAACATGGTCCCACAATTAACTGAGTATTAGGATGTTCTAACCCCAAATTTTTGAATGGTTTAGAACAAATACACTGTTTGACATTCCCGAGAGTATAATAGAAGGACCCTTCCAAGGAGAAGCCGTGGACCCAACCAAAGTCGTGAGAAGCCTTCGTGAAACCCTGTCGGCCTACATCAAAACTCACAATCTCCAATCTCTGGTATTGGGGGTCTCGGGGGGTATTGACAGTGCCTTGGTGGCGGCCCTCGCCCGACCTGTGTGCGACTATCACGGAATTGACCTCATCGGACGAAGCATCACCATCGCCACCAACAAGCCTGACGAGATAGCCCGGGCCGGCACCGTTGGCAAGGCTTTCTGCACAAATTTCAAAGAAGTCGACCTCGGGGACCAATTCGCAACTATGGTCAAGGTCCTCATGGAGGATGATGAGCCGGGGGATTTGACCCATGAGCGCAAAATCCGCCGCGGTAACCTCAAAGCCCGTATGCGAATGATCCGTCTATTCGACCTTGCCAGCAAGCACCGGGGCATGGTTTTGTCGACAGACAACCTTACCGAGCTCATGCTGGGATTTTGGACCCTGCATGGAGACGTGGGTAACTACGGCATGATACAGTGGCTCTGGAAAACCGAGGTCTATGCCATTTCTGAGTATTTGGTAAGGGTGCTCAAATCGGAGCATAATAATGAAGGAGCAGATGCTCTTGCCTCATGCATACCCGCAGTACCGACCGACGGGCTCGGTATCAGTTCCTCAGACCTGGAACAGCTTGGGGCGTCCACTTACGAGGAAGTGGACAAAATCCTCAAGACTTGGCTGATTGAGGACTCGGATACTTTTGATTGGGACGATTATCTGAAATACCCCGGAATCCCAACAGGATACAACGATTTTCTGAAGTTACGGGCAAGCTATGCGGAGCATCCGGTCGTTAAAAGGCACATTGCGTCCGAATTCAAGCGCAAAGATCCGTTGGTCATTCCCAGAATCGAAATCGGAGGAATAGACGTGACAGACTAGAGGTTGATGATTGTCGTTCTGTCGTCACTACCCGTGAAGGCGAGCCTGTCGAGTACGACACGCTCGCCTTTGAAGTCTTCCCGGCCGATAAACCGAGAGCCCCTTCCGGACTTAACATAGGCAATCGTAACGTGTGGAATGTATTCCGGGTATGTATCGGTCACCTCGAAAGATGAACTCACCATTTGGTTCAACCTGGAGAGATTGCGGGAATTCACATCAATCTTGACCACTTGATGGTCTTTCTGGTCAAACGTGGTTATCGCCCCGAGGGTTGCAATCAAAGTCACCGGATTTGCAGAGAGGAATTGTTGGATTTCCATGGGATCATTGATATGGATCCCGTACTTAACCGTCACATGCAGGTTCTGCTCCCGACCCCCATCTCCCTCGCGGGGGAAGAATAGGTCTCCATCCGATATATTGTCCCGTCCCCATGCATAGATGTTGTCGGCCAGAGCTCTTGGGAGTGGGGCATAGAGGCATCCAAATTTGTGTACTGCTTCTTTATTGATGAATGCCTTGATTACTCGATGGATTCTACTCATTAGCGTCATCTTCCATCCCGGGTAGCATTGGTAGTCCAAGCAACTTCAATATCTGTTTGAGAATTTCTGGCGTAGTCTGTACGGCTCCAAAAGGAGTCTGGAACACCACGCCTCCGGGGGTATTCTGACGCTGTTGAGCTTGAGGAGTCGGGTTATTTCTTACGAGAACAAGCAAAGGGCCGTTTTTCCGAATCAACACTTCCCCGATGTTCTTATCCCAGAGTTTGAAATGGTCTTTGAGTGCAATCCAAATACGTTTCAATTCGACCGACCGGAGTTCATTCAGACGAGACAATCTGACCTGCTCATCAGTGTTGCTGGTCATCTCAGCCTCAGTGTTTTTCATCGCCATTAGCACGATTCTTCGATCATAGCGGCGAATACGATCCGCGAGGTTTTCAGGAATCGTACCGATGAGACTATCGGTGGGGTTGACTTCGTCAAAAGTGTAGCGAATTTTGGAGGGCTTCCCCTTAGTAACGAAGATCTGCCGGAACTCGTGCCACCGGGGATTCTTTCGAACCGGTTCTGAGTTCAAGACATCCAAGAGCTCTTTCCAATAGACCCGAGCACGCTTGGGGCGCATGATGTACTTGTCTCGGATGGGTATGAGCTGGTCTCCGAGTTTGGGGTCCAAGTGGAGTAAACGGTCAATTGCTTTCGCAAGATTCACGATGGGGGCCCCTTTCGAGTTATGGTCTCCTTGCCCTATATAATACTTATTTGGCAGGCGGAAGCAAACGAAATTCTTTTCACACAGGGGTTGACAGGCGGGTTTTCTTGAGCTATAATATGACCCACGAGGAGTTAGTACCTATGTCTTACACGATGACCTACACAGCAACCGCCGCGGAAGCGAATAACGGTACGGAGGGATCCGGAACTGTGTAGGGAGTCTTTTGCCTTTGAAGCTAACAGAGGGCTCCCTACCGAAAGGCAGGGGGCCCTTCTTTCATTGAGATTGGAGTGCCGGACTGATATCATGGTAGTATGAGGAAGAACAGAGTGTTAAGTGGTGATGGGCGATGGATGGTCCCAGCGCCACCCGGATATACCGGAAAAACCTACATTAAGGGCCTCTATGTTTATGAGCATAGACTCTTGATGGAGCAGAAATTAGGTCGTCTGCTTTCCCAAGGTGAGGTTGTGCACCATCTTGATGGTAATAAGCAGAACAATTCTCTGGGGAATCTTTCTCTGACTTCAAGAGCGTTACATACGGCCGGGCACAACAAGCCGGTCACTATGGTCAAACTGAAGTGTTCTTTGTGTGGAAAGGAGTTTGAAAGAGAGCTACGAAATTACAGCAACAAGGCAAAGCGCGGTCAGAAAAATTTCTATTGCTCTCGAAAACATCAACATGAATCAATGGCACGTAGCTCAATGGTAGAGCAGCTGGCTGTCGAAAAGGCAGCCCTCACGGAAAACTGTGAGGAGCAAACTGGGTGAATTCAGGGAACCCTAAATCGATGAGACATGGCAACCCTGAGCGAAGCCCCCAAAAGGGGAACGTGCAGAGACTACCGGATTACCGGCTCGAGCGCCCGGCACCTACAGGCAGAAATGTCCAAGGTGATGAGATAGTCCAGCCCCCAAGGAAACTTGGGGACAACTGTAACCAGCTGGTTGTAGGTTCGAGTCCTATCGTGCCAGCCATTTATATGCTCCCATCGTCTAGCGGCTTAGGATATGTGGTTCTCAGCCATAAGACCGGGGTTCGACTCCCCGTGGGAGCACCAAGTATGCCAGTAAAAAGTAGTGCCCGAGTAGCTCAGCAGGTAGAGCACACCCTTGGTAAGGGTGAGGTTCATCGGTTCGAGCCCGATCTCGGGCTCCATACACGGTTCTTTGACAGTCCGGAAATTCACCCATACATGGAGGGGGTTCTCCGATGCGTAAGCTGCTGGTGTCCATTGCCGCACTGGGTCTGATTGCAGGGTGCTCGCTGCAGATGCAGTTCGTGAAATCTGTTGACGAGTACACCAGGGTCATCCTGCCTGAGTATCGCACCTATGTCCAGAAAGACACAACCCTGGACGAAGACACGAAGCGCATTCGTGCCCAGACGGCCGATCGGTTCCAGATGCTGATCGATGATGCAAAGAAGTCGGAGGCTAAGTAATGGCAGCCAAAGACATCCTGAGCATCGGACTTGACGAGTTTCAGGTCAACCTGTTTGGCCTGATGAGGGATCTCGTCAAGCAGTTTTGGAAGAAAGAGGACACCGATTTCCTCAAGCAGCTGGCCGCGGACATCGCTCGAGAAGCGTGGCTCGCCAGAAAGAGCGATAACCCGGAGGAACATCGGCAGAACCTTCTCCATCTTGCAGCGACGCTGCGGGGTGAGATCCTGAGAAAAGAACTTCAAATCAAGGCCGGTAGGAAGCAGATATTCGTGGACGTCCTGACGATGGTTATCAAGACGGTTGCCTCGGTATTTGCTCAGACCGCCAAGAATGTAGGATAGCGCTCCTGTAGAATAATGGCTGAGTTCACTACACTTTCACTGTAGGGGCCCGAGTTCGATCCTCGGCAGGAGTACCATCTCGGGGCTGTAGCTCAGTTGGGAGAGCGGCTGGTTCGCAATCAGCAGGTCGCACGTTCAATCCGTGTCAGCTCCAGAGGAAAGGAAAATCATGGACCCGTGTCCCGTAAGAGACCACTGTAATCTCAAGGCCTGTGAAGGTCCCGATGGTCAATACATCAATCAGTCCAACTGCACCTGTTTGGGGTGCATTCAACGGGGTATCGAAGCAGAATCCGCGGAACACGGTGTGATGCGGACCCCTGAACAGTCAAGAGAACTCTGTGAATGGTCCGGGGACTCTTACAACACTGATGGCGATTGCCTGAGGGACAAATGATCCACATAGGGTACAAGAGATGGGGCGAGGGTATGATGTTCTGGATCAAGCTTCAAGACCAGGACAAAATTCCCGCATGGGAGGATTGGAAAAAGAGGAATTCTTATGATAACCCCTTATCACTCGCCCAACGTCTGAGAGAAGATCGACCAGTGAGGGTAATCACTCTGGACGAGTCCGGGCCCTTCTCCAAGTTCACGCGGAAGAAATTGGAAGCGATTGCGCTACTGCTGGGGGTCAGGAAGGGGTTCAAGTTCATCCGGTCAAACACATATTAGTGGGGCTGTAGCTCAATTGGGAGAGCGCGACAATGGCATTGTCGAGGCCAACGGTTCGATCCCGTTCAGCTCCACCAGACCACAGAGGTCCTATGCGGGATCAAAGAATCATGGAGATGATCGAAGGAAGACTGCTACCACAGGTCGGGGACATCCCATTGGTGGAACATGTTTTCTGGAATGACCTCTCCTTCTACGACAGTGATGAACGGGAGAAGATTCGGGCCATCTTACGAGGGCTCTTGCATGCACAGTGTGGCCAGAACAGAGCTGCAGGGATGATTGCCGGATTCAAACGACTTTACGGGGGACAGGAATTAGATTCCACCAGATCCTTGGGCCCTTAGTCTAGTTGGGAAAACACCGCCCTTGCACGGCGGAGTCGGCGGATCGTACCCGCCAGGGTCCACCAAATAGAATAGAAATGAGAAAGATGAAATTCAAAGTTGTCCGCGTACGATGCCAGCTCTGTGGCTACACCAGCACCCTTGCCGTACCGGTTGAAGAAGACCAGACATACTGTTACGAATGTCAGGGCATCAACAAGATCCTTGAAGTCTGTAATACTTCACTAATTGGTCCCCTTGCTGGAAAGGAGATCCTCGATGAAGACCTTGACAATACTGCTATTGATACCCTTGGTAGTGACCGCGGAGAGTCTCGACACGACCAGGGTGTTCCAGAATCTGCTCGGACAAGTCGAGAAGACATACACGAGATATCAGCAGAATCACAACCTGATGACCAAGTCATCCGTGTACTCATGGGAAATGCTGCCGGCAACACAGTTCCCTTATCAATGTGGCAAGGACAGCCTAAGGAAGGATCTTCCGCTGTACACCGTGGGTGGGAAGGACTCGATACTTGCCAAGGAATGGGACCAACCCCTGAGAGTACGAGTTATGGTGAGAACATTCATCACACGTAACGGAGAGAGCGGAGACAGGATCTCGAAGATTCTGTTTTTCCAACTCAAGGGTTTCTGGGAGGAATGGAGAACCCCGGTCTCTGTCACGGAAACCAAAGTGAATGGCCAGTACGAATGCATGCGAGAATACTAAGCGGACGTAGTTCAATGGTAGAATTCGACCCTTCCAAGGTCGCTGTTGCCGGTCCAAGTCCGGTCGTCCGCTCCAAAATAAGCACCAGTAGTTCAGTGGTAGAATACGTGCTTCCCAAGCACGGGGTCCCGAGTTCGAAACTCGGCTGGTGCTCCATATTCTAAGGGGTGGAAGATGGTAGAAGTAAGCGCGAAAGTAGCAGTAGTGAACCTTCTCTTTCATCACCCCGAGGGCGTCACGTTTCCAATGCTTTACGAGTTCCGGCAAAATCTCATAAGGGACTCCGGTGAACCCTACATCTATGTGGACACGTCTGAAGACAGCGTTCTGGCGATGATCGAAAGCACGGGTGTAGCCTTCTTGAAAGAAGGAACAATCAAAAGAGAACCCGATACCAGCGATTACTTCAGCTTGTTCTTCATAGACGAATACATCAATAACGGGTACTCAAAGAATTTCAAAGAGGCACTTTTCAAAGTGGCCTCACAAGTTAAGCGGAAGTAGCTCAGTGGTAGAGCTCTACGTTGCCAACATAGAGGTCGCGGGTCCAAATCCCGTCTTCCGCTCCAGTTGCGATGTCTGACCGTTCGGAGTATAATAGGTCTGAACCTTTGGAGGGGACCTATGATACTTGACGAACAGTTTGACGCAGATGAAGTCCTGCGGGACTTGGACGAACAGCTCGACGATGACCCGGTTGTTGAGGACGTTCGAGAAATCAATTTCGATGATCTCCGGGCTCACCAAGAGAACTTCCGGGACCTGTCCGCCGACCTGGACGAGGATTGGGATGGATAGTTTCAGCATTGATCTCGATTGGGCCAAGTTGATCAAACCGGTCAGTATCACGACCCATCTGTCGAAGAAGTACGGGGGACGGTGGCACTATAACCGCAGGATGGGATCTTGGTTCTGTGATGATCAGAAGCGTCATGTTTCAAGGGTCTCAATGTGTTCTTGTGATGAACCCTGTCATCACGCATCTGAATATTTCATGTACTACACGCAGGATCCACCCACAAGGCATGAACTCCTCTGTGATCCCGAGTGGGGGATACCCAAACGAGTAGATTGGTCATGATGCCAACGTAGCTCAGTTGATAGAGCATTCGACTTGTAATCGAAAGGTCGTCGGTTTGAGCCCGACCGTTGGCTCCATTTTTGCCGGGATAGCTCATTTGGTAGAGCAGGCGCTTCGTAAGCGTCAGGTGGCCGGTTCGACCCCGGCTCTCGGCTCCAGATTGGTATAATAGTGTATGTCTTCTCGGGATGATTTCCGGACTGCTGTCCTACTAAGGGATAGGGGCCTCTGTGTAGTCTGCGGAGAACCCGCCACAGATGTGCACCATCTCCTGAACAGGAACCTGTGGGGGGAGTCCGGCGGCTATGACCCCGATAATGGGGTGTCTCTCTGTGAGAAACATCATGTTCTCGCCGAACAGAGCTTCCTGTCAGTAGAGGCCCTTCGGGATTTGGCGGGCATCTCCCATGTAGTTCTGCCCCCTGATTTTGACCCCCAGCATGAATACGACTGCTGGGGCAACATAGCACTGACCAACGGGCATAGTATCAAGGGTCCCCTTTTCAACACAGAGGGGTGCCAAAAGGCTCTGTCCTACAAGTTGGGGTCTTTCCTTCCCTTCCTCAAATTCCCCAAGATTTTCCACGTTCCTTGGTCTCCCGGCCTGCAGAATGATGACCGAAAGCATCCGGATATGGACTGTTTCGGGGGCCTGGAAATCGTGGCTACCATCAAAATGGATGGGGAAAACACGAGCATGTATCCTCCCTCCGGGGGTCAACCTGGAGGGTATATCCATGCCCGGTCTGTCGATTCCAAACACCATGAGTCCCGGGCGTGGGTGAAGGGGCTCCACGCACAGATTGCCGGGGACATTCCTCCAGGTTGGCATCTGTCTGGAGAGAACCTGTTTGCCAAGCATTCCATACACTATCATAACTTGAAGAGCTACTTCAACTTGTTCTCAGTCTGGGATGACCAGAATCGGTGTTTGTCGTGGGATGAAACGGTCGAGTATGCGGCGTTGCTGGGCCTGACGATGGTGCCTGTGTTCTACCGAGGAATCTGGGATGCTTCGAGTGTAACCTCGGCATTTGAGGCATATCAGCGGGATTCCAAGGACCCGGTAGAAGGCTATGTCATTCGCGTGGTGGGCTCCATACCGTATGCCAAGTTTCAGAGGTCTTACGCCAAATGGGTACGAGCTGGACATGTCCAGACCTCAGAGTTCTGGATGACGCAGCCGGTTGTTCCCAATGAGCTGGGGAGTGATACGTGATTCTTCTGGTCTTAGCAATCATATGGGCATTTGGATTCGTTGTCCTGACGGGGTTGGCCATTCAGGATGAGAAGGAATCTCAGAACGAAAAACCCATCATAATAGCTTCTTTGTGTCTTCTGTTCTGGCCCCTTGTTTTGGGCAGTATCATAGTCACGGATATTTTCAGGAAAGTGATGCATGAAATCTACCGGAAAGCGTGACACCAAAGATCGCAGCAAGAAGGATTGCTGCTGCGGGGGTCATAGTGCAAACGACCGCAAGAAGTGCAAATATCATCATGGCACGGCATCCAAGTTGAACATCCGGAAGACCCGCCAAGCCGTTTTGGAGGACCTGTGAGAAAACTCGTAACGATTGTATCGATAGATGATGTGCAGCCCATCCCGGAAGCAGACAAGATCGAACGGGTCCGGGTCCGCGGTTGGTGGTGTGTCTCCAAGAAGGGGGAATTCCAGGTCGGGGACCGGGCGGTGTTCTTCGAACCCGATTCATTCCTCCCCATGATTCCGGAGTTCGAATTTCTGCGTAAGTCCGGCACCAAGAAGATGTTGGTCAACGGGCAGGACCAAGAGGGATACCGCCTGAAAACGGTCTTCCTTCGCAAGCAGATATCTCAGGGCTTGGCATTGCCGGCCTCGACGTTCCCTCAGATATCCAACAAAGAACTCGGGGATGATGTTTCGTCCGACTTGGGGGTCATGCTCTACGAGCCCCCTATGGATGCAAGTCTGGGCGGGGAAGCTGAGGGGTCTTTCCCCGGGGTCTGTCCCAAGACCGACGAAGAGCGTATTCAGAATCTCCTGCCATGGCTTGAGGAGTACCGCGGGCGCCGATTCACCGTCACGGTGAAGGTAGACGGCACTTCGGCCACTATCTACAAGTGGCAGGGGAAGTTCGGGGTCTGCGGCCGGAATTGGGCTTGGAAAGAGACCGAATCCAACAGCTATTGGAAGGCAGCCCGGAAGTACAATCTTCCGGAGATATTGCCCGAGGGATTTGCCATTCAGGCCGAATTGGTGGGAGAGAACATTCAAGATAACCGGATGAAGATCAAGGGGCACAAGCTGCTGGTGTTCTATGTATGGGACATCAACAAGGGCGAGTACCTCCTGAACCATGAGATGACCAAGTTCTGCGGTGGAATCGGCCTGGAAACGGTTCCCATCCTCAGTGTGGATTTCGAACTCCACCATTCCCTTGAGGAACTCTTGGCTCTGGCGGATGGTCCTTGTCCCTTGAACCCGGATGTTCCCCGGGAGGGTCTGGTGTTCAGGCTCAATGAACCGGGGAACAAGGTCAGTTTCAAGGCGATCTCCAATGCATACCTCGTGAGGTACGGGCTGTGAGAACCATTATCATGACAGTCGGTCTGCCCGGAAGTGGCAAGACCACATGGGCCATCAATGAAATGAGGCGCCGGCCCAATCAGTACAAACGGGTCAACAAAGACCTCATGCGAGAGTTGCTGGACAATGGAGTTCATTCAACCTCTGCAGAGATTTTTATTGAGGATGTCCGGGAACACATCGTAGAGAAGGCCCTCTGGGATGGGTTCGATATCATCATTGATGACACCAACTTCAATCCCAAGCATTGGGACAGTATGTGTGCTGTCGCCAAACGGGTGGGAAATGTGAAGGTCGTTCAGAAGTACTTTGATGTAGACTTGAGGACCTGTCTGGATCGGAACCAGCAGCGCCCGAATCCGGTTCCTGAACACGCCATTCAGGCCATGTTCAACAACTACGTCAAGGGCAGTCACTTAACTCCGAAATCGGCGTATTTTCCGCGGGAGCATACACTCCTACCCCGTACGCCGGGACTCCCGAGCTGCATTCTGGTAGACATCGATGGCACGTTGGCGTTCTCGGACCACAGAACCCCGTACAATCTGTCCGAAGCCATCAACGATACCCCCAACACGCTGATCATCCAGCTCGTTCATCTTCTCCGAAAGACCTTCCCGGTGATCTTTGTGACCGGGCGGCAGGAGACCGATCGGGTGGTGACCACAGCATGGCTTGAGAAGCAGGACCTCGGGGGGCCCATGTTCATGAGAGCCACGGGGGATTCCCGCCCGGATACCATCGTCAAGCGTGAGCTATTCGATGCGCACGTAAGGCCCTTTTACAACGTTGATTACATCATTGATGATCGCCCAACCGTTTGTCAGATGTGGAGAGATCTTGGCCTGACCGTGCTTCAAGTTGCCAATCTTAACTTCTGACTTGCCACGGAGTATCATGAGTATGTCCTCGAATAAAGATTGGGTCAGAAAGACTACGAGGAGTTTGTATGCAGAGTCACTGCTTCATGGCCTGAATGGAAGAAAAGCTTTTTGGTTGGAGGACCAATTATGTCGGCTGAAAAGATGATCCGGATGGCTGAAAACCTCTCTGAGGATCAGCTGTATGCCGGCCTCACCATTCTGTCAAATGGAGCCATGTCAACACTCCACATGCATCAAATCGACCGGAATGATGGGGAGATTTTCCGTACACTCACCGGGGAACTCGAGTGGCAGCGCATGGTAACGTGGGGCTGGTCCCCCCTCTGGAATCCCGGAAGTACAAGCAAGGAACTTGAGGATGCCATTCATAATTTCGTCTATGACGGAGAAAATACGGATATCAGCCTCCTTCTGGACCCCACCATCGAACATGAATGGACCAAGGGCCCGGGAAAGGACCTGTTCGACCGGTTCAAGGAGAAGTTCAAGGATACCATCTGCAAGGGTCCTGACTGTCCCTACACGAAGATGGAGAAGGGCTTGATTGGACAGGCTGATCTCCCTGCAACCATCGTAGCAACACTCGTTGCATCAGGTGTGGCCGTGTCGACATTCTGGATCCCCATTCTTGTGTATTTTGCCCTTCTTCTGGTGAAAACAGGGCTCAAAATGTACTGCGAGGTGTGAGATGGCACAGTATCAATCACGTCCGTATACGGATCGGAGTAATCAGGCGTATCGTACAGGGTTTCAATTGGGGAGTACTCTTCTCGATTCAGCTACCCACATGTTCCCCAAAAACAGCGAAGCATTTATTGCGGGATTGAGGAAAGCTCTCTCGGATCAGTTCCAGGTGGATGATTCAAGGTTTCATCCTTCAACCCCGGTGCCACAAACTGAGACCCCACCACCTCCGAGTGGGGGCAGTCTTCGTGAGGTGAATCTGGCTTTGAAGAATCACAAAGATGATCCCCCAAACAGGGGCTGACGAATGATTAATCTCATCGGATATTGGGCCAGCAAAGACCCGGACAGTGAACAGTATCCTGACCCCATCAAGATGCAGGACTCGGAGTTCTGGAAAACACGGGATAAGGATGCTGTCATTGCATATCTCAAGAATGGGTATCATTGTAACCATTATCGGGGCTTTTCAGGATGTAGAATCTGTCACCAAACATTGGGGACTCACGAAAGGACGGATGGGGTCTGGTGCTGGCCAGACAAGCTGGAGCACTACATCGAGAAGCACAATGTGATCCTGCCTGATGAATTCATCACTCATGTAGCCCAAGCCCCCAAACTGCTCCCCTGTCAGATAGAAGCCCAACTCATGGTGCAGGGAATCCAACCCCATGTCCAAGGTGACTTGAGATTCTTTGATTTTCACCCTGATGAAACTTTCTGGGTTGAGTGGGGCAGAAAGTACCGGGGAGAGACCTACGAGGAGATGAAGGCCCGGTTCAAGATTCTGGCTGGAGACTACGAGAGAAATACACAGTTTCTTTCTGGGGGATATGGCAGCGCCCCAGAGTTTGGGGCCATTGTTGCCATGGGAAAAGAAGCCCTTCCTTTTGTCATGCGAAAGATCATTGATGGAGGGGCCTGGCCTTGGTTCCAAGTGATGAGCGCCATTCTTGGAGAGGGCCCCCCAATCGAGGAGAAAGCACGAGGCCGGCTCCATTTGGTGTATGCCAAGTACCTGCAATGGGCCTCGCATAAGGGTATTCTGCCGAGTGAGCCCCTATGAACAGATTCCAGATAGCCAAAGGAGAGCTTGGGGAGCGCCCTCCGCGGCGCCCAGCAAGAGACCCCTCCATACGATCAACCATCGCCAAGCTCAATAAATTGGGGCACTCTCGGGTCAGCTTGGAATGTGCTTTGGGACTCGAAATCGGGTTTATCAAGCAGTTGCTTCGGAAGGAAAGGGAGAAAAAACTCATCCCGGCCGGGACTCGAGCTCTATTCAGATTGCTTCACAAGTTCCCTGAGCTACTCGAAGTAGCAGCCTACAATTATGAACCGAAGAAGGCCCAAATAATAGGGGCGTCCATTCTCCTGAAAAGACTACCTCGAAAAAGTCTACCCGCACTACGGGATCAGATGCTAGGTGGACTCAAGAGGGAACTGTACCAGACGTTGCAACAGGGGGTTAGCAATGAAGTGCCCTAGTACCACATCTAAATCTGGAGGAATATATGGCTTTTCTCGCTGTAGGAACAGTTTGGTGGGCCATCTTGACGCTTCTTGTTGTCATCGGGTTGTTCTGGGCCGTCGACAAATGCCACCCGATTTTTGCCACGTTCAGTTTCATCGGGTACTTGGCCATTCTGCAATGGATCTCACACGTACCCATATTCTTGAACATCGCTGAACATCCTAGCACCGTTGTAGGGTTTATCGGCGCCTACATTGGATTGGGAATTGCGTGGTCCTTCATACGTTGGTGGCTTCATATCCGGCAGATCTGCAGTGGGAAAAAATCCCTTCCCAATGGTTACTCCTTGGCTAACCACAAACGGAATTGGACCCGTGATTGGAATCTCAATGAAAACGTTCTGAGTGACTCAGAACGTCGGCGGCGAGAGAGATCAAGGCTACCCCCAATCGCGGAAAACTCATCGAATCTAATGAGGGAATCAGCGTGGCAGGCTGAACTGCTCCGTATCAAACCCCAAGCCACTGACAATAAGGGCCTGATCACAGTCTGGATTCTCTATTGGCCCTTCTCAATGCTCTGGAGCCTTGTTGAGGATTTGATGCACGAGGTCCTCAAGTGGGTGGTCACCCGGCTGCGAGCGGTCTACGATACCATCGGGAACTCAGCAATGAGAAACTCATGACAGGGGAGATGTGATGAACATTTGGAAGAATCACGGACACTGCAGAAGGAAATCCCATGCAGAGAACGATCTACAAATGTGAGGGATGCGCTGCAGTCATTGAAACGACTCCCCGAGAGTATTGGAGCGTTTCTGATGATGCACCATCGGTAACTCAGCAATGAAGGATGCCTGATGAAACTTACCAATGCTCAACTGAAGCGAGAACTCGATCGAAGATTCAAAGGCGGATACATTCTCATTGGGGCTGAGAACGACCCCGTAACCTCTGAGAAACCGGGGTATCAGCTCAGGCTTAATTGCTTTAGATCCGCCATGAGTTTTCTGCTTGAGTATGCCTGTCGGAAATATGACCCTTTGAGGGCTACCGCAAAAGAGATAGTCAAGGGAAGAAATCCCTTCAAGATGGCCCTGCAGAAAGCTCTCGCCGACATAGCGAAAGATCACTCAAAGGGCCACCCATGATCTTCGTCATCGAGAATCTGACCTATGCTCCATCCGACCTCATGGACAGGAATTGGAGCAAAGGAGAAGAAGTACATGGAAGATGTACGGAGTGCCTCCGTCCGTCACTCTTGGCAGAACATCCGTAATGACCTCGCTAAGCTGTCCGATGTCGCCCACGCGGCAGCGGAGCTGCTGTCTCGGATTCGGGATGATTCTGAAGAGGCCCAGAGATTGAAACGGGCACTGTCAGTACTACAGTCGAAGAAGGTTCCGTGAGCAAGCTTCAGAAGCGCCGTTTCATGTACGTTCAGAAGCCCCAAGAGTATGAGGTCCACTGCGACAAATGCGGAGGGCTCAATCTGAATTGGTCCGAGTGGGAAGGACTCATCTGGTGCTATGATTGCCAGATTGATACCCCGGGGGATAAGGGAATTTTCTCGGGTCCCATCCCCATGACACTCGCGACCTATCTGGGAATATGCTTTGACCGTTACGATTTGGAAACCCAAAAGGTCCTGAAGTTCGATACGGAAGAATGGCGTAATTCGTTCCAAACGCCTGGAAGGTCCCGGTACGAAATTCTGAGAGACTCAGTCTGATGGGCATAGAATACAACCTATACAACCACGCCAACTGCACCTACTACGAACTCGGCAAGGGTTCATGGTGGAGCGCACTGCTTGGTCGGGGTGCAGCGCATGCCTTGTATGATGTAGAAGTTCTGGAGATACAGCTGACTAATCTATGGAAGCCATCTTTTGACGGGTGGGCTGAATATCTCAAAGCCCTCAGCGCAGATCTTTGCCGATTTGTCGGAGATATCCCCGAAAACAGATTGGAAATCATCGGAGACCTTGGAGACGAGCATTGGCAAGCAAGAGCGTTGGGGTATGTGTGTACAGGGTCCCGGTACAATCTTAGTGATCCCATAAAGAACAAAGAGAACATTGACGAACAGAATGGATACTTCCAAGATCAGTTAGATCCAACTGATGTGGAGAGACTACGGTCCGGGAAGTGGAACTTCAGCAATTTCGAGGAACAAAGAAGACCCCGATCCCGGTACGAAATATTGATGGAGTCTGCCAATGGATAGATTTTCCATAGCCAAGGGTGATCCCCCCGAAGAGGAACCGAAGAATCAGGCAGCGCTGCCTTGGGGTATCGTGGAGGGCCTTTACCCCAAGTTGCCCGCATCCGAACTCTTCCTGGCCGCCGCCCAACAGAATCATGGCCAGCAGGGAGTGTACAAAGTGCACGAAGAAGTGACACGGCAAAGACCGGAGCCAACCCCCCCGACAACGGGCTCGCCTGATTACGTCGAGCCACTACATTGCCATCTGGGTTATGGGGAAGAAACAGAGGCACAACGGATAGACCGTCAGAGAAGGGCACATCTGGCATCTCATGAACACGCGACATCCCTCCCTAATCCTGACATTAACGAGATCGTTGAGCTGAAACTGACGGTGAAAAAGAAGTCGGTGAGAAAGTAGTTGACAAACGGCCGGACTTGAGGTATTATAGGAGCCGAATACAAACACTGTGACGGAGATATGAAGACTTCTACCCCCACACTAAGACACTTAGGCAGGGCCAACGATACAGCCGCTATGCGACTGTTGTCGGTGTCCTT
>Ga0172362_10001764_pt1 | contig 18632 bp, 13 predicted proteins | sample LakKivs1_kivu2a2_FD_114534 | JGI IMG/M metagenome (GOLD analysis project Ga0172362, IMG submission 114534) | Sediment microbial communities from Lake Kivu, Rwanda - Sediment s1_kivu2a2 | ecosystem: Environmental > Aquatic > Freshwater > Lake > Sediment | place: Rwanda: Western Province, Lake... | reverse complement strand
GTTCTGGCAGGGGCCGACGTATCCGCTGAAGTCCTTCAACTGCGACGTGCCAGAGCCGTACCGCGGCCCCGGGATGATGGACGGGATATACGACGAGGACAACGACCTCGTGAAGCACATTCGGGCGGGCACGCGCAGCCCCAACGACGTGCACGACGCGCTAAAGACGATGCTCCTGGCCGAGGCGATAGCCAAGGGCGGCCGAAAGAAGGTGCCGCAGGAGTAAAGACGACTCGAACGTCCTTGAAAAGCGGCTCGCATTATGGTAAGAGGTTCGAGGGTAAGCAAGGGTTTGAGAGGAGAAAGATGCGGTCCGTAGTGACGGGTTTGGCTGCGGCATTGGGCATCATCTTGGCGGGAACGCTGACGGCGGCGGAGAATCCCGCGGGGGCGACGGTACGCGCCGACCGGCCGAGGGTCATGCTCACCCCCGAGCGCATCGAAGCCCTCAAGGAGAAAGTCAAGACGCAAGCCGTCCCCGGCAGGGAGCCAGGCGCGAACGCCCTCAAGTACGTTCTGACCGGCGACGAGGAAGCGCTCGCCGCCGCGGTCGATTACATGCGCAGATTCGACGTAGGCGAGGACGTCCTCAAGAACGGGACCGCAAGCGACGACTACCGTTGGGCGTACTGGGTGCCGGTCATTTACGACTGGTGCAACGGGAAACTCACCGACGAAGAGAAGAAGGCCTTCGTCGAACGCTACGGCCGCATAGCGGAGGCCATGAACGGCAAGTCCTGGGGCGGCCCGCAGATGCCGGGGAACAACTACTACGCCGGCTACATGAGAAACTCGGCCGTCTTCGCGCTGGCAGCGTGGGGCGAGACGCCGTTGGCGGAATCGCTCCTTCGAAACGCTCTCGCGACGCGCTGGGAGAGCTCGTCTCTGCCCTACTACGACGACGGCGCGAAGGGCGGGGTGATCGGTGAGGGCTCGCAATACGACCGGTACAACATTCAGTACGTCGTCTTTCTCGCGGAGGCGCTCCGGGCGGCGACGGGCCGCGACATCATGAAGGAGACAAACTGGTTTCGGGAGTGGACGTACCAGACGATATACTCGACCACGCCGACATTGACCTACGCGATGGGGGTCGAGGATCCGTATTTCCAGCGCTTTGCCTACGGCGACTGCGAGATGTGGGAGGGGCACCCGGGCGTCGACGAATACATCGGCGACTCGATGCGGGCAACGGCGCTTCTGTACGCCGATGAGAAGGTCGGCGGGCACGCGCAGGCGTACCTCGACGCGGTCGAGCCGGCGGAGGGGCTTTTGGGATACGTGGTGGAGGACGGGCGCGAGGTTGAACCGGGCGACCTGTCGGAACTGCCGCTGGACTACTACGCACCGGGCGCGGCGTACGCGTTTGCAAGGAGCAAGTGGTCGGAGGACGCGACCGCGGTCATGCTGCAATTAGGCGTGCCCGAAGAGTGCGACCACAATCATCTCGACGCGGGTTCGTTCCAGATGGTCCGGGCCGACCGGTGGATGACGAAGGAGTCCACGGGTTACGCCACACAGTTCAACGGCTGCACATCCCGCGACGCGCGCGCGCACAACACGATACTTGTCAACGGGCGCGGCCAGGCCAACGCCTATCCGGACGGGCAACCCGAGATACTCGCGATTCAGACGTCGCGGGACTTTTTCCACGCGGCGGTGGACCTGACGAAGGCGTACCGGGCGTCGAAGAGCTCGCACCCGGACCGCGACGACAACCCGGTCGTGGTCAAGTGCATAAGGGAATTCATATACATCAGGCCCGACGTTTTGATAATCTTCGACAGGCTGGAGACGAGCGACCCCGAGGCCGAGAAGACGTTCGTCCTGCACTTTCCGACGAAGCCCAAGTACGAGAAAGACGATCCCTTCGGCGTGACGTACACGAGCGAGAACGGCGGGAGCCAGTTCGTATCGCACACGGTGTACCCGGAGAACGTGGAGTACAAACTGATCGACGAAAGCGACGTGGAGGGCAAGAAGGCCGCGCCGGGCTTCTACCAGTGGCGGCTCGAGACGAACCAGAAGGGGACGAAGGAATCGTACTTCCTGACGGTCGTAGCCGGGCTGATGCGGTTCGACCTGCCGCCCAACTGCGAGCTCGTGGAGAAAGACGACGGCATCGGGGCGATCATCAAGCAGCCGGGGCGAAAGTGCGAGGTGTACCTCAAGAAGGCCCTGGGCGAGTCGCTGGGCAGGCTCGTGATCGACGCGGCGGGGGCCTACGGGCACAGCGAGAGCGACCTGCCCCAGAAGGTGCAGACGATAGGCGTCGACGCGAACGGCGTGCACTGGGGTGAGGGGCTGGAGCGGGCCTGGCCCGTTGAGCCGGTAAGAAGGAGATAGCAAGAGAGGGTTTGTCCGAGGTATCCGCCATGAAAATGCACTTGAAAGTCGGGCTCGTGATCTTGGTGCTTGCCGTGGCGGCGGCGGCTTTCATGTACACGCAGGCACCCAAACGCGCCGACTACGCGCCCGCGCACGTCCACCAGGAAGGCGAAGACGACGACAACTGCCCCATCTGCCAGGCGGAGAAGGCCGCGCGCGAGGCCACGGGAGAACAGGCCCAAAGCGGCGTGGACGAGCATGCGCTCGGCGAACACGCTCACAACGCACAGGGCGAACAGGCCCTGGGCGCGGGCAAGAAGGAAAACCGGGCGGAATATGCGCAAGGGGAGCAAGCCCTCGGCGAGGCAACGCAAGCCGAGACGAAAGGAATCGAAGTGGCGGAAAGCAAGAAACCAGACGCCAAGACATTTACGGCGCAACTGCCCGCGGCAACAGGCAAGCGCACGCGCGTCCGCATCGACACGAGCATGGGGGCTTTCGAGGTGCTGCTCTACGACGACCTGGCGCCGAGGACGGTGAAGAACTTCCTCGACCTCACGGGGCGCGGCTTCTACAAGAACATGATCTTCCACCGCGTGATAAAGGATTTCATGAACCAGACGGGCGACCCGACGGGCACGGGGACCGGAGGGCCCGGGTACAAGTTCGACAATGAGATCGTACCCCAACTCAGGCACAACCAGCCTGGCGTCGTCGCGATGGCAAACGCCGGGGCCAACACCAACGGCAGCCAGTTCTACATAACGGTCAGACCCACGCCGCACCTGGACGGAGGCTACTCAGTATTCGGGCAGGTCGTCAAGGGGCTTGACGTTGTCATCGCAATCAACAACGTGGCAACCGGTGCAGGCGACCGGCCGCTAACGCCGGTCGAGTTCCGCGGCGTCGAGGTCCTCGGGCAGGAATAACTGCGCCGGACAAGAGCGTTTCTGGCGGGAGACCACTTTGGCCGAGACGAAGGAGTCCAGGATTTCGCGCCCGCTTTTCTGGGGCATCACGTGGAACATCCTCATCGCGGGGTTCGTGTCGTTTTTCATGGACGTCTCGTCGGAGATGACGTACGCGGTGGGGCCGCTTTTTCTGACGGCGCTGGGGAGCGGGCCGGAGGTCATCGGGCTCATCGAGGGGATAGCGGAGGCGACGGCGGCGCTATTCAAGTTCTTCTCGGGGGCGCTTGCCGACAAGTTCCGCAGGTACAAACCGCTCGTGACGCTCGGGTATCTCATTTCGGCCCTGTCGAAGCCGCTCATGGCGGCGGCGCCCACGTGGCATTGGTTTTTGGGCGGGCGCATCGTCGACCGTTTCGGCAAGGGCGTGCGTACGGCGCCGCGCGACGCGATACTTGCGGCGTCGGCCGAGGCCAAATCCTACGGGAAGTCGTTCGGCTTTCACCGGGCGATGGACCAGTCCGGCGCGATAGTAGGGCCGCTTCTTGCATCGCTCGTGCTCGGGATCCTCGCGTTTGCCGTGTCAAGCGTGAGCGAGTTCCGCATAGTGATATGGCTCGCGCTCATCCCGGGGCTCTTGGCGGTCGCGGCGACCTTTTTCCTCATCGAGACGGGCAAGGGGCGAAAGAAAGGCGAGGAGGATTCCAAGAAGGACGCGGCCGCGGACGCGCCGCCGGGGGACCCGGGCGAGGCGGTCGACGGGCGCGAGACGGCGCGCTATTGGTATTTCCTCGCGGTGATGTTCGTCTTTTCGATAGGCAACTCGTCGAACGCGTTTTTAATCCTTCGTTCGAAGGACCTCGGGATGGACGAACGCATAATCCCGATAGCGTACGCGCTCATGAACGTCGTCTACGTCGCGGCGAGCATCCCCTGGGGGGTGTGGGCGGACAAAATCGGCTTTCGGCGCGTGATACTCGTGGGGTTTGCGGTCTTCTCGGTCGTCTATTTTGCGATAGGGCTCGCGACGGCGGCGTGGATGATGTGGGGGCTTTTCGCGGCGTACGGGCTATTCGAATCGGCCTTCGAGGGGCAGTCGCGGGCGTACCTTGCGCGTCTCGCGAAGACCCACCTTCGCGGCACGTCGTTTGGCCTGTACCACATGCTCCTGGCGCTCACCGTTTTTCCCGCAAGCGCCATCGCGGGCGTCCTCTACAAGTTTCACGCGCCATATGCCTTCTACTACGGCGGGATCACGGCCGCGGCGGCGTTCGTGAAGTTAGCGGCGGAGCCGGTCTTCTTCCCAAAGGCCACGGCGAAGCCGTAGCGCGTGTTGTTTACCCGCCCGAGGCGGGCATACGCCCACGGTTGGGACTGGGGGGGGTGTTGGACCACAAGAAGCGCGAACACCATAGGCGTTCCTTGCGTCTTGCGAGTTTCGACTACCGAAGCACGGGCGCGTACCTTGTGACGGTGTGCACGCATGAGAGGCAGAGCCTCTTCGGAGAGATCATCGCCTCGCAGATCACGCTGAGCGCGCTTGGCGACCTCGCGCGGAAAACGTGGCTGTCCACAGCGAGCGCGCGCCGGAACGTGCGGCTCGATGAATTCGTGATCATGCCGAATCACATTCATGCGATTGTGTTCATTGACGACAGTGAGGATACGGGGCGTATGCAATACGCCCCTGCGGAAACCGGAGACGGCCGCAGCGACCAATCGGCTTTCGGAAATCCGGGGCGGAAGTTTTGTTCGCCGTCAGAGACGCTGGGGGCGGTGGTGCGCGGTTTCAAGGCGGCCGTCACCAGTAAGGCGCTTGATCTGGGTATTTGTCCGGGCAAACGCGTGTGGCAGCGCAATTTCTACGAACACGTCATAAGAAGCGAGAAAGAACTCAACGCAATACGGCAGTACGTAATCGACAATCCCGCCAACTGGGCCGAGGACTCGGAAAACCCGTTAGCGTGGGGGCTCTGAACACGGGGTGGCGTAGGGGCGTATTGCATACGCCCCCTCTAAGGTGTTTGTCATGGGAACTCCTGGACTCTGTCATGCGTCGCGCTATGCTGGTCGACGGCGCCTTCAACAACGTCTTTTCGCGCCAGATATGGGTGAAGGCATCCATTTCAAGGGAGCTGGCAATGTGCAAGTACGGTAGGCGGATCGCGGTCCCTATGGCTGTAATTGTGATCGGTGTCATAGCCAACGTTGCCTTGGACTGCTTATGGCCAACCTTGACGAACTGGCCGGACTATCGCGCCACCATGTATCTCTACTTCCTGAGCGCTGCGGCACAGGCGCTCGTGGCGGCCGGGGCAATGGTAGGTGTCGTAGGGATATTTCACATCGAAAGCAAGTCACACCACGAATCTGAGGTGCTGAGATACTTCCATGAGGATGTTCCGGAGAGCCTCAGGGAGAACTTGGAAGTATTCTACGGGGATTTGGCCAAACGCATGTTTGACCTGCTTGGAGTCGACTACGAAACGCCTAACGCTTCCTATTCCGATGATATCAAGAATCTGCTCAAGAATGTCCACGAGGAGATCACGAATCAACAACTCACTCGCAACCTTGACGCGTTGTTTGACGAAATCCGCAGCCACAAAAGCCATAGCACAGCGCATCGGGGCGTATGCAATACGCCCCTACGCGAAAGCGCCTCTGGCGCGAGAGAGACCGGGATGGGCAGGTGAAAAAAATTAGGGGGCGGTGCGTGCGCAGCCGCCCCCCGCGCGTGAAGTAGGGGTTAGGAGTTACCCTCCGCAGAGAAGGCGGAGAGAATCTCGTTGCGCAACTCCTTCCACGTTACAACCGGGTCGCCCTTTTGGGTCACGACTTCCGGATGCCGTTTTATCTGCTCGGCGGCGAGTTGCCCCGCCATTTTGATCCTCTCAACGCGGTCGGCGGAGCGTACGCGTTCGAGTATTTCGGGGCGCAGGGCCTCATCGAGGCAAACCCGCGTGAGGCTTAAGGCGCCGTCGTCGCCGTTTCCGCCGTTGCCGTTGTCGCCGTCGGAGGGCTCGGCCTCGGCAGCGCCGAAGCGAGGAGTGGTTTCGGCGGCCGCCTGGGCATAGACGGGCTCGCGGTCGGGAACGCTTGCATCGGGCGCGCCTTCTACGGCGGGCTCGGGAGCGCTCGGCTCGGCAGCCATCTCGACGTGCGCATCGGCGCTCGCGCCTTCGGCGAAGCCCTCGGGCTCGACGGGCATGAGGAGTTCCTCCTGGGGCTCCACAGCCGCGGCGGCCTCCGCGCCCACGTCCACTTTGTCCTTCTTGGCGGACTTGGCGGCGAACTTGGTGAACCTCTTGAAGCGCTCGCCGATGGCGCTGACGACGTCGGGGCCGATCTCGGCGAGGGCGTTGGTTTCGCCGGCCTTCATTGCGAGTTTGGCGATCTTGTTGACCAGTCGCGGCACGCCGTGCTCGCTATAGTCGAAGAGCGCCCTCATCGCGTCATCGGTGAAAATGCGTCGCGTGCAGCCGGCCCTCTCCAGCCGGTGGTCGATGTAGTCCCTCACGACCTCCCAAGAGGGCATCTTCTCGAGGCGGCAGTAGACGCCGACGCGCTGGAAGAGGTTTGCGTGCCCGGGGGCTTCGAGCATTTTGGCGAGTTTGGGCTGGCCCGCGAGCACTATCGTGAAGAGGTTGCGGTCGTCCATCTGCATATTGGTCAGGAGGCGCAGGCTCTCGAGGTTTGCGGACTTGAAGGCGTTGCCCTCGTCGATGAAGATGAGGACGCGTTTGCCCTCGTCGGCGGTCGCGAAGAGCAGGCGGTTGAACTCCTCGAGAAGATCGTCCTTGCGCTTGGTCTGGCAGGTCTCGCCCTTGAGCTGGCCGATGATCTCGCGCAGGAGCATCGTGAACGTGAGGTCGGGGTTGGTCACGAACGCGATGCGGTATTTCCCGTGATCGAGGCTGTCGAGTACGACGCGCAGGCTCGTGGTCTTTCCCAGTCCCACTTCGCCGACGATCACGGCCAGGCACTCGTCCCCCTCCTCGATGGCGAAGAGAACTTCCGCCACGGCCGTTTCCACGCTCTCGTGGGCGCGGAAGTACATCGTGGGATCAGGCACGTTATCGAAGGCCTGGCGTGTAAGTCCCCAGTATTCGTAATACATCGTCTCACCCCTCCTCAACGTTGCGGGTTCGACAGCCAGTCAGAAAATCCAGCACGTCCTGGAAACGGAACCTCAACCCCCTGCCCATGCGGTACGTCCGCAATTGACCCGTGTGGGCGTACTGGTAAAGGCTCGACCGGGAGACGTGGAGCATCTCGCAGACCTCCTCGGTCGTAAGCAGACGAAGGAAATAGTCGGGCTTCATGAACTGAAGTCTCAGGACGATCCTGCCGTCCTCCCGGGCCCTTTCGGCCTCGACGATGAAGTGTCGTTTGCCGCCGATGGTCTCCTCGAGATGCTCCGCGGCCCAGAGTTCCTCGCGGGTATCGTCGGAGACGTCCACCGTCATCTTCGATTCATCCTCGACGCCCATGAAGACCGGGGCCACCGCCTGCCCCCCTAATTCGGCCATGACCGCCAACGCCGAGCCGCCCCCCGTGTCGGCGTCGGAGGAGGCCATTCGCTGCCTGGCCCTGAGTTCGGCCTGGGTCGGCGGCATTTCGAGGCGCCTGCGAACGATGCTGATTTTTTCCATCTCTATAGCCCCTGCAGGATGAAAAGGATCTTGAATTTCATCGCCATTCACCACTGGAGCGGGAATCCGGCGACCTCGTTTACAGATTTGCCGCGCCTGGGTGTTGGGGAGGTTGCCAGACCCCCTTCTCTTCTATCAGAGAATATAGCCCGATATTGGGTCCTGTCAAACCGTCCGGAAGGGCAAATCATGGAAAAAACGGCTCTCCGGCCGGGTTCTCGCAACTTCGCACCAACGCGGAAAGTCTATAGCATGCATAAGGTTAAGGTCGATTAGTGCAGAAAGGCCTTTGTAACCGTATCAAAGGGGGATGCCAAATGCCCAGGGTGACGACGCAAAAAGAGCAAAGAGAAGACGAGGCCCCTGTCAGGTGGCCGATCTTCGCGATAATCCTCTTGGCGCTGGCAGTGAGGCTGGCCGGTGTAGGGTACCTCCTGCCGTATCCTAATTCGCCGGAAGAGCAACGCATAGTAAAGACGGCGTTCAAGTTCACGGCGCAGGGCATCAAGCCCAGGCAATTCGACAATCCAGTGGCCACCAGTTACATCCTCGCTGGGGAATACGGGGCGGCCTTCGGCGTGGGGCACCTTCTGGGGCGGTTTCAGTTCGTCAGCGACTACGAGAAGTTCTTCCTGAAGAGGCCGTCGTTTTTCTACGTTCTCGCGCGACTGACCAGCATATTTTTCGGCCTCTTGGCCATATACATGGTGTACGTCCTGGGCAGGGACATTTTCGAATGGGGCGTAGGAATAATCGCGGCGTTTCTGCTGGCGGTCGAGCCGCACCAGGTGCAGATGTCGCTGTCGTCGACGGGGGAGACGATGGCGCTCTTTCTGGCGGTCGTGGGTCTCTATTCGCTCTCGAAGGTCGAGAAGGAAGGCCGAATGGGGGCGGTGCTCTTGGGCGCGGTGTACATGGGGTTTGCGGCGTCGGTCGCGTACTGGTACGCGCCGCTCGTCTTGGCGGTATACCTTGCGTATTTCGCAACGGTGCCGGCCATTTACAAGCCGAGCGCGTGGATAGTAGGATTATTCGTCGCGGCGGTGTGTTTTCTCTTCGGGATGCTCCTGCCGTGCGGAATGCTCCTCATCAGTCCGAGGTTGTTTGCGCGCGGCGTCGCGACGGCCCTGTTCTTCAACGCATCGACGGGCGACTTGAGCGCACCTGCGTCGGCCGCCGGCTACATAAGGGCCCTCGTCGCGACGAACGTCTTCTCGAACGCCGTCGGCTGGGGCCTGGCGGGGGCGGGGCTCTTCGGGATCGCGTGGGGAATGCTTTTCGCCAAGTGGCAGCGGGTGAAGTTCTTCGTGGTGTTTTCGTTTCTCGCGGCGGCGGGGGTGTTTCTCTTCCCGTGGAACGGGGATACCTTCCAACGTTGGGCGTTCGTCGTGTCGGTCCCGCTCGCAATAGGTGCGGCGTGGATCGTGTACAGACTCTTCTGGCGTAAGGGCATCTCGGGGAAGGCGGGGCTCGTCCTGATCGTGATATTTGCGGGGTTGATCGCGGCGCAGCCCGCCGCGGAGACGGGCATCGCCCTCGCGCGCAAGAGCGGCGACGACACGAGATACCGGTTCGGCAAATGGGCCGAGGAGAACCTGCCGCATCTGTCACGGGTGCTCGTGACGCCGAACGCGGACGTGCTCTTCAGGGTAGGCGAACTCAAGCCCGGCAACACGTGGGGCACGTGGCGCGACGAGATCCTTTCGGCCTGGAACGGCCGCGGGTTCGGCGTGACATCGCCCTCGGTGCCGGTGCGCGGCGGCGACCCGCCGACGCTTTCGGGTTTCGACTACGTGGTGGTCGATTCGTGGACCACGGATATCCTCGTCAAGGGCGGGCCGGCGTCGAGAAGCCACATCATTTCATTTCTCAACGGGCTGCCGGTCAAGACCGCGTGGGGGACAGGCGCGCTCGAGAGCCTGCCGGAGAGGTCGGCGGCGCTCCTGTCGGTATTCGAGCAGGCGAAGGCCTCCGGCCAAGAGGTCAAATCAATCGCGCCGGCCGGCGAGGGGCTCAAGGGTTTCGGCCCCGGGATAGAAGTCATGAAAGTCGCGCCCGAGGGCTCCGGCCCGAGCGGGGGCCAGGGCGCGCCGGCGGAAGGTCGCGGCGGAACGGCGCCGTCCGAGGCCCAGCCTCGAGCCGCAGGGACACCGCCGGCACCTTAAACCCGAGCAAGACCGCCCGCGTCGGATCCATTTCGCAACTGGCCCGAGGCACGGGCTTGTGCCTTTGGCTTTTGCTTGACTTGCCGGGAGCGTCCTCTAAACTGGTCTCTTGTCTTTCACATCTACAGGGCGCGGTTTCCGCTTGTAGGGGACGATGCTTACATTCAGTTCCGAAGAGATCCTCGAGACCATCCACATGGTCGAGATGCAGGGGCTCGACATACGGGCGGTGACGTTGTCGGTGAACCTGTTGGACTGCGCGGACCCGGACGTCGAAGCGCTCAAACGGAAGATCAGGGACAAGATCATCCGCCTCGGCGGTAGGCTTCTTTCGGTCTGCGACGGCATCCAGCGGCGCTACGGCATTCCGATCGTCAATAAGCGCATGGCGACGACGCCGATGTCGCTGGTGGCGGCGTCCACGGGGATAACGGACTACGTTTGCCTGGCGCTCGCGATGGACGAGGCTGCGAAAAGGATAGGCGTGGATTTCATCGGGGGTTTTTCGGCGCTGGTGCACGGGGGGATGACGCCGGCGGACGAGGCGCTGGTGAACTCGATCCCCGAGGCTCTTTCGCGCACGGATTTCGTGATGTCGTGCGTGAACGTAGCGACGACGAAATCCGGGATCAACATGGACGCGGTGGCGCGGATGGGGCACGTGGTCAAACAGACCGCGCGGCTCACGGCCGACCGCAACTCGATCGGCTGCGGGCGATTGGCGGCCTTTGCGAACCTGCCCGAGGACGTGCCCTTCATGCCCGGCGGCCACCACGGTGTGGGGCAAGAGGACGCCGTGGTGAACGTCGGCATTTCCGGTCCCGGTGTGGTGCTCGACACGCTGCGGCGCCTCAAGGGCAGCGACCTGGCGGCGATCGCGGAGGCGATAAAGCGCACGGTGTTCAAGATCGCGCGCATGGGGGAATTAGTCGGGACGGAGGTCGCCAGCGAACTGGGCGTGGCGTTCGGCAGCGTGGACCTGTCGCTGGCGCCGACGACGGACGTGGGCGACAGCGTCGCGCACATCCTCGAGGAGATGGGCATCGAGAGCGTGGGGGCGCCCGGGACTACGGCGGCACTTGCGCTTCTAAACGACGCGGTCAAGAAGGGCGGCGCGATGGCGACGAGCCGGCCGGGAGGCTTTTCCGGGGCGTTTATCCCGGTGAGCGAGGACGACGGAATGATACAGGGGGTGATCAGGGGATCGCTGACGCTTGAGAAACTCGAGGCGATGACGAGCGTCTCGGCCGTGGGGCTCGACATGGTAGTAGTGCCCGGCGACACGACGGCGGAGACGATTTCCGCGATCATCGCCGACGCGGCGGCAATCGGCGTCGTCAACAACAAGACCAACGGGGTGCGCATCATACCGGCGTTCGGCAAGAAGGTCGGCGACCGCGTGGAATTCGCGGGGCACAAGGGGCTATTGGGTTACGGCGTGGTGATGAACGTCAGCACCTTCTCCCCGCGCGAATTCATCCTGCGCGGCGGGAGGATTCCTCCGCCGCTGAGGTCGTTGGGGAATTAGGAAGTACTTGGAAGGAAGGGTGACGTGATGAGCGAAGGGCTTGATGGCATCTTGAAGGCGGAGATCTCGTGCCTTAGGGAGAAGAAACTCTACCATCACGTCAACATCTTGGAGGGCCCGCAGGCGGCGCGGGTGACCATGGACGGCCGCGAGATCGTGATGCTTTCGTCGAACAACTACCTGGGGCTTGCGGACCACCCGAAGGTAGTCGAGGCGGCCAAGGCCGCCCTCGACAAGTACGGCAACGGCACGGCGTCGGTGCGGTTCATCTGCGGGACGCTGGACATCCACAAGAAGCTCGAGGCCCGCATCGCGCAATTCCTCGGCATGGAGGCGTCGCTTTTGTTCATCTCGGCGAGCGCGGCGAACCAGGGGCTCATCCCGGCGCTGGTGGACGAGGTGGACGCAATATTCTCCGACGGGCTCAACCACGCGTCGATAATCGACGGCATCCGGCTCTCGAAGGCCAGGCGGCACATCTATTCCCACGGCGACATGGGCGCGCTCGAGAAGGACCTCGCAAGCGACGCGGACGCGCGATTGAAGATGATCGTCACGGACGGCGTCTTCTCGATGGAGGGGGAGGCGGCGAAGCTGCCCGAAATCGTCGCGCTCGCGAAGAAGCCGGGCGCGTTCACGGTGGTGGACGATTCGCATGCGACGGGGATTCTCGGGAAGACCGGGCGCGGGACGCCGGAGCATTTCGGGGTAAAGGTCGACATAATCACGAGCACGCTCGGGAAGGCGCTGGGGGGCTCCTGCGGCGGGTTCGTCGCGGGAAGCGCCGCGCTTATCGATTACCTCACGCAGAGGGCGCGGCCGTACATATTCTCGAACGCCGTTCCGCCGGCCGTCACCGCGGGGGCGCTCGCGGCCATCGAACTCATCGACGCCGATTCGTCGCTGAAGGACATGCTCTGGAAGAACACGAGGTACTTCCGCAAGGAGATGGCGGGGCTGGGATTTCAGGTGGGCGCGGGCGAACACCCGATAGTGCCGGTCATCGTCAAGGAGGCGCCGCTCGCGCACGAGATGAGCGCGGCGCTTTTCGAGGAGGGGGTGTTCGTGTCGGGCTTCGGGTACCCGGTCGTGCCGAAGGGGGAGGCGAGGCTGCGTGCGCAGATCTCCGCGGCCCACAGCCAGGGAGATCTCGATTTCGCGCTCGAGGCGTTCAAGAAGGCCGGCCGGAAGATGGGAATCCTGTAACCCATGGCAGATTATTCCTACGAGACGAGAAACCTCAAGAACAGAAACATCGCCGGCAAGATCCTCACGGCCATACTGCTGGTGATCCTGGCGCTGGTGCTGTGGAGGGTCCTGTCCAGGGAGAAGGTCCAGAAGGAGGAGCGGGTCGTACTCAACATGTGGGACCTGCCCACGACCAACATCTCGGACCCGTACGTCCGGGCCGAGCGGGCGGTCTACCAGACGTTTTTGAGGGAGCACCCCAACATCAAGATCGCCCAGACGCGGGGGATACGCGTCGAGGGCCCCGCGAGGGAAAGCGCGTTCTACATGTCGATGGCGGGGGGCACGGCGCCGGACCTTTTCCACATAAACATGCGGAGCCTCGGTTCGTACATAGAACAGGGCTTTGTGCGGCCGTTGGAGGATTTGCTCGCTACCGCGCCGGACATAGACGCGAAGATCCTGCCCATCGTCCGCGCCGCCTCCAGCCGCACGGTCATCGAAGACGGCAAGCGCGTGACGCACATCTACGCGATACCCTATTTCTACGACCTGATGGGCTTCTACTACAGGAAGTCGCTCTTCCAGGACGCGGGGCTACCCATAGACGGCTGCCCGCCGGAAGAGTGGACATGGGACACGCTCTGGGAGTATTCGAAGAAACTGACGTTTCCGGAGGAGGGTCACTTCGGGCTGACGGTGCCGATGGGGCTTTACGGCGCGTGGATGTGGATGAATTTCGTGTGGGAGGCCGACGGGGACCTCGTGCGGGAATACGGGATACATCCGAAGACGGGCGAGTACGTTCCGCTGCCACCGTTCGGGTCGCCGGACGAGATGTGGATTACCTCCGACGGCGTGGACCTCCGGGAGACCAAGCACATCTGGCGGGCGGTTTTCGACGAGCCGGGCGGCGTCGAGGCGCTCGGGTATTACAAGAAACTGCGCTGGGGCAATTGGACGCGCTGCAACAGCCCGCAGTGCCGCGGCAAGAACGTCTGCTACGACATCACCGACGAGATGAAAAAGAGCGGAGTCGCCAGATGCGGCGAATGCGGTGAGGAAGTCCCGATAGCGGCGCTCGAGAGCCAGAACCGCCTGTACAAGGGGGTGCTTTTCCTCGACCCGACCAACGAAAACGACAGGCCGTTCTTTCAGGAGAAGCGCGTCGGGATGATGATGTGGACGGCCCAGGGGGTATACGTGGCGGCGACGAGCATGAACCCCGACGAGATAGGACTCATGCCCTGCCCCGCCGGTCCCCGGGGGACGCACGCGAACGCGCTCAACGCGAGCCAGTGGGGCATCAATTCGCAGCTCGAGGACCCCAAGAAGATCCAGGCCGCGTGGGAGTACATGCGGTTTCACGCATCCGACCGCGCGGACGCGATCCGCGTGAAGACGCTCGTGGAAGCGGGCCAGGGGCGCTACGTCAATCCGGTGCTCTTGAAGAAGTACGGTTTCGAGGAATTTGCCAAGCACGTCCCGAAGACCTGGGCGAGCACGTACGAGCAGTTGAAGCTCTACGGGCGGATAGAGCCGTACGCGCCCAACTACACGAACGTCCAGACGTCGGCGCTGTCGGTGCCGATAGACGCGGTCTTCACGAGCGAGGACGCCGACCCGGGAGCGCTCTTGCGCGCGTGCGCGGACAACGTCAATACGACGATATTCCAGGAGGTGCCGCCGGCGGTGATGCGCCACAAGCGCCGCATCGCTTACGGCGTGGCGGCGGTGGTGGTGATCGTTTTGGCGGCGGTCGCGGCGCTTCTGGCGAGGCAGGTGAAGGGCCTGGTGGAGGCGGCGGCGACGAGAAAGCGGATGGGCCTCAAGTTCGCGCAGACGTCGCTCTGGGCGGCGTGGGCGTTCATGCTGCCGGCGGTGGCGACGATATTCGTGTGGAATTATTTTCCGCTGGTGCGCGGGGCGGTGATGGCGTTCATGGATTACAGGGTGGTGGGGGCATCGAGCTGGAGCGGCCTCGACAACTTCATCCGCCTTTTCGGCGACCCGGTTTTCTACGAGTCCATGCTGCGGACGGTCTACTACGTGGCGCTGGCGATAGGGTTCCAGTTCACGGCGCCGATCGTTTTGGGGCTTCTGTTGGCGGAAGTGCCGCGCGGGAAGATGATGTACCGGATAATATACTACCTGCCGGCGGTGACGTCGGGGCTCGTGATCATGTTTTTGTGGAAGAGGTTCTACGACCCGTCGACGGGGCTTTTCAACTACATCCTGACCTTCTTCGGGCTGCCCAGGTCCGAGTGGCTCACGAGCGGCGCGTGGTGGCTGCCGATGCTGTGCGTGGTGCTGCCGATGGTGTGGGCGGGAGCGGGGCCGGGGGCGCTCATATATCTCGCGGCGCTAAAGAGCGTGCCGGACGACATCTACGAGGCCGCCGACATCGACGGCGCAAGCACGTGGCACAAGATCATCTACGTGACGCTGCCGTACCTCAAGCCCCTCATCATCATCAACTTCGTAGGGGCGTTCATAGGGGCGTTCCAGGCGATGCAGCAGATATTCGTGATGACCGGCGGCGGCCCGGCGCGGGCTACGCACGTGATGGGGCTCGAGATATGGTATAACGCGTACATGTACCTGAAGTTCGGCTACGCGACGGCCGAGGCGTGGGTTCTCGGCGTGATGCTCATCGGATTCACGATCTACCAGTTGCAGATACTCAAGAGAGTGAAGTTCACAACGGCCAAGGTCTAAGCAACCATGCCCATTATCACCGAAATCGGCAGGAAGGCCTGGAACATAAGGCTTCTGATATGGAGCGTTTACGCGGTGCTGTCGATCGGCTCCGTGACGATGGTCTATCCGTTTCTGATGATGATGTCGCTTTCGGTCTCGAGCGACGCGGATTACAAGGAAAACCAGCTCGTGCCGCGGTACTTCTATTCCGAGGACGCGCAGTTCAGGAAGTTCGTGAACATCAAGTACCTCGAGTTGGAGATATTCAACAAGCGGCACCATTCGAGTTACGCCGATTTCGGATACGGCGGGGAATTCAAGTCGATATCGTCGACTGCGGTCGATTTCCCGCACATCGTCGCGATTCCGTTCGACCTGGCGGACCCGCGGATAAAGGCGCGCGTCGACGACTACGACGACTGGAAACGCTCCTGGATAAAGGACCACTGGGTCTTCACCGACTGCCTCTTTAGCACAGATCGCAGAAAGGCGACGATAAACCCGCTCTTGGACCGGTACGTCGAGTTTCTGCTGGGGAAATACAAGACCCTCGACGGGATCAACGACGCCTACTACGAGGAGAACCGGCTGTTCCGCGAGATATACGCCATCCGCGAGCAGCCGACCTTCAGGACGTACCTGCCGGGGCAGGGCGTCAAGTTCGACGACTGGGAAGAGTTCAAGGAGCAGTTGGCGGCCAAGGACCTCGAGTTCATAAATATCGGCGACATCGAGAACGAGTGGGGAACGGTGCTGCAAAGCAAGTTCGGCAACGAGGAGAAGTTCAACGCCACGTTCGGGACGAATTACAAGTCGCTGTACGCGGTGCCGCTTTCTTTCACGGTTCCGCCCGGGGGGGCGACGGACGCCGAGCGGCAGACGCGCGACCTGTGGATAGACTTCGCGCGCAACAGTTGTCCGCTGCGCTACATGAGGATAAGAAACGGCGACGCGTCCTACAGGAGTTTCCTGGCGGGCAAGTACGGCGAGGTGGGAACGCTCAACGACCTCTACGAGACGAAGTACGCGTCGTTCGACGAGATAAGGCTCCCGGCCGACATCTCGTACAACAAGACCGAGACGGCGGACATATATGATTTTCTATCAAGCGACCGCGTGCGCCCCGAGGACATCACGATCGCCGGCCCGCGCTGGTACTGGATGCGGTACCTTGCGGACAAGTACGGCACGCTCGAGGCCGCCAACAACGCCCACTCGATCGCGTACGGGGACTGGGGCGAGGTGGAGTTGCCGCGGCGGCTGCCCCTCAACGAAACGCCGACCGAGCAGGAGAATTGGAAGAGGTTCGTCGTCGAGGTCTGCCCGATCGACGATCTCTTGGGGAATTTCGACCGGAGCATCCTCGTATCATACCTGCGCAGCGAGTACCAGACGGTGGAAAAACTGAACGCCGCCTGGGGCGGCGATTACTCGAACTTCACGACGGTGTCGGTGCCGAAACGTGAGCGGATGAACGACGCCCAGCGGGCCGACCTCAGGCGGATGCTGAGCGAACAGGTGGTGCCGCTCTTCGACGTCAACATCCCCGAGACGGTGGGCGATCCGCTCTACCAGGACTTTGTGAAGGGCCTCTACGCGTCAATCGCGGATTACAACCGGGCGATAAGGCTCTACCCATCGTGGGACGAGGTCCAGCGGCCGATAGACGAGATCGAGTGGGCGGACTTCGTCTGGAAGCGCAGGGAGTTCATGAAGGAGTACTTCCTCGGCAACTACAGGGCGGTCGTCAACTACATGGCGCTTCACGGGCGGGCCTTCATCAACACCATCATCCTCTGCGCCGCGATGATAATCGCGTCGCTGACGGTCAACCCCCTCTGCGCGTACGCCCTCTCGCGGTTCCAACTCTCCTACGCCAACAGCATACTGCTCTTCCTTTTGGCGACGATGGCCTTTCCGCTCGCGGTGACGCAGATACCGAACTTCCTTCTGCTCAAGGAAGCGCGGATGCTGAACACTTACTGGGCGTTGATCCTGCCGTCGCTGGCGAACGGCTACTCGATATTCCTCCTCAAGGGGTTCTTCGACAGCCTGCCGCAGGAACTCTTCGAGGCGGGGCTCATCGACGGGGCGAGCGAGGTCCAGATGTTCTACAGGATAGCGCTGCCGCTGACGACGCCGATACTCGCCGTCATCGCTCTCGGGGCGTTCACGGCGGCTTACGGGCAGTTCATGTGGGCCTTCGTCGTCTGCCAGAACCCCAAGTATTGGACGATAATGGTGTTTCTGTACGAGTTCCAGGCGGAGCACTCGACGCCGCTACTCATGGCGGGGCTGGTGTTGGCCAGCCTGCCGACCCTGGTGGTCTTCGTGGCGGCACAGAAGGTCATCCTCAAGGGCATCGTCGTGCCGCAGATGAAATAGGGAGACAGGCATGGCGAGAACCGCGGACCGGAGGGACCTGACGGGCGAGGCGGCGCTCGTAACGGGCGCGTGGCGCGGCATGGGAAGGGCGGTGGCCCTCCGGCTCGCCCAGGCGGGCGCCGATGTCGCCGTAAACGACATAAACGCCGAGGGCGCCGAGGCTACGGCAGCTGCAGTTGCCAAACTAGGCCGCAAGAGCGTCGCCGTTCCCGGCGACGTGACCAGGGCCGCGGACGTCCGCGCCATGGTGGACACAGCCGTCAAGTCACTCGGAAAGATAACAATCCTCATCAACAATGCGGGGGTGCTGCGGCCGACTCGGTTTCTTGAGATTTCGGAAGACGAGTGGGATTTCGTGATGAACGTAACGGTCAAGGGCGCTTTTCTCGTGACGAAGGCGGTCCTGCCGCACATGATAAAAAACGGCTGGGGGAAGATTGTGAACTTCTCCTCGTCGGCGGGTAAGACCGTCTCGACGTTGGGCGGCGCCCACTACACGACGGCAAAGACGGCGCTATTGGGCCTCAACCGCGCGGTGGCAAAGGAGATGGCGTCGTTCGGCATAACGGTCAACGCCGTCTGTCCGGGGCTTATCGATACGGAGATGGTGCGGGCGAACTCTTCACCGGAGCAACTCAAAAGGTACGAGAAGTCCTTTCCCATAAGCCGGCTGGGGCTGCCGTCGGAAGTCGCCGACCTCGTGCTTTTCCTCTCGTCGAGGGAGTCGGACTACATAACGGGCGCGGCGATCGACATAAACGGCGGCGACCTCATG
>Ga0172362_10001763_pt1 | contig 18638 bp, 12 predicted proteins | sample LakKivs1_kivu2a2_FD_114534 | JGI IMG/M metagenome (GOLD analysis project Ga0172362, IMG submission 114534) | Sediment microbial communities from Lake Kivu, Rwanda - Sediment s1_kivu2a2 | ecosystem: Environmental > Aquatic > Freshwater > Lake > Sediment | place: Rwanda: Western Province, Lake... | reverse complement strand
TGCGGACATCGGGGGAAATCACGGGGATACCGGCGCGTTCCGGCGAGGGTCTGGTGCCGGGGCGAGACGTTTCAGGAACCATGGGCCTCAGGCCGTCCGGTGTGCCGCCGGCGGCGCCGGAGGCGGCGCCGGCGGTCTCTCCCGCGGCGGGCTTTGAAGAAGCAGCTGCCGACACGGAAACCGAAGCGCTCGAAGAGGCTCTTGAGGAGGATGCGTCCGGAAGCGCCCGCGACTCGGCGCCCTGTGCGCCTGCGGGGGCGGCGCCGCCGGGCGAACCGCCGCCCGTGTCGGGCTTGCCGGTTGCGGGAGAGGCCTGAGCGGACTGGCCTTGAGCGGCTGAGGCTCGTGATGGCGACTCACTTCCTCCGGCCTCGGCTTGGCCCTGCACGGAAGACGACGCTTGAGAGGGGGCCTCGGGAGTTCCCTGGGAATTTTCGGATGAGGACTGCCCCTCGGGAGACGGTGAAGTCCTTCCGGACGAAGTCGATGCCGTCTGCGGCACGCCGCGCCCGCCTCCCTGGAGGCGGGAGGAAGAGGGAGGCGGCTGCGAGTCTTTCGGGTTCGAAGACTGACCCTCGGACGGTTCGCCCGGGGAGGCGGCGCCGGAGGGGGGCTCGGGGGTTATCGCGGTCTCACCCGGCGTTTCGGTGGAGGCGCCAAGAGCGGCCGTCGCGACGCCTGGCGCAGTCTTGTTAGCCGCGGCGGCGCCCACGGCCGGACCTTGCACTTGGGCTTGGCCGCCTGGGGGAGCCTCGGCCGTCGGGGCGCGGCCGCCTTGGGGCTCGGTCTTGGCCGACTGTTGGGAGCCGCCTGGGCCTTCAGGCGAGCCGGCGGAGGCTGGCGAGGACGTGCCCTGCGCGGGCTGGGAGGCCTTCGCCGTCGATGGGGCTTGGTCTGCCGGACTGGGGGCGCCCCGTTCGCCTTGTGAGCCGGCCGTATCGGCGGGCGGCGCCTGGGCGTCCTCGGCGACTTCGCTGCCGGTCGGGGACGGCACGTCCGGAAAATGCCTGGCTATCGTTTCCCATGCGCCGCGATCCTTCTCAATCATGTCGAGTATGTCGGCGGCGGCGTCGGAGGCGCCCGGCGTGCCCGGCTCTCCAGAGGAAGCGGCCGTTTTCGTGGGGCCCCGGTTTCCTTGCCCGGGCGTTCCGGAGGCGGGCTCGGGTGTGCCCGGGAGGCTGGAGCCGGTTTGCTTGACGCCGGGAACGGGCAGGCTCGACGACGAGGCCATGAGCGACTCTTTGCCCCTGGCGACCTTGAAAGTGTACGTGGGGGTGCGCGAGGAATTGGGCTTGTCGTCGCGGTTGTCGAGCGCCTCGACGAAGTAAGAGACCGTATCACCGGGCTGGGCGCCGAGGAGGGCGGGGACGAGTTGGGAGTCGCGTTGAACCTCGATCTTGCCGGGCGGGAGGATGTAATTCTTGACGTCGGCGTTTGAAGGGTCGCTTGCGAAATGAAAGACGAGCCGCGTGACACCGTAGTCGTCGGAGGCCTCCAAATGGAAGGGCAACTGGGCGTCGAGGGGGACGTTCTCGTCGTCTGCGGGGCCCCCGGCCGCGACGAGCGGCGCTCGATCGGGGATCGCGACGATGTCGTATTCCACGGGCGCCGCGGGAGAGAGGCCTTCGGCGTCGGTGAGCATGACGGCGTAGCGGCCGGACCCTCTGACCTCGAAGGCGCCCGTCGCGACGCTGCCGGTTACCTTGAGGGGGACGTTCGTGTCCGGGGGGATCTTGAGCCAGACGGACGAAAGCTCCTTGTTGCTGCGGATCTCTATGGACGCTGCCGAGCCGACGGGGGCTTCGATATTGCCCGACGGCGTCCGGCGGGGCGAGAGGCGTGTATATGTGGGGGGCGAGACCTCGACGCTCACGGAATCCACCAGCGGCGGCGCAAGCGCCGTCACGCTGTATTTCTGGGACACGCAGTCGCCGGCCGAAACGCAGTAGACGATATTGGTTTCGACGTGGGCGACGGGGGCGGCCCATCGGTTGCCGTCTTTCTGCATCGGGACCGACTGCCAGAGTTCGCCGTCGCGGGACCATTTCACGAAGGCGGCGGGCGGCTCGACGCCCGAGATCTCGGCCGACACGGGCACCTGGGAGCCCAGAAGCACCATCACAGAGCCCGGGCGCACGTCGCTTATGTGGGTCCGGGTGGGCGCGGCGACGTCGGACCAAGGGTGAATCGCGCGGAGAAACGACGTCCACATGCTCTTGGGCGTGAGGAGACTGTAGACGAAGAACGATATTATGAGCAGCACGAACGCGTACCCCAGGCGAACGAACCTCCTCGAGTCGAGCCCCGCGTCGATGTCGACGCCCTGGAAATGTCCGGCGGCCTGGTAACCGACGAGGCGCCGTATCGGCGCGCCTCCGTTGTCGGCGGGCAATTCGACGAAGGTCGTCAGGCTGTTCTTGAAGTCGGGGAAGGCCGTTTCGACGCGGCGCGCGACGTACAGCCGGTTCACCGTCGCCGCGAGCGGTCCGACGACCATGTAGCCGACGACGACCGCCCCGAGCGTGAGCATCGCCGCGAGAAGGACCGCGCGCGAACCTACCGAGAGCGAAAACACGTGGTCGAGCATTATCTCGAAGAGGATGTACCATCCGAGAAACAGGGCCACGGCGACTAACCCCTCGGAAAGCGTGAGGATCCTCACGTGGGCGGCGCCGCGCTTCAGGACGCTGTTGATGAGTTTCTCGACCGTCATCGGGTCCTCCTCTTCGTATATATTATGACGAATAAGGGCAATCGCAAGTACTCGAAAAGAGGGGTGAAAACGGGGCCTCGGAAAAAAACGCGCGGCGCGCGCGAAAACCCGCGATACTGCCCACGTTTTTCAGGAGTGCGCGCCGGTTCGCCGGACTTGAGGATGAGTCGGGGGCCCGGTGACATTGACATTTATGAGCGCGGCTGCTATTCTTAAAGCAGGGGTAGTGGCATTGGCAACTTGCAGAAGGACGCCGGCGATGGCTGACGACCTCAACGAGATACTCAAGAACTGGGAATATCACCCGGCCGACGAGACCGCCAACGTGCGGCTCGTGGTGGGCGGCGACGCCATTGAACGGCTGCAGTTGAGGGTGCGGTTCGGGATACTCGAACTCTACGCGGACGGCTCGCCCGAGACCGGCGGCGAGTCGATCTTGGACGAAATCAACCGCGAACTCGCGGAGCACCGGGCGAGGAAAGGCTCGGACAAAGGGTTCTCGATAAACGACTTCAAGACGGCGCAGGTCTCCCAGGAGATAATGGACTACTACCAGCGGCGGGTGTGTTTTTTCCTTCTGGGGGACTACCGCCGCGCGATGCGGGACGCCGAGCACAACCTGGACCTGATGCGGATGCTTCGCAAGTACAGCGTGGACGAGCGCGCGGTGCTTAACCACGACCGGTACCGGGCGTTCGTGTTGATGGACAGGGCGCGCGCGTCGGCGATGGTCGCGGTCGAACAGGGCGAACTCGACAGGGCGATGCTGGAGATCGACGACGCGATCGCCGCCATCGAGGAGTTCTACAAGGAATACTCCAGGGGGGACCTCGCCGGCAGATCCAACGAGATAGAGGTGCTCCGGGACCTCAAGGGCGAACTGCGCAAGGAATACGGCATTTCGATGACCGACTCGGAGCGGCTCCAGGCGCTGCAGGAAGAACAGGCCCGGGCGATCGCCCATGAGGACTACGAGAAAGCGGCGCGCCTGCGCGATGAGATCCAGCGAATGCAGAGCGAGGAGCGTTCGTAGGGGGTCGCCCGGATAAGGTCGCGCGCTGGGAGGTAAGGTTTGTCACGACGTGGCGTTTTCGGCGGAAGGGCCGAGGAACTCACGCGGCTGGCCGTTTACGAACGCAGTGAGCAGGCCATCGAGGCCGAGAAGGCGCTCGCGACTCCCCCCCTCCTGCGGCTGTGCTTGGGTGCAATCGCCGGGACATTGCTGCTCTTGGCCGAGGCAGGTGCGGTCTGGGCGTGGCTGGGGGCGGCGGCGTTCATGTTGGCCGTCTGCGGGGCGAGAGCCCCGATGGGCGCGGCGGCCGGGGCGATCGCGGCGGCGGTGGCGTGCTTCCGCGTTTTCGCGCCGTACGACGGGCAAGGCATTTTCTGGCTCATCCTGATGCTCAACGCCGCGGGAGGGGCGATAGCGGGCGCGCTGGCGGCGCTTGTTTCGGAAAGGCTGCCGGCGCAGGCGTTCGCTTTTCTGGCGGCCCTCTTGCCGGCGGGACTGGAACACCTCGGAGGGCTCGGGCCTACGGGGCCGCTCGGGTCGACTGCGCTCACGCAGTATACGCATCCGATGATCGTGTGCATGGGGAGGCTCGCGGGACTTGCGGGCGTGACGTACGTTATTTTCCTTTTCGGGGGCGCGGCGGCGTCGGCGGTGCGCTACTTGAGGAAGCCCGCGGTGGCGCTCGCGGCGGCGGGACCGGCGCTCGCGGTCGCGGCGATAGGGCTCTTGTACGGGGCGGCAAGCAGCGCCAACTCGGGCAAGTCCATAGAGGCGATGGCGGCCAACTTCAACAGCCAGCATGACGCTCGTCGGCAACTCGTCGCCCAAGCCGAGTACGAAGCGGACGCGTGGATGTCGTACATGAAATCGATGAACGAGACGGCGGGGCGGCTGGCAAGAAAACAGGTGGTGGCGACGGCCATAGAGAGAAACGAAGGGCAGAGGACGGTTCAGCTCGTCGTTTGCCCCGAGGCGGCGGTGGTCGTCGACGCCGAGGCGAAGGACGTTTTCCTGAAGCAGATCGAGGCCATCGCGCGAAACTCCGGCTGTGCGATTGCCGCGGGGATTTACGACCTGACGACGACCGAGAGCGTAGCGGTTCTCACGGGCCCGGAGGGGGAGGCGGCGACCGGGTACGCCAGGCGGGATTTCGTGGCTGGGGTGGATAATGCGTTCGTCTCCTGGCAGATTGCCGCGCGCGGAGCCGAGCGGCCCGGCGCGTTCGATACGCCTTTCGGCCGCGCGGCGGTCGTACTTTCGCTTGACGCCAACGACTTCGGCAATTTCAAAGCGGCGGCGCGCGACGGCGCAAAGGTCATGTGCGTGTGCGGCTACGACGAGGCGACGGTCCCCAGGGCGAGCATACGGCTTCTCGTGTACAACGCGGCGCTCTCCGGCTTGGCGGTCGTCAAGAGTGCGACCGCGGGAACGCTTGCGGTCATAGACGCCGACGGCCGCATACTCGCGAGCGAAAAAGCGAAGGAGAAAACGGACTCGCAGTTGGAGGCGCTGGTACCGCTGGGCGAGGGAAAGACGGTGTTTCTCGCCGTCGGCAATGCGTTCGCCTGGCTGGCGCTCTTAGGCGGGATCGCCGCCGGGCTCGGCGCGTCGTCGCTTCGCGCGCCGGGAACAACCGGTCCGGGACACGCGAGGCCCAGCGGCAAACTCAGTTACAAGACCAAGGAAGGGCTCAAGGACATCTAAGCGGGGCGTCGTAAGAGGCCTTCGACGAGCGGCGCGAGTTCGCTCATGGAGCGCATTTCGAAATCGGGGACGATCCGGAAGTTGCGGCCGCCGGGCGCGTAGAGGACGGTCAGCGCCCCCGCGGCGCGGCCCGCGGCCACGTCGAATTCGTAGTCGCCCACCATCACGCACGCCTCGGGGCGCACCCCCATCCGCCACGCAGCCACCAAGAGCCCGTCGGGGTCGGGCTTCGGGAGCGAATCCTCGCGCGTCACGACAGCATCGAACGACAGCGAATGCTTCTGGAGAACGATCTCGACAGAGGCGCGGCAATTGCGCGTGAGGATGGCGGTCTTGAGCCCCATCGACGCGAGGGCGGCCAGCGCCTCGGCGACGCCGGGGTTGAGGCTCGAGGCGCGGGCGGCCGCGAGTTCGTGGCGGAGCAGGATTTCCTCGGCGGCCGGGCGGCGCGCGTCGTCCATGAGGGCGATGGATTCCAGTAACCCTCTTTCGAGGGGGGCGCCGATTTCGGCCTTTATGCCGGGGAAATCGAGCACGGGCACGGTTATCGTGCCGTCCATGTCGAAGCAGACCGCCTCGATGTTGCGCGCCACCTGAAGTCCTTTCGTGATTTCCGGACAACAGGTATTTTTGCGAACGCGTATATCCTGGCAAGGGTGGATTGGATGTTGTGGAAGAGAGGGGGACTTGGTACAACGGTTAACCGGGGCGAAAAGGCGGCGGGAGAGGCCCGAAATGCGTCCGCGGGTGTTGAAGATCTGCATGAGGACGACTATTGCAGTTTGCCTTGCGGCGTTTTTTTCGGCCGCGGCGTCGGGACAGACGTTCTGGTGGAATAAGGACTTCCAGGCGCGGCGAGCGGTGACGGTCTGGGCGCCCGAAATGAACCTCCCTGGCGACGATGCGGCCGTCGTGACGTTCTACACGGGCGGTCATCTCGAAGCCGACGGCTCGGACATTCGCGTCGTGGCGCGCGGGAGACAGGTGCCGCACCTTCTTTTCGGCGTCGGCCCCGGCGACACCGCGACGATCGCGTTTAAGGCCGAAAAGGGAGTGCGGGACTGCCACATATACTTCGGCAACAAGAACGCCGGCGCGCCGAAATACGATTGGGAACCCCAGAGGGGCCTGATACTCCAGACGCGCGGTTTCGGGGGCGGGGATCCGAAAAACCTCCCGGCCATGCGGGCGATCTTGAAAAGGGCCGAGCCTTTCTACGGCGCCGCGGCGGTCGACCGCATATGGCACGGGCAGAACATGTTCGGGCCGCCGGGGAGTTTCGTGTCCATGTACGTCGGGTGGCTCGTGTGCACGACGCCGGGGCAGTACGCGTTTGCGACCACGAGCGACGACGCGTCGTTTCTTTTGGTCGACGGGAAGGAAGTGATCTCGTGGCCCGGCTGGCACGGCCCGGTGGCCGACGCGCGGCACAACGGGAGGGTGACGCTCAAGGGGGGGTTACACCTCCTGGAATACCTTCACGTCAACGGGGGGGCGAGCACGTGCGCGGTGGCGGCTTGGATGCCGCCCGGGGCCGAGAAGTTCGAGGTCATACCGGAGACGGCGTTTGCGCCGCTGTCGCGCGCAGAGGTGGGACCGCTCGAACTCGCCGGCGGGGGCGTCGCGGCGGACTTCGAGGCAGAGATAGTCGGCGAGGCGCTCATGTCGCAGAGCGAAGAGATATACGCGGCGAAGATGGCGTTCGCCGACACTACCGCGGGTTCGAAGACGAGCGTCGTCCATTGGGACTTCGGCGACGGGCAGTACGCGCGGGGCCCCAGCGCGACGCACATCTACCTCGCGTCGGGCGTCTACGCCGTGACGATGCGGCTCGGGACGGGACCGGCGGCTGCGAGCATAACACAGAGGATACAAGTCCACCAGCACTGGGGCTGGCAGACGAAAAAGGACATCGACGACATAACGGCGTATTTCAGCGAGATATCGCGCTACGACGTTGAGGCGCTCGACGCGCCGTCGTGCATCAACCTGTTGAAACTGGCCGACGAACAGGGAAGCATGGACTTCGCGAAGAGGGTGGCGCTTGCGGCGGTGTCGCGGGAGGGCGCGGCGGCCGACGACCTCGAGACGGTTACGGCGCTCATTCGACGGATAATGGGGCCGGCGAGGATAGCCGCCGACGAAGGGCTCATCGCGGCCTACACGAAGGCCGCGAGGGAGCAGAAGGGCAAGGCGAAGGCGGTGATGGCGCGGGCGCTTTCGGACATCATGCTTGAGCGCGGCCGGGCTCGGGAGGCCGAGGGCGTTCTCAGAGACGCGCTTGCGGAGGCTCCCGACGCGATGACGAAGCGGCGGCTTTTCATCGCGTACGCGGACGCGGCGCGTTACGCGCTCGACGCCGAAGCGGCGCGAAACGCGCTTCTGGCCGCCCAAGAGATACCGCTCGACAGGTCGGCTCTTCAGGGAACGGCGCTGGGGGGCGCGGTCGCATTTGCCGCGGAGGATTACATCGCCAGGCGCGAGTGGCAGGATGCCGAGGAGGCGCTCGACCGGTGGGACTGGGAGAAGCCGCTTGAGAAACTGCAGGGGTATTCGTCCTACCTACGCGCGCTCGTTTACCAGGGCGAGAAACGCGAGGCGCGCTCGCTTGCGGAACTCGAGGCGACGGCGGCCTCATGCCCCGAGAGCGCGTATGCGCCGAAGGCGCTTTTTTTGGCCGCGAAGATCCAATTGGCGCGGGGAAATCGCGAGGCCGCGCGGGCCGCGCTTGATAAAATAACGGGCGAATATCCGGCCAGCGGTGAGGTCGAAAATGCAAGGCAGATGCTTCTGCAGGTGGGCAGGCGATAAAAGGAGGTGCAGGATGCGCTACGCGTTGACGGTAATCGCAGTGGTGATTTCCGCAGGTTACGCGGCCGCGGCCGAGGGGATAACGAAAGAAGCCGTGACGCTGACAACGGACGACGGCGTTTCGATATCGGCGTACTTCGTCAAGGGCGCCCAACAGAAAGGACCGGCGGTGGTGCTTCTTCACATGCTCGGCCGGTCGAAGGAGGACTGGGATCCCATCATCGAGAAGTACCTCGCGCCCCAGGCGGGCTTTTCGTACCTCGCGATCGACCTGAGGGGACACGGGGCGAGCACGAAACAGGGGGACAGGAAGCTCGCGTGGAAGGATTTCAACGAGCAGGATTTCAACAACATGACGAGGGACGTGGCGGCTGCCGTGAAGTGGCTGCGCGAGAGAAAGGACGTCGACGCCGACAAGATAGGGGTCGTGGGGGCAAGCATAGGGGCCAACGTCGCGCTCAACTACGCGGCGGGCGACGCCGCGATCAAGTGCGTGGCGATGCTCTCGCCGGGGCTCGACTACCGCGGCGTCAAGACCGGCAAGACGATAAAGACGTACACGGCGGGCGCGGTCTTCATCGCCGCGGCGCGCGAGGACGTGCCGGCGGGGGCCGACAGTGCTGCTCTCGGCAAGGCTGCGGCGGCGAAGAAGAGGATGGCCTTTTTCGACGGCAACGTCCACGGCACGAGGATGTTCGGGCTCTATGAACTCGACAAGCCGCTCGCGGATTTCCTCAAGGAATACCTCAAGTAGCCTGACCGGGTTTTCCCGACGGGGCAGAACCGTCTCGGATTTCGACCATCGTGGTTTTCTGGTTCGGCGAAAGGGGTAAATATCAAACACGAGCGTGTCGTCGTGGTAACATGCCGTGCGTACTGTTGCCGTCTGCGGCGGCCGAGGAGAGAACGCGGCCGCTTGTGACGTACGCGCGGCCACTGCGGCGACGCAGTCTTGATGGCATTCGAGTACGTTTCAACCGCTGCACCGCGAGGAGACGCGTCGGCGTCAAGAGGAGGGGGGGTATCGTGAGTGAAACGCGCTCTGAGAAGGGTCGGTGCCGCAGGGTGCTTCGCGCGTTGGCGCGTTTGACCCCCACAGTTGCAGTGTTGGGGCTGCCAGTATTCATTCTGTATCTGTGGATGCCCGGCACGACGCATTACCACATAACGGAGCGGTACCGCTTCGAACCGGCCGGAGCCGACGTGCCCGTTTTCCTCGCCGTTCTCGTCCCGCATAGCGACCCCTGCCAGCGCGTGGAATCGCTCAAGGTGGCCTGGGGTGGCACGACGACGACAGAGCAGAAGGGCGCGGTGGACGTTCTCAAGATGGAGGGGACGGCGTCAAAGATTTCGGGCGCTGACGCAGTCGTCGACTACGACGTAATCCTGTTCCAGGGCGCGGTGTACTGGAAGGAACCATTTGACGAGGAATACCTTCTGCCCGAGACGGACGTCGAGTCGGACGCCCCGGAAATCGCGGCGGCGGCGGCGCGAATTGCGCAGGGCACCAGCCGCGAGGACGTGAGGGAAATTTACAACGCGGTCGGGAAGTCAGTGTACGAGCCGAGGGGTGCTCGTCCGCAATTCGGCGGTCGCGTCAGGCAGTCGGCCCTCGAGGCGCTGCGGACCGGTGAAGGCGTGTGCGGCGACTCGGCGAACCTCATGACGGCATTGTGCCGGGCGCGAGGCATCCCGGCGCGGTCGATAACGGGACTGGCGTTTCTCCCGTACCCGCCCTATTGGCCCGCAAGTACGCGAGTCTGGAATCATCCCGGGATAGCGCACGCATGGGTGGAATTTTGTGCTGATGGAGGCTCGTGGGAGCCTGCGGACCCGACGATGGCTGGAATCCCGATCCTTGCGCAGTTCGCGTTCGGCCGGACTGACGGTGCCAAACTCTCGTACGGAGAGAGCGGCGAGTACACAGAAACGTACGACGAGGCAGACAGTTGGGTCAAGTCGATGGGGACCTGTCTCGCAGCGATGTCCAACCCGCTCGCTTTCTCGGCGGGGGCCGCATCCAAAGACGTCAAATGCGTTCCGTCGGTGACGGTCAAGAAAGGCTGGGACGGGCGGTGGGCCGCAATGATAGCGGTCGTCGCGGCGATTCAACTGGTCCGCTGGGGGCTGAGAAAAAGACGTAAGGCCGCAGCGGCAAGACCTGGCGACGCCGAGTCCGTAAAGCCTTGACGCCGCTGAAGCGGGCTCGATTCAGGGCCGCCCGCACCACGCTCGGGACGCCGCGCGGCGGCTACTTTCGCCAGCCGTCCCACATCAGGATTTCCTCCCGCCTGAGGCGCGTCTTGGGACGGGGCTTATCGGCGGGATAACCCAGCGGCATCAGTTGCACGATCCGCACGTCTGCCGGCACGCCGAGGAGTTTCTTCGCGGGCGCCTCGTCGAACGCCCCTATCCAGCACGTGCCGAGACCCAGGGCGACGGCGGCAAGCGAAATGTGTTCGAGGGCGATGGCGACGTCGATGGGGTAGCAGGGCTGGCCGCAGGACATCATGTGGTCGTCGGTTGCGGCACAGGCGGCTATAACGACGGGGGCCTGGCCGATGAAGGCCTGCTTGTGGGCGATATCGCCGAGGGCCTGGCGTTTCTCGAGGTCGCGTACGACGATAAAACGCCATTCCTGGCGGTTCGAGGCGGAGGGAGCCAGGCGGGCGGCCTCGATGACCTGGAAGATTTTCTCCTCTTCCACGGGGCGGTCCTGGTAGGCCCGCGTGCTGTAGCGGTTCTTCACCACGTCGAAAAAGTCCATATCAAACCCCTTTCGTATTGCAGAGGCGAATCATGTATTCACCCTCAACCATCGGGCAATCGCAGGGATCGCCCGCATGTTCTCCACTGAGACTACAGAAAAGACCCCGAAAAATCAACACGGCAGACGGCGGGAATCTCGCACGCGGCGGGGGCGCGTGGTGGAAAAAGTCAGTGCGGTGTTTATGCTTTTACGGGCGTGCGATGCAGTAAGTGAAGGGCGACACATGTTCACGTTGTTCATTGCAGTTGCGCTTATGGGCTCTGCCCTGGCGCTCGAGGCGCGGGGCATTGGTGTCAGGGGCGTCCCGGTGATCGTCGAGAATCCCGGCGCCAAGAGGACGAGGGGCTTCGTTTCGGCGGGGGCGCCGTTTCCGATAGGCGCGGTGCTTGACGCGCCGGCGCTTCGACTGTTTGCCGAAGACGGAAAACCGGTTGCGCTCCAGGCAAAGACCCTCTCGAAGTGGCCGGACGGGTCGAGCCGGTGGGTGCTGCTTGATTTCCGCGCGGAGGCCGCGGCGAACGGCGCGGCCGAATACAGGCTCACAGCCTCGGGAGAAAGGCCCGAGATCCAGGGGGGCGCCAGCGTCGTCGAAAGCGGCGGCGAGGTGGCGCTTTCGAACGGGACGATTACTTTCACGGCGGCGATTGGAGGACACTCGGGCGTTTTGAGGACTGCGGATGGCAAGACGTCGGCCGAGATCGTGTCGGCCGTCGAGATCAGGGGGGCGCAAGGCCGCGTCACTTCGGGCGTAACGATCGATGCCGCAGCGGTGTACGCGCGCGGGCCGGCGCGCGCGGCGGTGGAACTGACCGGGACACGGACTTACTCCGACGGGGTGCGCGGGCCGTTTGGAGAGAGAGTGGAGATGTTTGCGGCCAGCCCCTATGTGCGGGTCGAGGATACGTTTGTCTACGCGCACTTTCCCGGCACGCACGCCAAGCCCGAAAACAGGCTTTCGCTGTGGAAGTTGGAGGCGAGGACCGACGACAAGCGGGACGTGGACGTGGCGGCATTGGTCGCCGATGCGGAGTCCGAGGGGCTCGTGGAGTCCGAGGGGGCGGTCGCATTCTGGGGGCTCGCTCACCCGTTTGATTTCTCGCGGTACAGCGACGAGACGAACATCGGCGAGGACTGCCCCGGCATTGCGCTGGGCGTGGGCAAATCCTGCGCGGCGCTCGTGGGGCTCGCGCGAGACAAAAAGGTGCGCAGCGAAGCGCGGGAGGGCGCGCGGCTGTGGGCGCACACGACGCCCGACACCTACGCGGCAAGCGGCGCGCTCGGCGACTTCGCGCCCCAAAGGCCCGGGAGGTTTGAGGACGTCGAAGAGGGCATGAGGCAGATACTGGGGTTCTGGCTGTGGTTTCAGGATAACGACCCCAAGGGCGTGAACGGCCGCGGGCCGTGGCACGGGCTCTTCGACTGGGGCGACTGGCAGACAAGGTACGCGGACAGGCAGCACCGCCCGACGGGGTGGAATTACCTCCAGGGGCGCTACGGCTGGGACTCCAACGAGATGGACACGACGCTGGGACTCTGGTCGGCGTTTTTCCACACGGGCAGGCTCGAGTATTACCGCGCGGCGGCGGCGATGGCGAGGCACGTCATGGACGTGGACACGATTCACGTCGACTACCGTTTGTACAAACTGCCGCACTACGTCTACGACTGGCACCACTACGACGCGCCCTGGGAGGAGGGGGAGCGGCTACGGGACGTATCGACCGTGGGCATGGGCCGGCGCCACAACGTCGAGCATTGGGGAAACGGCATCGGCGACACGAGGCACGGTTGGAACGGCGGCGTCATGATGTATTACTACTTGACCGGGAACCGGCGCGCGCGCGAAGTCGTCCTCTCAATGGCCGACATGCACGTGCAGAAGATCCGGGGCGCGGCGTCCGGCGAATACACGCTCGGCCTCTGGTGCATTTACAACGCGTGGCAAATGACCGGCCAGGCCGGGTACAGGGAGGAGTTCGACCGGCGGCTCGCCGTTATCGAGAAACTCGTCCTTCCGGACGGCTCGCTTCCGAATCACGTGGATTTCTTCAAGGGCGCGTCGTACCCTGAGGTCGACAAAGAACACGGTTCGTACCTCGATCTGACGCTTGACTACGTCTCGAACGCATTGGCCGACTACCACGCCGACACCGGCGACGAACGCGCGCGAAAGATACTCTTGGGGTTGGCCGAGAGGAACCTCGCGGACACGCCGACCGGTCCGGCGGACTACCAGAGAATCGACGCGCTGAGGCTTTTCGCGTGGGCGTACGACGAGACGGGGGACAAGCGTTATCTCGAGCGGGCGAAATACCACCTTAGAAGCCTCGCGGCAAAGCCCCTCGACGGGGAGCCGACCAACGCGAAGGAGTGGCTGGAAAAGACGCACGACCTTCTGCAGGCTCACGACTGGGACATACGGGTGGTGGGCCCTGCGATAAGGATGGCGCCGTACGCAATGAAGGCGATCGCTACCGGCCAGAAGTGCAGGTAATCCGCCGGCGTCCCGGGTGAGTTCTAAGCGCCCGCCTGGCGCATGAGGGGCAGGCGCGAGATTTCGTCGTCCAAGTCCGGCCGAGGCTCGGCGGGACGCAAGTGGCCGTTGCCGGTGAAGAAGTCCCACGTGCCCCTTGCGAGGGCGGCAAGCACTTGGGCGTCGGTGCGGCTGCCGATGAGGGTCTTTAGCGACGAGCGAAGGACCTCGGGAATGACGAAGCCGCCGAAATGGTGGATGGCGTTGGAGAATACGCGCGCGCGGCGGCGGTGCTTCATCGCGAACTTCATCGTGTTTCGCGCCCGGTAGTAGGCCTTGAACGGCGAAAGCCCCTTGCCGGCCGAGACGGAACCCTTGTGCCACACCCGCGCGCCCTCGACCTCGTAAACGGGGAACCCCGCGTCGTCCGCGCGCACCGAGAAATCGGCGTCCTCGTAGTAGAAGCCGAAGTCCTCGTCGAAGAAACCGATCTTGTCTATCACCTCCGTGGAAACCAGAAGCGCCGAGCCCTCGGCGTAGTCGAGTTTCGTGAGCGAACCGTTCAGGGCGACCGGAACGCGCACGGCGAGGCGCTTTTTCCAGTCGATGATGAAGCGCATGCGTCTGTAAACGCGTTCGTAGGGCCAGATCTCGGGCGCAAAAATGCCGGGGCCGAGTTGGGCTTCCGTCTCGGCGAGGATACCAAGCGCGTTCGCGTGGACGGTCACGTCGTCATTCAAAAGGAAGATCAATCGCGCGCCGCGGGCAAGGCCGTTTTTCATGCCAAGGTTTGCGGCCTGGGCGAAGGTGAGGCGATCGGGGGGGCGGACGGTCGCGACGCCGGGGAACGCGGTCTTGAGCGAGTCGAGGCCCGAGGGGGAATTGTCAACGACGATGGTGAAACTCGGCGAGTAGGTGGATTCGGCCAGGGAGAGCAGGCATTCGTCGATATCCGGGCGGGAACCCCCTGCGATAACGAGGATGCAGGCAGCCTTACCTTTCATAGCGCGCCTCCTTGCGCATTAGAAGTATCGGACTTGCGGGGGGGCAACTTGAGCCAAGGGGCGGCCGCGAGGAACCCTCCCCGTTTGCCCTTGCGACACCCGTCGCGGCCTATGCCACGACATGGGTCGGAGTTTAGACGCGACGCTATCTCTATGAAGGGCGGCGGTTGCGCGAAATATACTCTGTCCTGCTCTGTTGAAAAAGTCTCCCAGCCGGACGAGGAAAAACGGGGACTGGCTCGTGATTTCCGTGATTTGTCGGAAATCCGTGCCTGTCCCCTGCTTTTCCGGATATCCGAGTGCCTTTATTGCCACCTTTTTAAGAGAGCGACTCTCTCTGATTTATGTCTGTATGCGACAAGGAGTTAGGTGTGGGGCTAAGCGGCGGGGAAGAGCATCGCCTCGGAGAATATCTCGAGGAAATCGCCGCGGCCGGCAAGTTCCACGTAACGCACCTGAAGCGAGAGGGCCTGGGCTTCGGCCAATAGCGCGCCGTCGAGGGCGACGAGTTTGGCGCCGGTGCCGGCGGCGTTTCCGATCTGGGTAATCCTCTCGCGCGGCAGCGTCGGGAAGAGCCCGATGCGGAGGGCCGACTCCTCCTTTATGTAGTTGCCGAAGGCGCCGGCCAAGAGCACTTCGTCGAGGTCGTCGACGGTCGCGCCGAACTCCTTGAGGAGAATGCGCATCCCAGCGGCGACGGCGGCCTTGGCCAGTTGCAGTTCGCGCACGTCGCGCTGGGTGAGGGAAACCTCGCGCGCGGCACCGTCCAAGACGCGCGCAATGACGAAACGCGGACCGATGTCGTCCGAGACGAGGCGGCTGCCGAGATCGTCGGAAAGGTCGCTTGCTTCATCCGCCATGAGAAGCCGTCCCGTGGAGTCGATGAGACCGGCGTCGAGCATCGCGGCCACCGCGTCGATAAGGCCGGTGCCGCAGATGCCGAGGGCCGGTTTGGAACCGATCGTGGTATAGGCGACGCGGCCGTTTTCGATCTTCACCGATTCGATGGCGCCGTCTGCCGCGCGCATCCCCTGGCGGATGCGCGCGCCCTCGAAGGCGGGCCCGGCGGCCGTCGACGCGCAGAGCAGTTTGCCGACGTGGCCGAGGACGATTTCGCCGTTTGTGCCGATGTCGACCGCGAGGCGCAGTTTGCTGTCATTCGCGAAGTCGGCGGCAAGCATCATGCCGACGGTATCGCCGCCGACGAAACCGGCGACGTTGGGCAGCGTCGTGAGAAGCCCAGCGTCGTTTACCCGGAGGCCGAGGTCCTTGGCGGGTAGTTCAACCGCGTCGCGCACGGCGGCGACGTAAGGGGCCTGGGCGACGAACGTCGGGTCGACGCCGAGAAAGAGGTGGTTCATCGTCGTGTTGCCGCAGAGGGTGACGGCGTAAACGGCGCGGCGGTCGATACCTGCCATTTCCGAGAGTTGCCCGATGATCTCATTTGCGCAGGAGACGATTTCCCGTTGGAGTCTGGCGAGGCCGCCTTTTTCCGCCGCGAAACTGATGCGGCTGACGACGTCGTCGCCGAAGGATACCTGGGGATTCGTGCGGGCGGCGACGGCTATCTCGGCTCCCGTCTCGAGGTCGAGGAGCATCCCGACGACGGTCGTGGTGCCGATGTCGAAAGCGACCGCGAAGAGGTCCTTCGTCGTGTCGCCGTGCTCAACCGCAAGGACGCGGCCGTTGGCGAGTACGGCGGTCACGCGGTAACCGCCGTCGCGAAGCGCCCGCGACAGGGTCGTCAATGCGCTCGGCTCAACCGTCACCCTCTTTCCTGCGGCCTCGAGGGCGGCAAGGAGCCGGTCGGCGTCCGAGCGCTGGTCCTCGAGCGTCGGGGGCGGCATGTGGACGCAGACCTTCGCGACGCCAGGGGCCAGTTCCACCTCGCGCGTGATGCCGTGGAGGAGGAACTTCGCCTCGCCGCGCAGAGTCGAATCGGGGAGGTTTATCACGGTGTCGCCTTGAAGCGTCGTGCGGCAGGCAAGGCGCATTCCGCCGGAGATCTCGGACGAGGAGAGTTTGGCGAGTTCCTCATCGGTGGGTTTCGGAGCGTTCGCGGGAAAGACGATGCGGCAGGAGCCGCAGGTACCCTGGCCGCCGCAGGGGGTCTGGAGTTCGAGCCCCGCTTCAATTGCGGCCGTAAGGGCGGTCTCCCCTTTTGGCACGTATACGGTCTGGCCGGTCGGCTGAAAGGTTACTTTCACAAAACCGTGCACGTCGGTTCCCCTCAAGTGAGCCGGTACTCTCCGATGTGAAACGATTATAGGGGCGGGCGTGCGGCGGTCAAAAGATTTGGCGGGCCGGGATATCAGGCGGCCTTGCGCGAGGGGCCGAGGTCGCGGCCTTTCCATGCGAACCAGATGGTGCCGGTTGCGCCGAAGGCGAAGGCCGTGAGGAGGTTTGTCCGGGGGCTCATGCTCCAGAGGAACCCGGCGCTGAAGGCCGCAACAGACACGATTACGTCGCGGATGAGGTAGTAGAGGCCGAACATGGCGGCCTTTTTGTCCTCAGGGGCAAGGTCCATGATGAGAGCCTTGCGGGTGGGCTCGCCGAACTCCTTGAGCCCGCGCAGGACAAAGGCGGCTACGAGCATCCAGAAAGAAGTGCTGAAGAGAAGAACGAGCGGGAAGAGCGTAAAGAACGCGAACGTAGCGGCGACGAAGGGTTTCTTGGTGGTCTTGTCGGCCATGTAGGCGACGGGGATGTAGACGAAGATCGCGGTGGCCATCTCGATGGTTCGGAGAAGGCCGAACTGGGTGCCCGATACGGGATTGGCGATCGTGTTCATCGCCCAGATGACGACGAACGCGTAGGGTATCTGTTCGCAGAACCGCACGAGGATGTCGGCGACGAGAAGGTTCCTAAGCGAGGGGGTCATGAGTTTGAAGACCTTCAGCGGGTTGGTTTCGCCGGTCCGGGGCTCAGCCGCTTTCTTTCGGTCGTCCTCGATGAGCCACTGCTGGAGTACAAGGGCTACGAGGGCCATTGCAAGGGCGCCGACGAAAGCGAGCCGGACGCCGGTTTGTCTGCCGAAACGGTCGACGAGCAGGCCGCCGGCGATGGGCCCGAGAGCCATTGGCACACGCCGCACGAGCGAATGGACGGAGACGCCCATCGTGCGCTTATTTTTCGGGAGGACTTTGGCGACGAGCCCCATTGTGGCGGGCAGCGAGATTGCCGTCCAGGAGAGGAAAAAGACCGCGCCGAGGAGGACCGCCCACCACTGGGGGATTGCGATAACGATGACGAAGCCGCCCATCGCGATAGTGTTGAAGATGAGCAGCGCGCGCTTTGTGCCGAGGCGGTCGGAGAGATATCCGCCCGGAAACGAGTAGAGAGCGCCGAGGAGGTTGTCCATTCCGTTGAGGAAACCGACCGTCGCGAATCCCGCGCCGAGGGCGACAAGGTAGACGGGCAAGAACTGTTCGGCCATGTGTTCGCCCATGCCGACGAGGATGACCATCGCCAGAAGGCCGACGATGCTTCGCTTGAGGCCGAAGAAATCGGCGACTCTCCGGGCGGATGATCCGAGCCTGTGCATGTGAGGTTGTCACTGGCCGGCCCGGGCGGCTTCAAGGCGACACCAAGCATAAAGGGCATCGTAAACCTCAAACTGACGGGCGAGGTTTTCCTCGTCGTCAGGGAAGCGCAGGCTGTACCCGACGGCTATTGCCTCAAGACCGGCACTGAGCGGTTCGGCGGACATATTGCCGGTGTCGGCGGCGTCTACGATTTCGGCCATTCGCAGAAGCGCCTTGTCCGATAGGCCGTACTTCGTAATTATGGCCCAGAAGGAACACCTGCCGCCCTTGTGGCCGAGCTCGACGTCGGGCGCGTCAAAGGGAATGGCTCCCTCGCGGCGGGCGACGTCATTGACCTCGGATTTCGGGACGAAAAGGAACTGGGCCTGGCTATCCACGAAACGAGAAATAAGCCACGGGCACGCAACGCGGTCGACGTGGACGTGAGATCTGGTGACCCATTTCATAGTGCTCCTCCTAATCGTGAGCGCAAAACGCAAGACGAGGTGATTCTACAAGGAGTGCGTTGAGGCGGCAAGGCAGGCGGCGATTGATCCACGCTTTTTGCTGAGGTGGATATGGGGCGGGACAATCGGCGCGAGGGCCGGCTATGGAGTTGCGGGCCGA
>Ga0172362_10001762_pt1 | contig 18641 bp, 17 predicted proteins | sample LakKivs1_kivu2a2_FD_114534 | JGI IMG/M metagenome (GOLD analysis project Ga0172362, IMG submission 114534) | Sediment microbial communities from Lake Kivu, Rwanda - Sediment s1_kivu2a2 | ecosystem: Environmental > Aquatic > Freshwater > Lake > Sediment | place: Rwanda: Western Province, Lake... | reverse complement strand
GAGGCAGTAAATGCTACTCTGGTGAAAGGGAAGGTAATTTAAAGGAAGTTTTAATCCAAAGCAATGAAAACAAAACAATTGAGCTTAAAAATACTATTGCTGATGCAGAGCCAGGCAGCTATAAGCTTAAGGTAAAACTGCTTCTGGAAGGTCAGAAAACAGAAAAAGAGCTTACAGAAGATATAGAGGTTATTGAGTTAATTGAAACAAAAGAAGAGGAAAATGAGCAGGAGCTCTCAAATTTTGAGTTAAATGAAACAATTGAAAAAACAACAGCAAGATATAGCTGTGATCCACTAAACCTTATCAATAATGAACTGCCGGTTGGAACAGTTTACATCTCAGGCTCAGAAAAGGCAAGAGGCCTTGCAAACTATATCTTTTTGGGCCTGTCTGTTCTATTGAATGTTTTGTTGATATGGAAAAGGTGAATCAGATTTAAATTATATGGTAATTATCCTTAATTTCAATAATTTTCTGAAAAGTTATTAATCCTGGTTTTTCTGGTATCTCTTTATGTTCTCTTTCATAAGCCCATGTTTCGCATGGTATGTAAATCATCCTGATTCCTGCCTCAAGTGCTGGTGAAACATCACTTCTTGCAGAATTGCCCACATGCCATACCTTTGTTTTATCTCTGCTACCCGCAACCATGTTTATTGTACCTGCATCTTTTTTTGGAACTATGTAAATTTCCTTGCCAAACCATTTTTTACAATTAGTTGCCTTTATCTTCTTCTCTTGGATTTTTAGGTCACCTTTTGTCAGGAGAATCAGCTCATCCCTATTTTCAACAAGGAAATCAAGTGTTTCTTTAGCGCCTTCAACAAGACCCAGGTTTTTATACCTTTCTTCGTCAAATGCCAGCATTCCTATTTCATATGCTTTTTTCAGGTCTTCTTTATTATAGCTTTTATGCTTCTCATCACAGATAGCTTTGTAGGTTTGTTGAAAAGAAGTTGGAAACCTTTTCATTGAAAAGCCCATTGTTTTGACATTTTCATTGTCTATCTCAACCTCGAGGTTTATGATGTATTGCAAATCAGGCGCATTGGGCCATAATTTTTCAAATATAACCCACCTGATAAATTCAAGCTGGGCATAAGAGTAATCATGCTGGTTCCATGCAAGGGTATCATCATAGTCAAATATAAATGTCTTATTCATTTTTGTTTTGTATGATTTGGCATTATTGATTTATCAACAATTATTTCAATCTTAGACCCAGCAATTAATTCTTCTGCCATCTCAAAATTATATGGCTGATTTCTTAATTCAGGGACAAGAGTTCTTTCTTTTTCATTTGAATATACCTCATTAGGTGTAACTAATCTCTTAATTTCTGCGTCAACTATTAATTTTGCACAATCAGCACATGGAAACCAGCCACTTAAGTAAACTGTTCCCCTATATATGTTGCCACTATATTTAGCTGCATTACTAATTGCCCTTGCTTCTGCGTGCGAGCCAGGGCAAAGCTCCATTCCTTTTCCAGAATCATAACCTTCTCTTAAGCATTTATCATGTTTCATGAAATCAGGCGGGCCGTTCCAACCTGATTCAACATAATCTCCGCAAATGTCATATATTATAACTGCAACAGGATGTTTTAGACAAGTTGAATTTTTAAGCGCTTCTTCTAAACGAGATTTAATTTCTTCAGTTTTATCCTTACCCATTTCAACCTAAGAAATTCTGGTTCTTACATATATATAAACCTTTTGCTTGTATCTATTATAAAATAGTAATAGTTTATGCATTTCAAAAGCATAGAAACTTTTTTAAACCACCCTGTTTTTTTAGTTTGTTATGGTCTCTGAGGAAAAGAAAAGGGAAATAAAAGAAAAAGTAGCTGAAGGCAGGATTCTTGCAAGAGCCATAATAGAGATATTGGGAAAGCCAAAAGAGCATGTTGAAAAGGCATTAAGGGTTGTTATTGGCAAGATAAAAGAACAAAAAGGCATCAAAATAGTTGAAGAGAAGCTCTTCAATGCAGAAAAGCAGGAAGAGATGTTCAGCACATTTGCAGAGCTGGGGATATTATTCGAGAATATGGAAACATTAGTGGGATTCTGCTTTGATTTCATGCCCTCTTCTGTTGAGATACTGGATCCTGAAAAACTCAGCTTTAAATCAAATAATTTTGCAGGGCTTATAAATGACCTCTTAGCAAGGCTTCACCAGATAAACCTTAAGGTTGTTCAAAACAATTCTGAAAAAAAGTTATTAAAGAAGAACATGCTGAACATGCTTAAAAACACTGTTGTGATACTTCTCAGCATTAAAACAATGCCCCTGGAGCAGCTTTCAAAGAGCAGCGGAATAATTGAAAAGGACCTGAAGCCATTGCTTGATTCCATGGTTAAGGAAAAAACAATTGATTTAAAAGAAGGGGTTTACAGCTTAAAAAAATAAAATGCATGACCTAAAAAAACAGGCAGAGGCAGTTCTTTTTGCAGCCGGCAGCAGGATTGAAATCAGCGAAATAGCCAGGTTATGCAAATCAGACATAAATTCTTTGAAAGGGGCATTAAAGGAATTGAAAAAGGATTATGATGAAAAAGATTCAAGCCTTATGCTATCTGAGGAGGGAAATTTCTGGAAGCTTACTGTCAGGGAAGCATATATGGCTTTAGTGCAGCAGATAAATCCCCATACAGAGCTTGACAAAACAACAATTGAAACATTGGCAGTTATTGCATGGAAGGCCCCTATACTGCAGTCAGATGTTATTAAGACAAGGACAAACAAGGCCTATGACCACATAAAGGAATTAGTTGATTCCGGATTTCTGATAAAGCAAAGGCATGGAAGAAGCTACATGCTAAGGCTGTCACAAAAATTCTTTGAGTACTTTGACCTAAAGGACAAGAGAGATATTAAGGAAAGGTTTAAGGATTTTGCAGACATTGATGAGGAGGAGCTTAAGAAGGCAGAGGAAGAGAGATTAAAAAAAGAAGAGGAATTAGAAGAAACCAAAGAAGAGGCAGAAGAGATAAAAACTGAAAGAACAGAAAAAGAAGAGAAAGAGACAGAAGAGCCAATAGAAAAAAAGCCAGAGCCAGCAAAAGAATAAATTAAAGGGGATAAATATGTCATCTATATCAGGGGATAATAACCCATTGCGGGATAAGATAGAACCATACATTAAAAGAATAAAAGAAGCAAGGGAAAGAGGGCTATATTTCTACCTTCAGAGCATTGAGGGGCCATCTGGGCCAAGAGTTATGGTTGATGGCAAAGAAAAAATAAACCTGTCTTCTTATAATTATCCGTCAATAGTCAATCACCCAAAAATAACAAAAGCAGCTATCAGAGCCATTAAAGAATATGGCGCTGGGACAGCAGGAGTAAGGTTATTGGCTGGAACATCTCCAATACATAAAGAGCTGGAAGCCAAGATTGCAGAATTCAAAAGAGCAGAAGATGCCGTTACCTACAGCAGCGGGTATGTAACAAATCTGACAGCTGTATCAACTCTGTGCAGAATAGGGGATTTGGTTATAATGGACAAGCTGGACCATGCAAGCATAATTGACGGCTGTGTGCTTTCAGGCGCTGACCACAAAACATACCTGCATAATAATATGGAAAGTTTAGAAAAGATTTTGGCTGGCTCAAAGGAAAAGTATGAAGGCAGATTTAAATTAATAATAGTGGATGCAGTATACAGCATGGATGGGGACATAGCCAACCTGCCTGAGATATCCTATTTGGCTAAAAAATATAATGCAAAGCTTATGGTAGATGAGGCCCATTCTATCGGCCACATAGGTAAAACAGGCCATGGTATAGAGGAGCATTTTAACATGAAGGGGGCTGTTGACATACATATGGGAACACTGAGCAAGGCAATTCCAAGCATAGGCGGCTATATAGCTGGTGATAAAGACCTGGTTGCTTATCTGAAACATGGTTCCAGGGCATTTATTTTTTCAGCCAGCATTCCGCAAGTTAATATTGCTGTTGCAAAAGCCTCTCTTGAGGTCATAGAAAGCGAGCCCTGGCGTATGACCAGATTACATAACAGGGCTGAGCAATTCAGAAAAGGCCTGAAAAAAATGGGTTATGATACTGGATACAGCAATACTGCTCTTATTCCCATAATGATTCGTGACGAGGAAAAGACCCTAAAGCTGGCTAGATTAATTAATGACAGAGGATTATTTGTAATGCCCATAATCTTTCCGGCAGTTCCAAAAAATACTGACAGGTTGAGAACCCATGTCCAAGCAGGGCATACTGAGGAAGATATTTCCAAAGCACTGGATATTCTTGAGGTATCAGGAAAAGAGCTAGGGATATTAAAATAAGATAAACCAAAACCATAAAACAAAAAATAAGATGCTTTTGCTAAAATGCCCAAAATGCGGCCAAAAGATGAAATACAGCAGTGCAACTGGCATGCTTACAAAGAAAAGAAAGAGATGCGTTTACTGCGGCCATTCTTTTAAGGTTGTTGAAAATATTCTGAAAAAAATTAAAATTTAAAAATCTCTAGAAAACTTTAAATAGTTACAGTTTAACTATTGTTTTGTAACTGAACACAAGCTTCGGTTAAAAAGGTGGTAAAAATAGCAGGAGAAAAACCTGAGACAATACTAAAACTAAAGAAGCTTTCCAAGGATGTTGAACTTCCAGAGTATGCCTTGGACACAGACCTTGGTTTTGACATAAGGGCAAACGAAACAGTCACAATACCTATTTCTGAGCAAAGAACAATAAAAACAGGCTTTGCAATAGAAATACCTGAGGGCCACATAGGCCTTGTAAGGGACAGGGCAGGCATTATAACAAAGATGGGCCTTCACACAGCAGCAGGGACATTTGACCCTGCATACCGCGGTGAGGTTTCAATAGTGCTTGTAAACTGCGGAGAGCATGATGTTCAGGTTGAAAAAGGCATGAGGATTGCCCAAATGATAATCCTTCCTGTAACAAAGGCCAAATTAAAAGAAGTAAAAGAGCTTTCTTCAACTGAAAGAGACAAAAGAGGCTTCAGCTCAACAGGCTTCAGGGAAATCATAAAGGAGCTTGAAAACTGCAGCAAATAGCCATTTAAAAATTCCTGATTTTTATTCTTTTTTTAATTATTAAAACCCTTCAATTCTAGCAGTACAAGGCCTATACTCCTAACCCAAAAGATATATAAACTAAGCTGGATTACTATTTGCCGAGAGAAAATGCCTGAAAATGAGCAAAAGGAACAGAGAATTGTAAAGAGATTAATTGCTGATGAGATGAGGGAATCCTATATTTCATACTCAATGAGCGTAATAGTTGGAAGGGCCCTTCCAGATGCCCGTGACGGCCTAAAGCCAGTGCACAGAAGGGTTTTATATACAATGTATGAAAATGGCCTGTTCCACAACAAGCCATTCAGGAAATCAGCAAATGTTGTGGGCAATTGTATGGCTAAATACCACCCACATGGCGATGCAGCCATTTATGATACATTGGTTAGGATGGCCCAGGATTTCTCACTTAGGTATCCTTTGGTGCAGGGCCATGGCAACTTCGGCTCAATTGACGGCGACAGCCCGGCTGCCATGCGATATTCTGAGGCAAGGCTGTCAAAACTTGCAGAGGAAATGCTTGAAGATATTGACAAGGAAACAGTCAAATTCCAGCCAAACTTTGATGACTCGGCAAAAGAGCCAATCATATTGCCATCAAAACTTCCCAACTTATTGATTAACGGCTCTTCTGGAATTGCTGTTGGCATGGCAACCAATATGCCCCCTCATAACCTTGTTGAGATAGCAGACGGCATAATAAAGGTTATTGACAATCCAGATATAACTGTTGATGAGCTTATTGCTGTAATAAAAGGTCCTGATTTTCCAACTGGTGGATTAATCTGCGGCAGAGCAGGAATAATAAGTGCATATCATACAGGCCGCGGGAGAATAGTTGTAAGGTCAAAGACAGAGATTATTGACAAGGCAAACAAAAAAGCAATAATCATCTCTGAAATACCTTATATGGTTAATAAGGCAGTTTTAGTAGAGCAGATAGCGGATAATGTTAGGAATAAAAAAATAAGTGGGATATCTGACTTAAGGGATGAATCAGACAGGGAGGGCATAAGAGTAGTTGTAGAGCTGAAAAAAGATGCTAACCCTGAGATTGTGCTTAACCAGCTTTACAAGCACACAAGAATGCAGGATTCATTTGGAATCATAAACCTTGCTCTTGTGAATAACCAGCCAAAAGTCCTTAACCTCAGGGAATTGATTATCTGCCACATAAACCACCGCAGGCAGGTTATAAGGAAAAGAACAGAGTTTGACTTAACAAAAGCAGAGGAAAGAGCCCATATTTTGAAAGGGCTTAGGATTGCGCTTGCAAACATTGACAATGTTATAACTTTAATAAAAAAATCAGTCTCAGCAGATGATGCAAGAAAGCTGTTGATTTCAAGATTTAAGCTGACTGAAAAACAGGCAAACGCTGTTCTTGATATGAAACTGCAGAAATTAAGCTCGCTTGAGCAGAAGAAAATAAAGGATGAGCTTGAATCATTGCTGAAGCTAATAGAGCAGCTGAAGGCAATACTTGCATCAGAGCAGAAGATTCTCAATATAATAAAAACCGAGCTTTTGGAATTAAAGAAAAAATATGGAGATGAGCGAAGAACCCATTTCACAGACATAGAAGAGGATATTGAGATAGAGGACCTGATAAAAGAGGAGGAGATGGTAATCATAGTAACCCATGACGGCTATATAAAAAGACTGCCTTTGGATACATACAAGCAGCAGCATCGTGGCGGTAAAGGAGTTATAGCAACCAAAACAAAGGAAGAGGACTTTGTTGAGGATATTTTTATTACATCAACCCATTCATACCTGCTGTTTTTCACAGACAGGGGAATGGTTTACTGGCTCAAGGCATATAAAGTGCCAGAGGAGTCAAGGATTGCAAAGGGAAAGGCAATCATCAATCTTTTAAATCTTAAGAATGAAAAGATAACCTCTGTTATTCCAATAAGGGAATTCAAAAAAGGCTATTATCTGCTTATGGCAACAAAGAACGGAATTATCAAGAAAACAGAGTTAGAGGCATATTCAAGGCCAAGGGCAAACGGCATAATTGCAATAAACCTTGATAAGGGAGACGAGCTTATTAATGCTGTTTTAACAGATGGGGCAAAAAATATTCTTTTGGCAACAAGAAGCGGAATGGCTGTAAAGTTTAATGAAAGGGATGCAAGGCCTGTTGGCAGGACTTCAAGAGGGGTTATAGGAATAAGGCTCAGGGAAAATGATTGTGTTGTTGGGATGATAATTGCAGATGATAATAAGGCTTTGCTGACCATAACTGAAAACGGGTATGGAAAAAGAACATTGATCAATAATTATAGATTAATAAACAGGGGAGGTTATGGTGTTATAAACATACAGTGCAGCGAGAGAAACGGAAATGTTGTCTCTGTAAACTCTGTTAATGGCAGCGATGAAATAATATTGATAAGCAGAAGGGGAATTGTTATAAGAATGCCTGCAAACGGCATTTCCCTAATAGGCAGGAACACCCAGGGAGTCAGGCTTATGAGGCTTAGCAATGATGACAGCGTTGTTTCTGCTGCAAAAATAATCAATGACTAAATTTAAATAAACTAACTTCTTTTTTACTCTCATGAAAGCAATTGCAATAACACACAAGGGAACAGAGGACATAGCTGCTTTGGAGGTCAAAGAGTTAATTAAAGCTGATTCCAAGATTAATGAGACAGTTGTATTGTTTGAGCCAAAAAATATGGTTGATTTGTGCATATTGGCTTATAAGGCGCAGTCAATAACCAGGGTTGTCTATTTATTTGATGAGTTTAAAATCCAGACTGATTTTAATGAAATCCTTAAAACAATAGAAAAAAGAATCAAGAAAATAAATCTTGACAAATGGCTTGATAAAAACAAGAGCTTTAAGGTAGCTTGCAAAAGAATCAACAGCCATGATTTCAGCAGCCAGGATATGGAAAAAGAAGCAGGCGCTTTCATAATAGAGAATATAAAACAAAAAAAAGCATATGACCAAAAGGTTGACCTTGAAAACCCTGACTTGGTATTTTATATTTATATCTTCAATGAAAGATGCTATCTTGGAATTGATTTCTGCGGGTTTGACCTGGGCAAAAGGGATTACAAGGTTTTCAGCAACGCATCTGACATAAAGGGAACAATAGCCTACTCATTATTAAGGATCGCTGGCTATGAAAAACAAAAAAGGCTTCTTGACCCCTTCTGCAGCTCAGGTGTTATCCCAATAGAGGCAGCTCTTTACAGCAGAGGAACTGTAAATTACCACAGAAAAGATGAATTTGCCTTTCTTAAGCTAAAGCCATTTGAAAAAAATGATTTTGAGGGCTTATTTAACAAACTGGACAAAGAAGGCAACAAAAGCAAACCCCTTATTTCAGCAACTGACCAGCAGTTATATCATATAAGGTCTGCAAAAAAGAATGCAAAGATAGCTGCAGTAAGCAAAGATATTGAATTTTCAAGAGTAGACATTGAATGGCTTGACACAAGGTTTGATAAGAATGAGATTGATTTAATTGTTGCAAAGCCATTGTTTTCAAAATATGACCTGCAAAGAACAAAAAAGACCTATGATGAGTTCTTTTATGCTGCAAAATATATTCTTTCAGAAAAGGGAAAAATTGTCTTGATATCAAGATCAGCAGAGCTCTTAAATCAGAGCGCAGAAAAGCATGGCTTTAAGACAGCAGAGGAGAGGAATGTTTGGCAGGGTCAGCAAAAGCTTGAAATAACTGTTTTTAATAACTAAAACATCAAAAGTTTTATATACAACCCATGTTATTAAACTAGTATGAAAAAAAGAGGGCAAATAACTCCGTTTATTATTCTTGGATTAGTGTTCCTATTGTTCTTCCTGATTATTTTATTTACCAAAAGCTACCGCATTGAAAAAATAGGGGCTATCTCATCGCATGAGATAAACCCTATAAAATATTATGTTGATTTATGTGTAAAGTCATCTGCATCTGACGCATTATACATCCTTGGTGTGCAGGGCGGTTATACAGCTCAACCACAGCTTTATTTTCAGTCTGCTTATGCAAAGATAGCTTATTGGTACTACAAAGGATATGATATACCCCCTACAATTGAAGAAATGGAGCAGGAGCTTTCTGCATATGTGGAAAAGGCTCTGCCGGAGTGTGTTGAATACCTTGGTGCTTTCAGTGATATGGGCTTTGAGTTTGAATTTGGAGAAATCAATGCAAAAACAAAAATAAATGAAAACAATGTTGAGTTTAATATTGATTACCCTATAACCATAAAAAAAGGAGACTCTGAATCAAAAATAAAAGACTTTTACAGGAGTTTTCCAGTAAGGCTTGGCCATGTCCATGGCATAGCAGAAGAAATAGTCGGAAAAGAGGTTGAAGACCCTGACTGGATAGATATGACTTATTTAGTCAGCCAGGACCTTAATTTCAAATTGTATTTCCCTGACAAAAATACATTAATTTATTCTATTTTAGACAACCAGTCTGTTATTAAGTATGGCACTCCATTTATGTTTTTATTTGCAAACCTATTTGAAGAAAAAGAATCTCTCAAGGAAAATGAATAAAACTAATTTAGTTAAAGCCCTTAATGTTTTTGCTGTATTTATTGTATTAACAGCTCCATTTATCTACCCTGTTTTTGGGCAGATTGCAGGAGTTGGTTCTAGCGGCGATGTTGAAACAGACCTGGAATTTGAGGTTGTTGATGGAATTTACAACCTTAAAGACAAAACAGGCAAAGTTGAAGTGGGTGAGGGATGCGATATAGAAACAGCAAAGGGAACTATCCCTAATGTAAAGTCTGGAAGCCTTGTTGTTGAGGATGGAAACCCTGTAAGCGGGAAATTATTTTTTTCTGCTGACTCCAGCTTTGACTTGGATGACAAGCACATCACTGTTCCGGAAGAGGGATATATTGAATTCAAGGACGGGAAAATAATAGTCAGCAAAGATACAACTATTGAAGTAGATAACGCTAAACTTGAGGCGGTTATTGATGGGACAGAGATAAGGATAGAAGAGAATTTTATTGATGTTAAAGGAATTATTTCTGTTGATTACAAACTAAGCCCTTCCAAAATAATTCTTTCTGGAAAAGATACTATCCTTGAGGTGCAGATAAATGAGAATGAGAAATTTGAGTTTAAGAACCCAGATGATAGTCAGCTTATCGTGAATATTGGCTCATTTCACAAGAGTGAGGACTGTATTGAAAAAAACTGCATTTCTTATAAGGAGATGGGCATAGGCATGAGCGGAGAAGAATGGAATAAGATAAAGATTGACGGCAATGCCTTAATAACAAAATATTATAATGATGAGCAAGTGTACACAATCAACTTTGAGGAGGGAAAAGCTGAGCTCTATAGGGATTTATCAAAGCTTAAGGATGCAGAATTCAGCAAGAAAACAGTTATCAACTATGACAGCGGGGATATAACCCTCTTTATTGAGACCTCAGAAAAGAGAGCAGAAGAAATAAACAAAGGCAGAATAAACATAGGCAAAGGGATAATTGATAAAGAATTTTATGATGATGAAGATATTCAGCTAGCTATTATTTCAAAAGAAGTGCTTGAGGAATCAATACAAGAACAGATTTATCCAGAAACCATCTCAGATATACCAAACCAACTTAAGAAGACCTTGGTTGATATAATAAAGGAAATAGCAGAAAAAGAAGGGGAATATATTATGAGCGAGGAACTTATCCTTGCATGGATAAACCAGGAATCCTCAATGAGCCAAAATGCAGAAATGGGAGGCTGTTTTGGCTTCACACAGATGTCTTTAATAGCCCTGAATGACCTTATTAAAAACAATCCAGAAAAATATTATAAGTATAAGGATTATACAGATGAGGAGAAGGTAAGTGCTTTGATGAGTGATGGGCATTTCAATATAGAGGCAGGAATTGATTACCTAAACCTGATAAAAACAAGGTACAAGCTTTCACAAGAAGAGGTAAAGGCCAACTATGGGTATATTGGCAGTGAAGAGGATATTCTCTTAATGGCTTATAATGCCGGCCCCACTGTAACAAAGGATATCCTAACTGAATTTAAAAATACAGGAGGGGGAGGCTGGTATGAGCTAAGAGAGTTTCTTAACACAAATGAGGCATTGGATATTTTTAAAAAATACAAAAAATCATACGGCATCAAAGATACAGACACAGAAGAGGAGGCCAGCTCCAAGCTTAGGTGGAAGATTAATATTGTTATTAAATATGTAGAAAATATAAAAAAGAATGCAAATCAATAAAGCTGTAAGATTTAAAAGCTAATATTCCTTCTGGATACATTCTTGAGAAAATGCCCGCAAAAACAAACAAACAAAACCTACTGAAACTTCTGGTATTTTCTTATATACTCTTTATAATCCTTGCTCTTAGAGTATATGCAGGTAATGGTGATAAAACCAATCCTTCAGAAGATTTTACAATAGCCCCAGAAGACATTATTACATCTAAGATTGATGGGGAGACAACAGAAATTACAGGTGTAAGCCTGACAGATGGTTATCTTGATGTCTCAAATTCAAAGGGAAGTTATACATTCTACAATGATATGCTCCTGGGTTATGGTGTTAAGGAAATCAACTCAAAAAAGGGAATCATAAACATAGAGGGCTGTATTGGGTATATTGATTCTGTTCTTGTTGAGGATGGCTCTGCGAAAATAACCTTTACAAAAACCACAACAATCCAGAGAGCAGGAGAAACTATAGATTTTCCCTCATTGCCCTTGACACCTATTAATGTAGGGATTAATGGTGAAATTTTTGGCCTTTCCTCGGATAAGGGCTATGCTGTCATTGAATTTGAGGATGGTGTCTTTACATTAAGCGAAGGGGCTGTTTTGACAGGTCCAGACAGAGGCAAAATAAAATCAATAAGTGATGGAACAAAAATAAAATATGAAAGCGGAATTCCTGTTTTAGTAAACCCAAAAGCAGAGATTTCTGTTGATTATGATACCAGCCCCTTGCAGATAAAGCTTTATGGAACATACAGCAGTATTGAAATAAACACAGAAAATAATGAGAAATTCAAGGTTGAGAATATTGATGAAGGGACAGAATTAATTGTTAGCGTAGGGGCATACCACAAGATATGCAATGGAAACTGCGTTTCATATGTTGATGAGGGGGCTTATGAAAAAATGAAAATTAATGGTAACGCCAAAACAACAAAATACAATGAAGGCGTTAAGATATATGCTATTAAATTTGAAAATGGGATAGCCAAACTCGGCAGGCCAACTTCAAGGCAACAACTATTATCTGCATACATTGACTTAAGCAGGAATGCAGTGTTTAATTATAATGACGAAGACATCATATTCACATTTTATAAATCTGAAAAAGAAGTAGAAAAAATAAGAGAGGAGATAAAGGAAGCAGAGGGCAAACCAATAGAGCTTGTCAGAATAATGATAAACGGCAAAATAGGGGAGGGAGTGGTTGAATTAACTGACCTTTCAAATTTAGAAGCATTAGATTACATAAAGGAGCTTTTTTTCAGAATTGAAGAAGAGGAAAAGAAAAAGACAGTAATGGGCAAGGTTGTCCCCCTTGATTATTTTGACTCTGGAGGCTATCCAAAAGAACTAAGCAGACTAATGAAGGAATCACAAGGATATTTTGTTTACTCCAATGGAAGAAAGTATTCAATTTATGATTTAGCTGCACAGGTTGTTGAAGACATAGATGAAATGGCAATCGCTATAGCTGTATTCAGCCAAGAATCAACATTTGGAACCAATCCCTATATGAATGAAGGAGACCGCGTTGGCTTGGGCCAGGTAGGATACCCTGCATTTGTTGATGTAATGAGAAAATACTACTCAGAATTCAGCGAATACAGCATTTCAAGGTATAAAGAGTCTCATGGCGGAAGTGATGTTGGTTATGAGGATTATATTCTTGACAACCTTAAAAATGACCCATACTTTAACGCTAAAGTAGCTGCCAGATACCTTACAGTTCTTGAAACCGAAGAGAAATTCTCAACCCTGCCCCAGATATTGGTCGGCTATAACTATGGGCCTGGAAATACCAAAGATGTTCTGAACAAGATCGGCTGGGACAGCAGCTGGGAAGAAATCAGAAAAGAGCTTTTAAAAAGGGGGAACACTGAATCAGTAAACTATGTTGAGAAAATATATGAAAACCTTGGCCAGAAGTTAACCTAAAACCCCAAGATATAAATAATATAATCTTATTCTTGGCTTAATGCTTAAAAAAGAGTATATATGGCTGGCTTTAATATTCGGCCTTGTGCTTGGTGTAAGGCTTTATTTTGCCTTTCAGACGCCTTACTTTAGCCAGGATGCTTATTTCAACATAAGGCAGGTAGAACACATAACCAAAACAGGATTGCCCCTTTTTAAGGATGAATTAAGCTATGGGGGGAGAAATTTTGTTTTTCAGCCCTTTTTTCATTATATTTTAGCCTTTTTCAACCTTTTCATGCCATTAAGCCTGGTATGCAAGATATTGCCAAACATCTTTGCCTCTTGCCTTGTTTTTATTGTTTATCTTATTGCAAGGGAAATAACAAAAAGCACTGGTGCAGCAATATTTTCATCATTCATCTCTGGCTTTATTCCAGTATTCTTTGCTGAAACAGTAAACAGTGTTTCTGTATATTCCCTTCTTGTCCCTTTGATATTTTTTTTGATGTACGCATTGATAATGGTCAGCAAGGATGGGAAGTATATAATTTGTTTTATTGTTGCTATTACAATAACTGCATTAATGCACCCGTCTTCCTTTTTATTGATTTTAGCGCTGCTGCTTTATGTCCTATTTGCCAAGATGGAGCATTTAAAGCAGAGAAAGGCTGAGCTTGAACTTATCATATTTTCAACAATCCTTGTTGTCTGGCTTAACTTTATCATATACAAAAATGCGTTTCTGATTCACGGCCAGTTTGTTATCTGGCAGAACATACCAAAACTCCTGCTTGGCCAGTATTTCTCACAGCTAAGCATTCTTAGTGCATTATATTACATTGGGATAATCCCTTTTGTTTCAGGCATCTATATAATCTATAAATATGTCCTTAAAAAGAAAAACAGGAATATATACCTTTTAATAGGCTTTGCCCTTTCCAGTCTCTTTTTATTATGGCTCAAGCTGATACAGCTGAAGACAGGCCTTGTTTTTTTTGGCGTAATCCTTGTTTTATTGTTCAGCAGGTTTTATTCTGACTTCCTTTTTTTCATAGAAAAGACAAGGCTTTCTGGCTATAAGAGGCTCTTTATTGCACTGATTTTCTTGGTTTTTATTTTTAACTCCATCATTCCCACTATTAGCTACACTGCTCAGGTTGTCAGGGAAGCCCCCTCAAAAAATGAGATAGATGCCTTTTTATGGCTAAAGGAGAATAGTGATGAAAATGATGTTGTCCTTGCAAGCCTTGATCAGGGCTATCTAATAAATGCAGTTGCAGAAAGGAAAAATGTTGTTGATAAAAACTTCCTTTTAATAAAGGATGCAGAGCAGCGCCTTGAAGATGTAAGAATCATTTACACCACATATTATGAGACAGATGCAATATCCCTGCTGAATAAATATAATATTAAATATATTGTATTGTCTAAAAGGTCAATGAGCGATTACGGCATAATTGACTTGAAGTACAGGACAGATGAAAAATGTTTTGAATTAGTCTATGATAAAGAGGTTAGGATATACAGGCCATTATGCAGGATGGAAGAAAAATGAAACTAACTGAAAAAAATGCATTGGTTTATGTAATGCTTGCAGCTGTTATAGTCCTTTTAATACCCCATCTGGCTAGGTTTTTATTCTACAATAATATTATGATTGGTCAGGAATCATACTATCATGCAACTATTGCAAAGCAGATTATTGGACAGAAGTCACTGATCCATGATCCAAAATATGTATTTAACCCATATCATCTTGTGCTTGCTTTAGCAGGATATTCAATTGGCGTTGAATTTGCATCAAAACTAATTCCTTTTTTATTGGGCATGCTTTCTGTCCTGTTTTTTTATTTAGTGCTCAAGGAATTTAAAATAGAAATAAAGAAAAGATTTGTTATTTCCATAATCCTTATTATATCTCCCAGTTTCATCTATTTATCCACACTATCAAACAGTTACTCTGTTCCTGTATTTCTGACTATCTTAGGCATTTACCTTCTCTTCAAAAAAAATATTTTTCTTACAATCCTGTCATTGATTGCTTTTGCTGCAGCAATACCCTTTGGCATATTTAATGCTTTACTAGCAATAACCATAATAATTGCCTATCTTATTAAGGAAACACAAAAAGACAAGGCCTCCAATGGAGCTAAAAAACCTGGATTTTCCTTTGAATCAAAAAAAGCAGCAGTTTTTTTGTTTATGCTGTTTATAATATCTGTCTTGTGTTTTCCGCTTTATTTCCAGCAGAGGACAAAGGTTCTTCCTGATGAAAATATTCTCCAGGGCTCTATCTCTGAGCTTGGAGCTTTGGTAGGAATAGGTGTTTTTAATCTTCTTCTTGCAGCTGTTGGATTTTTCTTGATTTGGAAAAAAAGAAAAGAGTATCCATTCATTTTCCTGCTGCTTTTGGTCATGCTTATGCTCTTTTTTTATACAAGAAATGTCAGTGTATATTTAACATTTATTCTTTCTGTCCTTGCCGGGCACGCATTTGTTAAAATAAGGGATATGGACTGGCAGGTTAAGATGATAAAGAATCTTACTGTCCTGCTTATAATCTGCGGGTTATTGTTCTCAACCATATCATATTTAAACAGGGTCAGCAATATGCAGCCTGATAATGGGGTAATAAAAAGCCTTGACTGGCTTAATCAGTATTCAAGGCAGGATGAGATTGTTTTTTCCCACTATTCAAAAGGGTTTTGGGTAAGTTCTGTTGCAGAAAGACCTGTTGTAACAGACAAAATGCTTGAATACTACCCTAATGCAGAAGAAAAATTTAATGACTCTCTTGAAATATTTTACTCAAGAAATCTAAAGAATACAAAAAGCCTTTTGGAAAAATACAATATAAACTATATCTGGATTGACAATGAGATGAAAAATGGCCTGGTTTGGGAAAAAAAGCAGCAGGGCCTCTTGTTTTTGTTCAGAAACAACGAAACATTTAAGAACATCTACAACAACCAGGGCATAGAGATATGGGAAATAATCAAAGAGGTTTAAGATGGATTTGGTAAATTTAATCCTGCCGGTTATTTATATAATAACATTATTCTACACAATATTCTGGCTTATAACCTTTTTAGACACTAAGCAGGAAAAAAGCAAGGCTATCAAGGAATTTCCAGTTGTCTCAATTGTTGTTCCTGCATACAACGAACAAGATGTTGTTTTGGAAACCCTTGAATCTGTTATTAAGCTTGATTATCCAAAAGATAAACTAGACATAATCCTTGTAAATGACGGCTCAACAGACTCAACAAAAGAGATTATGCAGAAATTTATTGATGAACATAAAGAATATGATATTAAGCTGGTAAACCAGGATAACCAGGGCAAATGGGTTGCCCTAAATAATGCACTAAAAACAGCAAGGGGCGAGTTTTTTACATGCCTTGATGCAGACTCTTCTGTAGAGAAAGCTGCGCTTAAGAAAATGCTGCCATATTTCGCTGATAATAAGGTGGCCTCTGTCCTGCCTTTGATTAAGATTAAGAATCCAAAGGGAATCCTGCAGAAGATACAGTGCTATGAATATATTGTGAACTTCTTCTATAAGAAAGTAATGAGCTATCTTAACTGCATCCATGTTACGCCCGGACCATTTGGAGTTTACAGAAAAGATGTTCTTAATAAAATCGGCGGCTTCAGGCAGGGCCATAACACAGAGGATATGGAGATTGCCTTTAGGTTGCAGAAAAACCAGTATAAGATAATACAGCTGCTGAATGTAAATGTACACACATATGCCCCAGACAGTTTAAGGAATTTTTACTTCCAGAGAAACAGGTGGAACAAGGGCTCTATTCTCAATGTCTGGGACTACAGGAAAATGATGTTTAACAAAAAATATGGCGACTTTGGCATGCTGCAGATGCCAATGGTGCTGTGCGCAGGCTTTATTGCAATGGCAATAATAGTTCTTGTGCTTTTTTACAATGTATTTAAGCCCATGTTTAATGGTCTGCATAAACTGAGCCTTGTTGGCTTTGACATATCCTCATTCATAGCTAACATTAACCTTAATCTTAATTTATTGGACTTCAACTATTACAAGGTTATTATAATAGCTGTGATACTAACAGTTTCTTTAACAGTATTTACCCTTGCACATAAATACACAAGGGAAAAACTTACAAACCAGGGGATAGCGCCCTTACTGGTATTTATATTGTTTTATTACCTATTGCTGGGGGCAATATGGCTTGGAATAGCAAAGGATTTGGTATTTAGAAAGGTTAAAAAATGGTAAGGGAACTTAACAAAAAAAGGTATTTTATTGCAGCTCTGCTCACATTGTTTGTGTTTATTTTTGGCCTAATGCTTGGGCTTGTGATTGAGGGCAAAAGGCTTCAATATATTGAATCAGTGAACAGGATAGAGAAACTTGACTACAGCAGTTTGCAGCTTCAGTACGCCTATATTGACCAGCTGAGCCAGGAAAAAAACTGCGATGCTGTTTCAAAAACCTTTGAAAGAAGTGTAAAGAGCCTGATTGAAACAAGCGAAAGGCTGGAAAACTATCAGAAAAATGCAAACATCAACAAAGAGGAGTTTACCATCTTAAAAAGAGAGTACATACTTGCACAGCTTAACTACTGGCTTTTGGCACAGAAGACAAAGGAAATATGCAATCGGGATTTAGTTACTATACTTTATTTCTATTCTATTGATAGGGAATGCCCGGATTGCGAAGAACAGGCTTTTATTCTCACTTATCTTAAACAGCAGTTCAAGGATAAGTTGCTTATTTTTGCACTTGACTCAACATATACTGATGAGCCAATGATTGAAATGCTGAAAAACCAGTATGGAATAAAAAAATATCCTACATTGATTATTGAAGGCAATGTTTTTGAGGGCTTTGTATCAAAAGACAGGATTATTGAGGCAATATGCCCTTTGTACAGCGAGGATTTTGATTACTGCAATAGATAAATCATTTCTTTACCTCTACCAAATCGCCTATTGTGAACCCATCTGCTTCTGTTTTAGAGCCTTTTTTATGCTCTTCCTCATACTCCTCAATTAATTTTATCTTAAGAAATTTTTCTATTTTTGTTGCAAGGCTTATGCTTGGCTCAAAAGTGCCTGTTTCTAGGTTATGAATCAATGATTCTTTTTCTGAGATTTTTTTTGCAAGCTCCTCTTGCTTTAATCCAAGGGATTCTCTTTTGTTTTTGATTCTTTGTGCAAAATCCGGAACAATAACCTGGATTACCTCTTTTTCTGGTTCAGCAGGTTTAGCACGCTCTTTTCTTGGTTGTTCTTTGACAGGAACTTTTTTTTCAATAACCTTCCCATACTTAGCGCAGTTTTTGCATACATTAAGCTCTGTTCCCTCTATTATTGTCCTAAAGATATTTTCTGTTTCAGCACCGCAGAGGTCGCACTGCATAAGAAATCACCCCTTTATT
>Ga0172362_10001759_pt1 | contig 18668 bp, 17 predicted proteins | sample LakKivs1_kivu2a2_FD_114534 | JGI IMG/M metagenome (GOLD analysis project Ga0172362, IMG submission 114534) | Sediment microbial communities from Lake Kivu, Rwanda - Sediment s1_kivu2a2 | ecosystem: Environmental > Aquatic > Freshwater > Lake > Sediment | place: Rwanda: Western Province, Lake... | reverse complement strand
TCGACCTCATAAGCGGAATAGCCGCAGCACCAGAGCGCGCCGATGAGCGCCCCGATGCTCGAGCCGCAGACAAAATCGATGTTCACCCCCTCCTCCTCGAGCACCTTGAGGACCCCGATGTGCGCGAGCCCCATCGCCGAGCCGCTGCCCAGGGCCAGGCCCACCAGGACCTCGCCAATCTCGCGCGCGACGCGGCGCACCACCCTGGCGTAGGCCTCTTGGTAGAGGCGGTCCAGGAGATGGTACTCGGAGTCCTCGACGTGCGGCAACGTGGCGTACACGGGCTGGTGAAAGATCGCCTCGGGTGGGAAGCTCGCCAGCTCCTGCCCCTGGCCGTGCACGTGCCTCTCCTCCAAAAGCACGAGCTTCGTCCGTTTCTTGAACTCGGCGTCCTGCCAGAGCCCCCAGCCGTCCATCCGCTTCGTCATGCGGCGCAGCATCTCCTGACGCGTCGAGGAGATGAGGTGCACGGCGTCGGCCTGCGTCAGGACGCGCGCCGCCTCCTCCTCAAGCTGCGGCGAAACGAAGACGAGGCAATAGTGATAATCGTTGATCAGCGTCGTCAAGACCGAGACGATGAACGAGGCGTCCCACTTGCCCTCCGGCCCCGGCAGGATGCGCAGGACGTCGGGCCCGACATTTTCGCGCCGGACGACCGCCTTCATGATCTCGTCAAAAGGGGGAAAAGACGAACGGCAGACGAGCCCTGCGGACTCCTCCAGGCCCATCAGGTCGGCCACGCAAGAATCCCGGCCGCCGGCGTCGACACAGATGACCTTTTTGCGCGTCTGGTCGCAAAGCCCCTCTCCGAGATTCAGGAAGTACAGCGTGGCGGGGCGCAGGATCTCGGCGGCGCTGTAGAACGCGCAGATCGTGCTCTCGAAGACGGACTTGGGGTGCAGGTCCTTCCTCTTGAGGCGGCGCGAGAGCGTGCGGTTGAGGTCGAGCGACAGGCGTGGGATATCCTGCAGCAGCCGCTGGAAGCGCGTGCGTTCCACGCGGACCAGGAGGACGTCGGTCGCGGCGCGGGCCGTGACGGAGTGCGGCTCGCCCGTCAACAGCGAGATGAAACCGAAGTATTTGCCGCGATAAAGGATCTCGAGAAGGCGCAACTCGCCCTCCCGCTCCACCAGCGTCTCGACGCGCCCTGAGACGACGGCGTAAAAGGCGTCGGCGGGATCGCCCTGGCGGTAGATGGGCTGGCCCCTCTTGATCTGCAGGAGCTCCATCGCATCCAAAACGAGCCGCCGCTCAAAAAAATTCAGCTCGCCGAACAGCGGCAGCTGCCGGAGGATCACCGCTTTGTCGATCATGAACGGATGCTGTGCCATGCCCCCTGCGCTTGAGGTTGTGCCCCCGTCCCTGCCTCGCGGCGATCAGACGACGGAGTGCTCGGCCTTGGTCCGGATCTTGGCCAGCTCCCACGAATACTCGTACAGGTGCAGCCCCTTGGAGGCCGCGATCATCTCGCCGTCCTCGACGCCGATCATCTCGGCCATGTACTGCTTGACCAGCTGCAGGCCGCCGAGGTTCGACGGAAAACCGCCCCACAGGTCCCAGGAGCGGAAGTACAGAAAGAAGTGCAGCCGGCCTTCGCGCACGCGCGTGTCGATGAGGCGCAGGCAGGGGGGGTCGACGAGACCGATGTCCGAGGGCATGCCGATCTCCATCACCGCCTGGTTCGTCCCAAAGCCCTCTTCCTTGTAGATGCGGATGACCTCCTCGATCTGGTTGACCCGCAGCGGGATCTCGCGCACCATCTCGCGGCCGTCGACGGACTCACGGACGCGCACCTTGGGGTCCACGAGGCGCTCGCCGTAGGTGTAGTCCTCTGTCGCGGTCTTGGTGCCGGTCAAGAGGTACGCCAGGTACCCCTGCACGTACTCCATGTCCGTCGGTGCCGGGATGTTCATGCCTTCGGGGATGAGCGGGATGATCTGGTGGGAAGGCTTGCGGCTGCGCACCACGACGTAATCGAACTCGAGGCGGCGGGCGCCCTTGTAGCTGCCGCGCGTGATGGTGTAGACCTTGCCCTTTTCGAGGATGGCGCGCAACGTCTGGAACCAGGCGTCGTCCAGGTCAAAGGCGTCGATGAACACGGGTTCAAGATGAGGCTCGGTCATAGAGGGACGCTCCGGCGCCACGGTAACGGATCAATGGATGCGTGCCTTGATCTCCGCAAGGAGCTCGTTGACGTCATACGGCTTGGCAATGAAGAAGTTCTGGCCCAGGACGTGGCCGCATGCCCTCTCTTCTTGCTTGGTGAACAGGCAGGTCAAGAAAATAATGGGGATGTCCCGCGTCGCCGGCTGGCCGCGCAAGGTGTTGGCGACCTCGGAACCGTCCATGCCGGGCATGGCGATGTCGAGGATGATCAGGTCCGGGGACTCCTTGTGGGCAAGCTCGATCGCCTCCAGGCCGCCCGACGCCTTCATGACGTCATAACCCACTTTGGAGAGGCGCTCCCCCAGCAGCATCAAAACGTCCGGCTCGTCGTCGACGATCAGGATCTTCTTGTTTGTTTCCATGGTCACGCCTCCTCACGGCTCCAGCATCTCGGGCGGTTGGCGCTCACCCTTCAACGCCATACGAATCAAAAGGTCCAGTTTTTGGGGGTCATAGGGCTTGGTCAGGAAGAACTCCCCTCCCGCCTCGCGGCCGGCATCGATGTCCTCTTTCTGCGCCAGGACGCTCAGGAAGATAATCGGCACACCCTTGGTCTTCAAGTCGGATTTCAACTTCTTGCACACCTCGATGCCGTTGAGATACGGCATCATGATGTCGAGGACGATCACGTCCGGCGCCTGGGCCTTTGCGATCTCCAGGCCCGCGTAGCCGTCTTCGGCCACCATGACGTCGTAGCCGAAGGAGATGAGGCGAAATTTCAAGAGGTTGCGCAGCCCGACCTCGTCGTCGATGATCAAAATCTTCTTCTTCTCTTCCGTCTTCTCTTCCTTCTTCTCTTCGCTCATCGACTCGCGTCCTTCTCGACGGGGAGCACGAACTTGAAGACCGACCCAACGCCCAGCCGGGACTCGGCCCATATCCGGCCGCCCATGGCGTCCACCAGATTTTTGCAGATGTAGAGGCCCAGCCCCGTGCCGCCGACCCGGCGCACGAGCGTCGAATCGAGCTGGATGAACCGGCCGAAGAGCCGGGAGAGCTCCTCCTCGGCGATGCCGGGGCCCTCGTCCGCCACGGCGAACATGACCTCGTTGCCGGTGCGCCGGACCGTCAGGTGGATGCGGCTCTTCTCGCGCGTGAACTTGACCGCGTTGTTAAGGAGGTTCACGAGCACCTGGATGAGCCGGTCCCGGTCGGCCACGACCCGCGGCAGCTTCTTCTCGATGTCCGTCTCGAGGACGAGGCCTCTCTTCTCAATCTCGATCTTGGCCAGATGGGTGACGTGGTCCACGACCTCGGTGACATCGCAGGGCACGCGACGGACCATCAGCAGGTTCGACTGGATCTTCGAGATGTCGAGGATGTCGCCGATCAGCCGGTTCAGGCGCCGGATGTTGGAGAGCGCGATCTCCAGGCACTCCTTCTGGCTGCTGCTGAGATGGCCCTGCGTGCCGTCGGCCACGATCTCGACACCTTCCTTGATGGCCGACAGCGGCGTTCGCAACTCGTGGGAGACCATCGAGACGAACTCGGTCTTGATCCTCTCAAGCTTCCTGCGCTCCGTGATGTCGCGCAGGTGGCACTGGATCACGCGGCGCTTGCCGACGTAATACCAGGAGGCCCGGACCTCGACGTTGATCTCGCGTCCGGAGGCGGCCGCCAGGACGACGTCGTCATGGAAGACCGTGAACCTGCCAGAGAGCTCCTGCGAAATGGAGCGCAGGGCCGGGGTCTCGCGAAAGAGCCGCGTGGCCTCAAACGGCCGGCCCTGGATCTCTTCACGCCTCGTCCCAAGGAGCTGCAGGAGATACGGATTGACGTCGATTATGTTACCATTTTCAGCGTCCATAATCAATATACCGTCCTGGGCGGATTCGAAGAGCCGACGGAACATGAGCTCGGACGCTGTCAGGGCGGCCGTGCGCTCCGTCACCAGGCTCTCCAGGCTCTCCGTGTACCGCTTCACCTCCTCCTCGAGCCGCCGGCGCTCGGTCACGTCCTGCACCAACTCCAGGACCTGGCAGGTCACGCCGTTGGCGTCCTTGATGGGCGAGCTGATGATCGAAAAGTCGATGGTGCGGCCGTCTGGATAGGTCACGCTCTGTACACCGGTCGAGACAGCGCCCGTTCGAAAGGCCTGCTCGGTCGGACAGCCGTCGCACACCTTCTGCCGCCGGTGGAAGACGTCGAAGCACAGCCGGCCCTGCGCCGTCTCCAGTTTGCCGAACCACCCCTGCATGACCTCGTTGAACCACAGGATCTTGAAATCCTTGTCGATGAGGCTCAGCCCCGCGCCGATGTGGGCAGCGATGATCGTCAGGCGGTCGCGTTCCTCTTTCAGGGCCGCCTCCAGCCGCTTGTGGGCTGAGATGTCCTGCGCCAGCCCCATGCCGAAGAGGATGTTTCCCTGGGGGTCCTTGACAGGGAAGACCGTCAGGACCACGTCGACCGACGGACCGGACTTCGTCTTGTGCGCGACCTCGCGAACGAGGGTCTGGCCTTGAAAGACCCCAACGATCTCACGCTCATATGCCTCCATGCCCATAAGGTCCACCATCCGTCGGTTCTCGACGGGGTTCTTCTCGTTGAGGACCTCGTGGCTCTCGTAACCATAGAGACGGTGCGCCCCCTCGTTCCAGAAGATCAGGCGCAGGTCCCTGTCAAAACCGAAGATGGCATTGGGGGAGTTGCTGAGGATACCCCGAAAGGTCTCGTCGGAGCGCGCCAGCTGCGCCTCGGTCTCGCGCAGATGGGTGACGGCCTTGTCGAGGTTGGCCTTCTGGACCGCGAGCTCCGTGTTCGTGACGGCGAAGATGATGAGGAACCCGTAGCCGACAATCAGCAGAATCAGGAAGGCCATCACCCCGAAGAGCGGGAAAAGGCGTGCCCGCCGGATCTCGCGAAAGATCTTGACGCCATCGAGGTCCAGGGCCAACAGATACAGCGTGGCGGCCCCGGCCCGGTCCAACGGCAGAAAGACGGTGAAGAAGGGACGGCCCTGGCGGTCGGCATAAGGGCCGGCAAAAGTAGGCTGCCGGCCCTGGAAAGCATCAAGGATCTGTTTGGTGGGAACTTGGGCACCGAAGTCCGGAAAGACGAGGGAAGGAAAAATCTGCACCCGGCTGCCCACCAGAAAGACGGACCTCTCCTCCTCGACCCGGACGAGGTAGAGCGCCCTGGCAAAAGAATCCTGCTGCGCCAGATCCACCATCCGCTGGTGGGCGTGGCGCAGGGCCGGATACGCGGACTTCTGCGTCAGGCCCAACACATCGACATCCGAGGAAACGAGAAGGGCCTCGGCATACAGCCGGGCCTCCTTCAAGACCAGGCGCCTGACGTTTTCTCTTTCGTGGACGGCCACCGCTTGGACGAGTTGCCAGCCGGAAACGAGAAAAGCAACATAGAGCACGCCGAAGGAAAGCGGCAGGAGGAACGCCGGCCTGCGGCCCAGCCCGAGGGACGCCCGGTAGGCGAAGAGGGAACGCGTGATGCGCCAGATGAAGATGCAGGCCAAGAGCGTGGCGAACGAGGCCCGCAAGACCTGCGCCGGAAGGCCGAGGAAGGCGAAGAGCCGCTGCTCGGTGAAGAGATAGGGCGTGCCCCACAAAGACCCTGGCACGATCACGCCCGCGAAAAAACCATAGAGGAAGAAAATCGCGCTGACGAAGCGCGCTGTCCTCGTTGAAAAGACGGGGCGCTCCACGTCCGCCTTCTTCCAAAAGGCAAAGGCGACGAGGAGGGCCGCCGGCAGGGCCAGGAACTGACGGATGGCGACCTCGCAGACGGCGACGCTCTTGGAGGCGCACCCGATCGTCACGGTGCAGGCCACTAACGGCAGGAGGACGAAGAAATTCAGGGACCAGCGTGCGCGCGGCCGCAGCCGCATCAACCCGGACTCAAAGAGGAGGACGAACCCTGCCACGAGAACGATGTCGCGCTCCAAGTGCCACAGGCCAGGCCTCATCAGGCCGTAGGCCATGATGACCATCACCTGGTAGAGGGAGAGGAAAAAGGAGAAACACCCCAGGAACAGCAAGCCGTATCTCTTACCGGCACCTGAGGCGGCCTGCTGGCGCAGGTACAGGAGGGTGCTCGCAACGCCCAGGAGGAAGAACGAGGCGCCGTGGAAGATCGCCACGTAATCCGAATTGTCGAGGAAAAAAGAGCGAATCATGGAAATGGAGCGGTGATCGGAATCGCCGAAGCACCTAGCTCGCCAAGCATTGCGAAGGTCCCCCGAAGGGGGAAACCCACATAACACTTTGGTGCTTGTCCCGCTTATTATATTGCCAGTGCTGGCGGGATCCCGTCACGTTCGGCGTATACGTGGAGCGGGTGATCGGAATCGAACCGACGTAACCAGCTTGGAAGGCTAGTGTTCTACCATTGAACTACACCCGCAAAGCTCCGAACGTGACGGGAGAAGGCTGATGTTCTACCACTGAACTACTCCCGCGCATTCACCGCTACAGCTATCCTTTGAATGCGTCCCTGCACGCCCACCTCGTGCCTTCCCGGCGAGCAGGGACGAACTACGCCAACAGCGACAACACGAGGGCGTCAAGCTTCATCAGGCTGCAGGGCTTGATCAGGTAGTCAACAGCGCCCTGCGTGAAGGCCTCGCGCACGACATCCTCGTCCTGGATGGCCGATAGCATGATGACCTTGATGGCAGGGTCGATCTCCAGGATCTTGCGCAGGACCATCACCCCGTCCATGCCGGGCATGCGGATGTCGCAGAGGACGAGCTGGGGACGCCGCGTCTTGATCTGGAGGAGCCCCTCCTCCCCGCTCGCCGCCGCGGCCACGCTGTAACCCCGCGAGGTCAGGAAGTTGCCGATGAGGCTGCGGATCTCCGGCTCGTCGTCAATCACGAGGATGTGGCCCTTGCGGCTCTCGCCCGTGAATTCCCGGTGCCGGTCCTTGAGCGCCTCGAGGATCTCCTTGAGCATGTGGTGGGTCGAAAAGTCCTTCTTGATGACGGCCAAGGCCCCCGCTTGAATGGCCTTGCTCCTTAAGTCCGGCGTCACATCGTCCCGGGACAGCAGGATGAAGTGGACCTCGCTGTCAAAGGCGCGGATGCGGCCCATTGTCTCGAAGCAATCGGAGTGCTGGATCTGGGAGTCAATGATGACGAGAACCGGCCGCTCCCGCTCCACGCGCAGGAGCGCCTCCTTGCCGTTGGGCACGCAGCTGACGCGGTAGCCCATCGAAGAGAGGACCTCGTAGAAGGTGTCGCGGGACGCGACATCGCCGTCGACGACCAGGACGTTCTCGAGCATGGGGACCCCGTCGGAAAACCTACACTAAGGAACGGATACCGGAACAAGCTGCTCGACTTGTCGCGAAACCAGACATTATGGTGGTGGTCCCGACGCCAGAGGCGCCGGGACCACCCTTTGCCGCCGGAGGCGGCGATTGATGTGCCCCGAATCCAGAGGTTTCGGGGCCACCTTTTGCCGCCAGAGGCGGCAAAATGGTGGACAGGAGAGGATTCGAACCTCTGAAGCACATGTGCAGCAGATTTACAGTCTGCCCCCTTTAGCCACTTGGGTACCTGTCCGAAAATCAAAAGATCAAAGCTGGCGACCCGAATCGAACGGGTGACCCTCTCATTACAAGTGAGATGCTCTACCAGCTGAGCTACGCCAGCGAATTATTTTTTCGACTTGAACGCCTGCGGCAGCCACGCCAGGATGTCGGAGGCGATCATGCCCGGCTGCGTCTTTTGCCGGGCCGCGAGGTCGCCGGCCCGGCCATGATAGTACGCGGCGCAGGAAGCCGCTTCGTGGGGTTCCATCCCCTGCGCCAGCAGGCCCGCGATGACACCCGTCAGGACGTCACCGCTGCCCGCCGTCGCCATACCCGGGTTGCCGCTCCGGTTGATGGTGACGCGGCCGTCCGGCGACGCGACGACCGTCTGAAAACCCTTCAGCACCAGGTGAACATTGTAATAAACCGCAAATTCTTTTGCAACCTTTTTCCGGGCCTTCTGGATCGCAGCGACGGGCCGGCCCGTCAGGCGCGCCAGTTCTCCGGGATGCGGGGTCATGATGAGGGCCTGCCTCTTGGCCTTGAGCCCCTTCAAAACCTCTTTCTTCGCCGCGAGGGCGTTCAGGCCGTCGGCATCGATGACCATCGGCTTGGCGACCCGGGCGACGAGCCTGCGGACGAGCCGCTGTGTTTGCCTGTCGGCCGACAGACCCGGCCCGATCGCGAGACAGGAGGCCTGGCGCGCGGCGGCCAAAAGATGCGGCAAGGCCCTTGCGGCCAGCGCGCCGCCGGCTGTCTGGGCCAGCGGCAGAAAGATCGCCTCCGTCACCTTGCGGGCGACGACCGGATAGATACCGCGCGGGACCGCCAGCGTCACGAGGCCTGCGCCGCTGCGCAGGCACGCCTCGGCGCACAGGCACGCCGCGCCCACGTAGGAACGTGAGCCCGCCACTACGAGCACGTGGCCGTAGGAGCCCTTGTGCGACTCAGGACGCCTCTTAAAGAATCGCGCAGGCAACCGCATAGTTTTCGGTGTGGGAGAGGGAAAGGGCGATGAGCGAGCGCTTGTTGCGGATGCGGCACAGCGGACGGCCGTGCTTGTCGTGGCATATCTCGATGTCCTTGAAGGCGATGTTCGGCTTCGTGCCCAGGGCCTTGAAGATCGCCTCCTTGGCCGCGAAGCGCGCCGCCAGGTGCTGCAGCGGATAGCGCTTGCTGCGCGCGTACGCCAGCTCCCTGTCCGTGTAGACCCTCTTCAGGAAGTCGTCCCCCCAGCGCTTGACAGCCCGCTCCAGTTTGGGGATCTCGACGATGTCGATGCCGCTGCCCTTGACCATGTCCCTTCCTATCGCACGAGTCCCCGCATCTGCCGGACCGCTTCCTTGAGCCCCGCGTCCAGCGCGCGGCAGACAATGGAGTATCCGATGTTGAGCTCGTGCATCCCTTCTATCGCGGCGACCGGCCGCACGTTGTCATAGTCCAGGCCGTGGCCGGCGTTGACGGCCAGGCCGAGCTTCCGGCCCAGGGCGCAGGCCCGGCGGATCTTTTCCAAATCTTTCCGACGCTGTGCCGGAGTCTTGCACAGCGCGTAGTGACCGGTGTGCAGCTCGATCGCTGTGGCGCCGGTGGCGGCGCTCGCCCGCACCTGCCGCGCCGAGGGCTCGATGAAGAGGCTGACGTCGATGCCCGCCCTCCGAAGCCTCCGGACGCAGGCCGCCACGCGGGCCCGGTGCCGGGCGACGTCGAGACCCCCCTCCGTCGTCAGCTCCCGGCGCTTCTCCGGCACGAGCGTCGCCTGGTGGGGCCGCACCCGGCACGCTATCCGGACGATCTCGGGCGCCAGGGACATCTCAAGATTGAGCCGCTTTCTCAGGGCCCGGCGCAACCGCCGGACGTCCGCGTCCTGGATGTGGCGCCGGTCTTCGCGCAGGTGCACGACGACGGAGTCAGCGCCCGCCCGCTCGCAGCAGAGGGCCGCCGCGATCACGTCGGGCATGCGGCCGCGCCGCTGCTGGCGCAGCGTCGCCACGTGGTCGATATTGACGCCCAAGAGCGGCATGGCGCCCCTCCCCTACCGGAACTCGCCGTTCACGTAAAAGTACACGACGACCGCGAGGATGAGCGCAATGATCTTATACAATGGGTAGTGCGTGAACCATCGCTTGAGGTCGAAAAAGAAGTTTTGCATTTGCCTCGCGCCTCTCTCGTGTTAAACCACAGGGGGGCTTTTGATCGGCTTCTGGACGACGAGGCAGGTCCGCAGGTTCTGCATCAGCTCTTCCCGCGTCAACCCCTGGGTCAGGCGTCCGGCCACCGCCAGCGACATGACCCCCGTCTCCTCCGAGACGATCGCCACCAGGGCGTCCGTCTCCTCGCTCAACCCCAGGGCCGCGCGGTGGCGCGTGCCAAGCGCGTGGCTCAGGTACGGGTTCTGCGCCAGCGGGAACAGGCAGCTCGCCGCCGCCACCGTGTCCCCCTGAATCACCACCCCGCCGTCGTGCAGGGGCGCGCCCGGCATAAAGAGCGACTCCAGGAGCTCAGGGCTCATGCGGGCGTTCAACGGCACCCCGCTGTTGATGTAGCTCTTCAAGGGGTCCTCACGCTCGATGGCGATGAGACACCCGATCTTGCGTTGGGAACAATACGACATGGAGGCGGAGACCTGGCGGATCAACTCGTCGATCTCCTCCTCCTTGAGGCCGTGGCCGAAGAGGTGCTGCGTGCCCAGCCGCGCCAGGCCGAAGCGCAGCTCCGGCTGGAAGATGACGATGATGGCGATGACGGAGATGGCGAAGAGCTTCGTGAGAATCCAGTCAAGCGTGTTGAAGCCCAGCTTCTGCGCCAAAAAGAAGGCGAAAACGAGGATGAGGATGCCCTTCCAGACCTGGCCGGCGCGCGTCCCCTCGAAAAAGATCATGATGCGGTAAAAGACGAACCAGAGGATCGAGATCTCGATCGCGGGCTTCAGGACCGCCCAGTACGTCGCCATGAAATCCTGTATGAAGTCCACCATAAACAACGCCTTACCTGGTCAATGCATCAGCCATCTTCAGGACCTGCTTCATCTCCCGGACGTCGTGCACGCGCATGATGTGCGCGTGGCGGCCGGCGAGCGCCGTGGCCGCGGCCGTCCCCCAGATCCGCTCCGCAGCGGGGCGCGCCAGGACCCTGCCGATAAAAGACTTGCGCGACAACCCCACAAGGACCGGCCGGCCCAAAACGCGCAGCTCCGCCAAACGCTTCAGGATCTCGATGTTGTGTTCAAAGGTCTTGCCAAAGCCGATGCCCGGGTCCACGATGACGCGGCCGGCCGCGATGCCGGCCTCCCGCGCCCTCTCTGTCGCCGCGGCGAGGAACGCCGTCACCTCCTGCATCACGTCGTCATAGCGCGGCGCCCGCTGCATGGTGCGCGGCGTGCCCTTCATGTGCATCAGGACCACGGCCGCCTTCGAGCGCGCCACGAGCCGGGCCATCTTCCCGTCATGGCGCAGGGCCGAGATGTCATTGATGACATCGCAGCCGGCGTCCAGGGCCGCGGCCGCCACCTCGCTCTTCGTCGTATCGACGCACAGGGGGACGCGCACGCGTTTGCGCAACGCCTTCAAAAGCGGGATCACGCGGCGCCGCTCTTCCTTCGCGCAGACCGGCCGCGCACCCGGCCGCGAGGACTCCCCTCCGATATCAATGATGTCCGCGCCGTCGCGCACCATCTGCTCGACGCTGCGCACGACTTCTTCCGCACAGCGCCCCGCCACCCCGTCGCCGCTGAAGGAGTCGGGCGTGGCGTTGACGATGGCCATCACCCAGGTCCTGCGGCCCAGCGTGACGGTCCGGCCGGCCAACTCGAGCGTCGTCAGGTGCCGGCCCGCCCGGGCCAGCGTCTCCCCGATGGAGGCGCCCAACTCGGCAAGGCCGAAGGGCTGGCGCCTGAGCTTCTGCGCCAGCGCCCGCAATTGAGAAAGATTCCCCAAAAGCAGGCAATCGGTGGCGCGGCTGCCGCCCGCGATGGCCGAACGGCTGACCGCCGCGTCCGCGCCCAACGCGAGCATCTCCTGCTTGAGGATGTTCGCGCAAAAACTGGGCAGATGCGCCACCTTGAGAAAGTGCACGTGCCCCTTGGCCCGCATCCGCACCACGCCGCCCCAGTCAACCCCGATGCGGCCGAACTCGCGCACCAAGTCCTGCGGACTCTCAAGGGCCAGCGCGCGCACGTTCGGTTGCATCGCCTTGCACGTCATCAGGAAAAACCGAGAAGCTGCTTGACCTCTTCGGCCTCCATGACCTCTTTTTCGCGCAGGGTCGTGGCCAAAAGGGTAAGCTTGTCCCTGTTCTGCTCCAGCAGCTCCTTGGCGCGCTTGTAACAGCCGTCGACGATCGCCTTGATCTCCCCGTCGATGAGCTGCGCGGTCTGGTCACTGTAGTTGCGGTCTTCCGCCAGGTTCTTTCCCAAAAAGACCAACCCCTCACGGCGGCCCAGCGTCAGATAACCGACCTTCTCGGACATGCCGAACTCGCAGACCATGCGCCGGGCGAGCTCGGTGGCCATCTCCATGTCGTTCTCAGAGCCCGTCGTCACGTCGTTGAAGTTAATGTTCTCAGAGGCGCGGCCCGCCAGCAGCATGGTGATGCGCGCCAAGAGCTCGCTCTTGAGCATGATGTAGCGGTCCTGGAGGGGCAACTGCAGCGTGTAGCCAAGCGCGCCCACCCCCCGCGGGATGATCGAGACCTTGTGCAGGGGATCCACCTCGGGCAGGAGGAGCGAGACGAGCGAGTGGCCGGCCTCGTGGTACGCCACGATGTCTTTCTCCTTGTCGCTGATGACGCGGCTCTTGCGCTCAGGGCCGGCGACAACGCGCTCGATCGCCTCCTCCATCTCTTGCAAGGTCACGGCAGCCTTGTTGCGCCGCGCCGCCAACAGGGCCGCCTCGTTGCAGAGGTTCGCAAGGTCCGCGCCGGAGAACCCCGGCGTCTGGCGAGCGATGTCCACGAGCCGGACGTCGTCGGCGAGCTTGATCTTCGCCGAGTGGACCTTGAGGATGGCCTCGCGGCCGCGGATGTCCGGCCGGTCGATGACGACGTGGCGGTCGAAGCGGCCGGGCCGCAAAAGCGCCGGGTCCAGGGTGTCCGGCCGGTTGGTCGCCGCGATGAGAATGACCCCCTGGTGGGGGTCGAAGCCGTCCATCTCGACCAAAAGCTGGTTGAGTGTCTGCTCGCGCTCGTCGTGGCCGCCGCCGATGCCGGAGAAACGCAGCCGGCCCACGGCGTCGATCTCATCGATGAAGATGATCGCCCCGCGTCCGAAGGTCTTGGCGGCCTTGCGCGACTGCTCAAAGAGGTCGCGGACACGCGAGGCGCCCACGCCGACGAACATCTCGACAAAATCCGAGCCGCTGATGTTGAAGAACGGGACGTTCGCCTCACCTGCCAACGCGCGCGCGATGAGTGTCTTGCCGCAGCCGGGCGGCCCCACCAGCAAGACGCCCTTGGGGATCTTGCCGCCCAGCCGCTGGAAGCGCTTGGGGTCCTTCAAAAACTCGATGACCTCCTGGAGCTCCTCCTTGGCCTCGTCGACACCCGCCACGTCCGCAAAGGTCACCTTCTCCTTGGCGTCCACGTTGTCCAGGCGCGAGCGTATCTTGCCGAAGGACCAGATGCGGTTGCCCGTCTCCGCCGAGCGCGAGCTGAAATACCACAAAAGGCCGATAAGGATCAAAAACGGCGTGAAGTTCAGCGCGACCGTCGCCCAGAAAGTGCGCGCGGGCCGGACGCTGAAGTCCGGGGCGTTGGTGCGCAACAGCATCAAGAGCGCCTGGTCGTCCGTGGGGATGCGGACGATAAAGCGGGCGCCGTTGACGAACTCGCCCTGCAGGACGTCTTCGACCATCGTCACCGTCTTGATGCGCTGCGGCGTCGTGCTCAAGACGCGGAAAAACTCGCTGTACGAGAGTTCCTTGCGGGCGTTCGCCGAAGTCTGGAAGACCCACATTAGGTAAAAGGCGCCCATAAGGAAGACCAACCACAAAAAGATGGCATACGTGTTCTTTTGCGGCCCTTTGGACGCACCTGTTGATTTTGAATTTTGCTTTTTCATAACTATATTATTATAAAGAGAGTTGCGGCCGAACGCAAGAGGCTTTTATGGAGCCTCGCGGTCATGACAGCCGCCCTTCGGGCGACATCCTGAGGAAAGAACCCGCTCAATGGCGGGGTCTGCGCCGAAGGATTACGCTCTGGCTGAAAAAACCAGCGCCCCTGCCTCTTTGCGGACGCGCAGGCCCAGGGGCAGGTGGACCTCGGAGCCGACGGGTCTGCTGTGCAAAAGGTCCTCCACCTCCTGCCAGTGCCTCCAGGTCAGGCGGCGCAGGTGGCCGCAGAGGCCCTGCACGACGAGCCGCAGGCAGGTCCGGCGCAGGCCGTCATCAGCCCTGAGGAGCGGCCCTGCGGCCACGCGGACCGAACCGCCCCTCCTTTTCGCGCAGCGGCTCAGCAGCGCGTTGGCGCAACGCTCCAGGTGGACGTAGTCCGCGCCGATGGTCTGCGCTAACCCCGCCAGCGCGTCGCGGACAGCCGGGTTGAAGTCCCTCTCCAGATACGGCAAGAGGTCATGGCGGATTTTGTTGCGCAGGTATCTCGTGTCACGGTTTGTCGGGTCTGTGCGCCAGGCTTGGCCGCGGCCTTTGAGATACTCCAGGACATCGTGACGGCTCACCTCGATGAGGGGCCGGACGATCGTATAACCTTCGCGCGGCAAGACCGGCAGGATCGCGGAAAGGCCGTAAAGGCCTGTGCCACGCACGAGCCGCATGAGCACCGTCTCCGCCTGGTCGTCGGCCGTGTGGCCCAGGGCGAGCTTACGGCTCTTCGCCCGGCGGCAGGCCTCGGCAAAAAAGGCGTAGCGCGCCTGCCGCAGCGCCTCCTCGGCCCGCGCCCTTTGTGCGCTGCGGGTCATTTTCAAAGTCCTCGCGATAAAGGGCAGTCCCTGCCTTCGGCAGAGGTCCTGCACGAAAAGCCGGTCCCTTGAAGAGGAGGCGCGCGTGTTGTGGTCGAGGTGCGCGACCGTCAGCTCGCAGCACAGGCGCGCGTTGAGCTCCTGGAGCGAGACCAGGAGCGCCACCGAGTCCGGCCCTCCTGATACGCCGACCACGACGCGCTCCCCCTTCTCGAACATACCGAAGCGCGCCATGGTCGCCCTGACGCGCTGAACAAAAGTTGATAAAGAAACTTTAGGGACGGCCATGGGCAGCCTGCCTATCAATACTCGCGGGACTTGTACTGGAACTGGCGCACCACATTCGGGTGGGAGAAGAAGTGGTTCATGCCCAGGTAATAGGTCATCACGAAGGCGACGCCCACGACGAGCACAGCCGCCGACACGGGCACGGCCAGCTCCTGGGCAAGGTAGATGTTGAGGTAGATGTTCGCGACCGAGTTCACGAAGTAAAGGCTCATGACGACGCGCAGCAGGCGGCGGGCCCACTCGCGCAGATGTAGCGTCCCTACGCCGCAGATGATCCAGGCCAAAAAGATGAAGACGTTCAAGACGGAAGAGGCCCAGAAGAGCGGCAGCGCGAGCGTCGCGTCCGGCCACACCCGGGCGCCGAGCGAGGCGTCCTGGCCCACCATGAGCAAAAGGCACACGATCTGCAGGACCGCGCTGAAGGCCCCGAACGCGATCAGGACGACCGAGGCCGCGACCACTCCCCTTGACCTCAGTATGAGTTGATAGACCATGCTATTGCTTTTTTGTTTTTTTGTGGGCGTGGTACGCCCTCAAGACCCGGCGCAGGGCAAAGTCGGTGAAGCGCGCGGCCTCGGCCTGCGACATGCCCTCTTGCGTCTCGAAGCGGTATCCGAGCCGGCGGCCGGCGTTCTTGTCCTCCAGGTGGATCTTGGCGATGCCGAAGCGCTGCGGCTCCTGCGTGAGCATCGTGCCGTCTTCCAGGCAAAAAGGCTGCAGCCTGATGACGTCGAAGAGGCCGATGTGATGCAACAGGAAGTCCACGGTCGCGCCGGCCTCCCGAACCGTCTCGGTGGGGAAGCCAAAGAAGACGCTCACGGCGATCATGATGCCCGCCTCCTTGATGGTCTTCAAGAGGCGCACGAGCTCTTCTTCGTCGAGGTTCTGGTGGTACTTGTTCATCAGCCGCAGGACGCGCTGGGAGACCGACTCCAGTCCGAAACTGACGAGGCGCAGGCCCGATGCCTTAAGGCCCCGGCACAGTTCCGGATCGCCGAACTCGCGGCCTAGGATGATGGACGTGCTCCACGTGACCGGCGCGCGGCGCTCGGTCAGGGCCTGGGCCAGGCCCCTCATGAAGGACGTCGGCAAGGCGTCGTCCATGAAATAGAAGTCGCTGACGCCGTAACGCCGGCCCACCCCGCGCATCACCTCCACGACCCGGTCCACGCCGGCCAGGTAAAACTGGCGGTCCTTCAGGCAAAAGCTGCAGAAGGCGCACTTGGACCACGGGCATCCCCGTGAGGCCATGAGCGGGAAGTACTCCTGATAACTTTCCAGCTCGAAGCCCGAAAAGTCCGCGACGCCGTAATCGTTCGGGTGCAAAAGGAAGGTCTTTCCCGTCGTCTCAAAGGTGCCTTGTGCGGTGCGCGCGTACAGGTTGGGGATGTCCGCAACGTCGCCGGAGTCCGGCGCCTCGAGCAGCAGCCGGAAGGGCTCTTCGCCGTCCTCGACGACCAGGTAGTCGAAGAGCGCGGCCATCTCCCTGTCGGTCTTCAGGCACTCGATGTGCTTCGAAATCTGCGCGCCGCCGGCCACGAGGCGCGCGCCGGGGAACATCCGCTTGAGTTCGTCGGCGATCAGGACCGCGAAGAAGAGCTGTTCGGGATAGATGACCGAGAGGCCCACGAGGTCCCACCCGTCGGCACGCGCCGCGCCTTGAAGGAGCGCGGTCACCTTCTTCTTCTGCTCGGCGTACTTGTCCGACTGCCGGGCCGCCAGGATCGCTTGCAACGACCACGGCAGGGACTTCTTGGCCTCCACCTCCATGCGGTCCAGAAGGACGAAGACGTTCTCGTCGAGGAATCGGTAGACGCGCGACGTGGTGCGGCCTTTGGCCCTCAGGCTCTTGGAGGCCTGGAGGAGGAGCGCGTACAGCGACCAGTGGGGCTGGATCGTCTTCAGGTACGCCAGGTTCATGTCAAAGACAGGGACCGGCGGCCGGCCGCGGGAACGCAGGTAGGTGTTCAGGTAGGGGATGCTCAACGGCAGGACGTTCGACGTCAGGACCGGCGGCCAGATGAGTAGGACTCTCTTCTCAGCCATGAAATCAGTACGTCGGATGCCCGTGAAAACGATTCCTCAGCGTCCGTATTGGCGCTCGCAAGGCTGTTCCTCCATGTTGCCGCCGGGGCCGGTCAACTTATAACTGGTGTCGCCCGTCACGCCACAGGTCTCAGGCACCGCGACGATCACATAGGAGTCAGGGGTCAACGTGAGCGCGTAGTAATATCCTGTGAGGACCTGGCCGTCATAGGACGCCGTCAGATAGGGCGTCTGGCCGGCTGTCAGCTCGTTCTCGGAGGAAGGATAGACCCCGTTGTCCACCGCATACGTCTCAAGGGCGGTGCTCAAAGAGCGGATGTCCGCCTGGGCCGCGGCCTCGTTCGCATTGAGGCGGGCGCGCAACAGGTTCGGGATGGCAATGGCCGCCAAGAGGGCAACGAAAGGTATCATCAGGACAGAGAGCGCGCCCATCACGATGCCCGCGATGGCCATCCCCTCGCCCTTGAGGTGCTCCTTGTCCTTATTGATCTTGACGAGGGCAATGATGCCCAAAATGAGCGCCACCAGGCCAAACAAGATCCCCAGCAATGGGAACCAAAATAAACAGCCGATCACCAGGCTCGCGACCGCCAACCCCAACGTCTTCTTCTGCTGCTCTGTCATCACACCCTCCTTGTCTCGGCCCGTGACGATCAATAACGTCTCAAGGGATTGCTCTTGGGCACGCCCGCGGGCTGGTTCATGCGGTTGTTCACGACCCTCAGCCGGTCTTCGAGCCTCTGAATCTTCAACTCAATGTCCGTCTTCTCCACCCGGTCCGTCTCCAGGCTCAACGCGTTCTTGTAGTTGGTGATGGCCTCCTGGTAATGATAAAGGGCCTGCTGGTCATCATACATGCTGTAGGCCTGCTGCTCGTGGGACAAGGCCAGCGTGAGATATTCCTTTTTCTTCTGCGTCGCATAGTCGTCTTTCTGGGTCGTGAGCGACTGTGAATAGGCGTCGCTCTGGCGGCTGGCGCCCAGGCTCTGCGCGGCGCCCACGTCCAGAGGAGGCGCGCCCCCAGACCCCTGCGGCTCCACCCTGTAGTCCCTACCGTCTTGTGTCAGGATGACGTGGTCCGAGGCGATGGTCTTGACCGTGTAACCCGCGACCCCCTCCCCCACCTTGACGGTCTGTCCGTTGATGATGGCGAGCGACGACCCGTCCGGGGTGTACATGAGCCCGCTCAACGTGACATCCTTCACGACCGGCGGCCCCTGCTGTCGGCTGGAACACCCCGCCAAAATTAACCCGGCGATGACCATCAACACCACGCCCTTCCTCATCTCGCACCTCCTCGAAAACCCACAGAACCCCTCGCCAAGATGGCATCTCGACGACGAGGCGAAGACACCGCGCATATCTGGTGACGGCGGAAGGAGTCGAACCTTCGACATAGCGGGTATGAGCCGGTCGCTCACTCGCTTCGCTCGTGTCGCTCCCCATGGGGAACCTAACGGTTCCCCTCTGGCGCTCGTCCCGTCAACCTAGTTGATGGGATTCGCTGTCACCCTTCCCTTGAGGCATCAGCACAGCTTAAGGGGGAACGGTCTTCCCCCTTAACAACCCCCTTTCGGCTCATACAGCCAAACAGGGGATATCTGGTGACGGCGGAAGGAGTCGAACCTTCGACATAGCGGGTATGAGCCGGTCGCTCACTCGATTCGCTCGCGTCGCTCGCCATGGGGAACCTAACGGTTCCCCTCTGGCGCTCGTCCCGTCAACCTAGTTGATGGGATTCGCTGTCACCCTTCCCTTGAGGCATCAG
>Ga0172362_10001758_pt1 | contig 18673 bp, 16 predicted proteins | sample LakKivs1_kivu2a2_FD_114534 | JGI IMG/M metagenome (GOLD analysis project Ga0172362, IMG submission 114534) | Sediment microbial communities from Lake Kivu, Rwanda - Sediment s1_kivu2a2 | ecosystem: Environmental > Aquatic > Freshwater > Lake > Sediment | place: Rwanda: Western Province, Lake... | reverse complement strand
TATTTTAGTTGATGATATTGATTTCAAATATACTAAAAATAATAAAAAAGAAGGTTCATTTCATTATAGTATACCAAAGTATAATGCATCCTTAATAAAATTAAAGGAAATTCATAACAATTTATTAAACGAAAATAAAGAAGAGTTTTTGATAAAAGGTGAAAAAAAAATAGAAAAATGTATTGATACTACTATATATTCAGAACATTGGTATAGATGTCCAAATCAATCGAAAGGTAATATTTCCGATATTCTAAAAAATAATAAACATGAAATTATATTTGGTGATATGAAAGATTTTATTGTTTATTTTATACCAGATAATAGTACTAATATCGATGATAAAGATTTTATTGAGATTATTGAAACAAAAATAAAAAAAAATGAAAATAATGATAAAATTATCAAAAAAAATAAAGAAGAAGAAAATAATTTATCAGTATATAAAAATAATTTTGTTTTAAGTACGACGCTCGGACAACCAACACTTTATAAAAAAATGTTTGATGAATGTTATGCACAGGAAAGGTTTGAAATATATGAATATTGGATAACTGTTGGGATGGCTATAAAAAATACTTTCCATAATGAGGAAGAAGCATTTGAATTATTTAATTATTATTCAGCAAAAGGTAGTAATTATGAAGGTACAGAAAAAACAAAATATAAATATGCAACACTTGTAAAGAAAAATAGTTCAAATGGTTTTACAACGGCAACTATTTACTATTATGCAATAACTGATAATAAGCCAAAATTTATTGAAATAATGAGTAAAAATTCTTTTGAACTGGGCCAAACAGATATGTGTAAATATTTAAAAATAATTGCTGGTCATAATTTTGTTTATAAAATTGTTGGTGATAATTATGTGCTTTTTTGTTTTAATGGAAAATACTGGGAAACAGATAGTATTTTATTTAGGCAATGTTTAAGCACGGAATTATATGAATTTCTAAAAAATATATTAGTAGAAGTTTATTGGAATAGTAAAGATTTTGTCTCTCTAAAATCAAAAATTGAAAGATTGAAATGTGTTTCATTTAAAAAAGATATTGAAGAAACTTATAAAGAATATGGAACAAATAATGAAATTATTTTTGATAATAAATACAATTTATTTAGTTTTAATAATATTGCATATGACTTAGAAGAAGGAAATTTTAGAGATTTCAAATATGATGATTATGTTTCAATCACTTGTGGTTATAATTGGAGAGAACCAACAGAAGAAGAAATAAAAGTAGTAAATGATTTAATTGAATCAATAATGCCAGTAAAAGAGGAGAGAGATTTGTTTCTTCAAATTTTATGCACTTCTCTTGATGGAAAATGTTTAGAAAAATTTGTTATTTTTAATGGAGGTGGAGGGAATGGAAAAGGTGTTATTGATGATTTATTATTAAAAGCTGTTGGAAATTATGGATTAATTGGTAATAATGGTATATTATTTGAGACAAGTAAAACGGGATCCAATCCGGAGAAGAGCAATATGCATAAGAAACGTTTGGTTATTTTTAGAGAGCCAAGTGAAAGAAATAAATTTGAAAATTCTGTCATAAAAGAGCTTACTGGCGGTGGAACATTTTCGGCACGTTCACATCATGAAAAATCAACAACAAAAGAACTTAACTTAACGATGATAGTTGAATGTAATAAAAGACCATTATTTGCAGAAGAGCCCCAAGATGCAGAAACAAGAAGAATTATAGACTTATTTTTTAGATCAACTTTTACAACAGATAAGTCATTAATTGATAAAGATAATAATATATTTTTGGCAAATCCGTATTATAAAACAAGTGAATTTCAAGAAAATCATAAATATGCCCTTTTAAAAATTTTATTCGAACAATATAAGATTTATAAGAAAAATGTTTATATGTTTAATATACCGCAATCTATAAAAAATAGAACGCAATTATATCTTGAATTATCATGCAACATTGTTCAATGGTTTAAGGAGAATTATTATTTAACAAAAGAGAGAAATGATACTATTAAAATTAAAGATTTATTTGATGATTTTACACACAGTGATTATCATACAAATTTAAATAAACAAGAAAAGCGTAAATATAATAAATCATATTTTACAGAGTATATACAGAGTAATATATTTTTTAGAAAATATTATGTGGAAAAAAGCCAGTATTTGAGAAATTATATTAGAGAATGGAAAAAGAAAGATTTTGAAGATAATGAAGATAATTGATAAATACAATATTTTATAATTTCAGTAAATTTTTACAAAGATTTCTGCAAAAAAATAATTCTTTCCATATTCTCATCAATTGTCTTATCCCTTTCAAAAGAAAATTCAAATAAAATAATATTCCATTACTTTCAAATATAGTTGTGCATTTGAACAATATCTTCTTCGTCAATATAAAATTCCGCGATTTTTTCTTAATGTATTTCTTCTCTATTTTCAGTAATTTCCCTTTCATATTTCTCTAATTTCAATTATGATTGAAATGATGAGCACATATTATCGATAAAATTTAAAAAAAATGATTCTTTTTAATTGTATATCATTTTCATAAAAATGCTCAATAAGCAATATAAAATTTTTGACGATACACTCAGGTTTCTTAATTTTTTTAATGAACCGATCAATGATGAACTAGTTGAGATCATGAAAACAGTAAAAAAAATATGGTTTGGATATTTTTTTAACCAATCTATTGAAAGAATACCCCATAACATAACCCACATATGGTTTGACAATCATTTTAATCAACCAGTTGCATCTTTACATGAAGGAATTGAATACCTTAGTTTCAAATGTGATTTTAATCAACCATTAGATAATTTACCATCTACACTGAAAATACTAAAATTAAGAGGTCTCTTTTTCCAACAACCACTAGATAATTTACCATTGGGTTTGGAAGAATTAGTAATAGGGTCTCAATATAATCAACCAATTGATTTATTGCCTATAGGTCTAAAAAAATTGCGATTTGTTGAGGGTTCAATCTTTTCTCAACCACTTGATAATCTCCCACAGACTCTCCAATATTTGGAAATTCCTTCAAATTATCCAAACAAAATAAATTATTTACCGGACTCCATCGAAGAACTTCTAATTGGAGTTAAAAAAAGTAAAAAAGACATGATTTATTATTTGGAAAATGAAACTGAATCATCTTTTAACCAAAAAATTAAGAATATTCCCGGGAAATTACAAAAAGTGTATATTTTTATGAAATATCATTATATCTTCCAGTGTAAAAAGATGTTTGGTGACAAATTACAAGTAGTAAAAAATACAAAATATCAATTTCATACTTGAAAACAAAGTGAGTATAATTATGGGCAAAAGAATATAATTATAGGCAAAAGAATATAATTATAGGCAAAAGAAGTGTAAAATTCTTTTAACACATGACATTGATAACTATAAAAATATAGAAGAAAAAGGAACTGAAACTCTTTGTTATGTTGAAAAAAGTATGCAAAGATTTTTCGATGTTCAAAATATTGCTTTCCAAAAGGAGGCTGAAAATATTTTAGTCGAAGATAGCATTATTATTTATTTTGAATTCGATGATCCATTTCTTCCATACACCACAACTAATTTTTATTATTACGAAAACGATCAACCAATGTATCTTTTTGTCCAATTCATTTCTTGAAATATTTTATAACATTTGGATGTGGGATTGTATTTTTTGTTGGTTGGGTTTCTCCACTTTTTTCCACTTGCAAACTATTTGGAATAATTTCAAACCAATATAAACTATTCATTTTACAAATATTCATCTATTTTTTTTAAACTCATTTCCAAAATGAGTTTAACATATTTTCACACTTTGTATTTTTTATGATTATGCTGTTGGAACTTCATATAAAAATCCCTGTCCAGCCAATAATTTTCTGTTCACACTGGTCGACTGGATGAAAATTCTGTATTTTGGCAAATCACCTGGCTTTATTTTCGCTCTTTCATCATTCGTTCCTATTCCCGCAATTATCCTAGCAGTATCACCTTCATATAAATCACTAGTTTCCCGATTCATTAAAACAATTTCCTTCTGTGGTTGAACAATCTCCGGCTTAATAAATTCATAAAATCCTCTTCCCTTCGCAAATCGAATATGCATCAATTCACAAAATTCCTTGATTCCAATATCTTCCTCTACCGTAAACACCTGAAACTTTGTCGGTGGACAAGGATGCAATTCTGATTCCCTTTCCAATGTAGGAGTTGCTGAACCCGCCGAATGATGAGTTCTATGTGTACTCGTTCTATGATATCTCTCTCTGAAGCGATCAGGATGCATTTCCGCCTCCACCTCATCACGTGTTTTCTTTCCCAAAATGGTATCAAACATTAATCTTAACGCTGAATTCATTCCTCCCTCTCTCTTCTGAACCTCCTCCTCAAAATTAATCAACTGATCATGATCATATTGCTTAAAACAAATTGCCTGAATCATATCCTTTATATATGAAAACTGATTAAGAAAAAGATGATATCCATTTGTCACTCGCGCAATTGTCGAATAAAACTTGAATGATTCTCTATTTCCACTGTTCAAACATTGCACCGAAAATACCTGAATATTTCTGTTCGCTAATTTCTCCACCTCTTCACGCCAATCAATCTTCTGTGGGTTTTCATTCTTTTCATGAGGAGGAGCATCACCAATCACAACAACACTTTTCATTGTTGCATCCTGACGCCATGAAAACCCTAGAGATTCCTTTAAAACCAGCTCATAACATTCTGGATAATCTCCACCACCAGTATCTGGAGCCTCTCTGATAAACTTTCCTATCTTCTCTTTATCATTCGTAAAATCCAATTTAGTAATCACCTGATCCCCATCACAATAATCTCCATGACTAATAATTCCTAATCTTAGTCCAGGAATCTCCTCAAATAATTTGTTAGCAATTTTCTCAACATTTCGTCGTACATCCGCGATACAACTACTCATACTTCCAGTTGTATCAAACGAAAAAATAATATCTGTTTTAATTTCAGTTGGAGTTGGGACAACCGGTTCCTCTTTAGCAAGCAAATTAACTTCAATATTTGGTCCATCCTTGTCAGCAATTTCCGAATTGACCTCAACCCATTCCGCACGACATAATGGACAAGTAGTATGATCAGTTCCTAACCATGCTTTCACACAATCTTCGTGAAAATAATTCTTACAAGTCGTTAAACATTGGGATAATTTATCATCTTCTTTCATTTCCTCAAAACAGACTGGACAATCTCCTCCGACTGCCTCTATTTTTGCCGGCTTCTCCTTTCCACTCATCCGATGTTTCAAACGATTTATCCACCCCGATGCACACGCCTGAAAAGCAGACTCTTTCCAATTAGCCCGATTTTGCTGAATTTTTGACGCCAATTCCATCTGCATTGCCACACGTGCTACCAAAAAAAGCAAATGTTTACAAAATGATCCTCTTGTCTTATGATCCGGACAAGTACATGAAAAATGATCAGGTTTTAAACTTTGTTCATAAACATTCATTGTTTGACCACGAACCTTAAAATTCCAGTGATCCTCTGCAGTTTGGCTTGCAGAAAGTAAATATATTTTCTCTGATAATGATTTCTTTAAACGAAGCATTTTACTCAAAAAAGTAAAATATCTTTTAAACCGAATTTTTTAAAAATCAAGTTTTGGAAAAATTTTAAAGATTTTCACTCCATTGATCTAATTTTTGTTCAAGATATCTTGACCCAACGTTGATAAGATCATTACCAACAGTTTCAACTAGACTTCCTAAAAGGCTCTGTCCCCCACTTTGATATCCTTGGTTAGCTGGCATACTTCCTTGATTTTCAAAATCCATTATATTATAATCAAAGAAAATATTTTTATAATATTCTGCACATCCTTTCTTGAAATGTTTGAGCCACACAAGTGACGAAATATTGCAATCAAGAAGATAATTTAACTCACTATATTGTTTTATCTTCTTGTGGTATTTGATATTAAAACTATGGATGCGATTCAGTTCAAAAAAAGCATTTATATAATAATTCTTGTAAAGACACACATAAAAATAGTTGTCCATCAGAAAATCACATAAAGCTATAATCAATATTATACGATGGTCCCAATTACACTCTCTAACTTCTTTTGAATTATGTTTTTGGTGTTGAAGCAAAATTAGGTCATAAAGATTTTTGACATTACTTTCGAAGTCTTCAACATTCGTTTTTAGCCGATAGTTCGGGGTAAATAAAAGGCTGAAATTTTTATTCTTTGTAAATGCATTTTTCACAATAGGATTGATATTCACAAACCTTTTAAAATTCCTACACTTGAAAAGTTCCAACAAATTGGATTTTTTGCAGATATCATGATCATTCTGACAACAACATCCCGGTATGGGTTCTAAAGATGGAGGAAGATCTTTTTCATAACTTACTTTGAGATTCAGTGAACTCTCTTCAACTTCTCTAGAAGGAGCCCAATCAATGATTGTTTCACATCTAGAATATCCTTCACTATAAATCACGATCTCCTCCTTTTCCAAAAATCCATTCTGTTTGTAATGTGCGATAAGTAGAACAAGTTCAACTGTTCGTGTTTTTAGAACATCAATCGACAAATCTTTCCCTTGTTTTACCAAGTCATCAATATATTTCGCTATGACGTTCTTAGCCATTTCGTTTGTTATCTTCTCCAAGGATGAGCATTTTTAACTATCATTTTTTACTCCAAATTATATTTATCAATTTCACTGGCCGTACCCAATATAATCGGAGTCTTATCATGAATATCTTTTGGTATTATTTCCAAAATACGTTTTGTGCTTTGTTTTCCAATGATAGCCTTTCCTCCAGCAAGTTCAGTTTACACGACAAAGTCATTTGAAATCAAGGGTGTAAAAACTCTTTGAGTTTTTAATCTGTTCAACTATCTTCGCCATTGGAAAACATTCCTCCATATAATAATGCTACATGCTTTTATCACTTCAACGATTTTTTCCATATTTTTTCAAAACAAACAAAATTATAATATTTATCGTACATTGTTATTACTCCTTGGTAACGATCCCTTATTTCATACAAATGTTTTCCAAAAGGAGGAGGAGGAGCTTTCATCGGTAATTCAAGTGCTTTAAGATTCAGTGGAAAATTTTTCATGGATTGTTTATATCGATATCCAATTCTAAGTACTTCCAAATCCTTTGGTAAATTATTGAGAGGCAGGTTGTAATTTCGCGCTAATCTCAATATTTTTAATGAACCTGGCAAATTATCCAGTGGATGATCAAACACAGATTCGACGCGAAATGTTAATTCTTCAATACCGTTCGGAAGAAAATCCAAAGATTGATTAAAATTATTTCCAAAAAATACAGATTTGATATTTTCTGGTAGATTGTCAACCGGATAATTAAAACTTTCTCCAAGATAAATATGTTCAATACTTTTTGGTAAATTGTTAATTGGCTGATTAAAATTATCACAGAATATAATAGTTTTTACTCCTTGAAGATTTTTTAGAATATTTTCTGGAATGGGTTCGTTAAGGTTGTAACAGTAGTCAATTTCCATTTTTTATGTTATAAGTCAGCAGATAAAATATAAATCATTTTTTTATGCTATACAATCAAAAAAAGTTTTCTCCCAAATACTGGAATCAAATTTTATTTCATCAAGAAGTTGAATAAAATCCGCTTCCTTTAATTCTGCAAATAATACTGCACAAACACACATTAATTGTTCTTTATTTTTCTTAACGAATTGAAGATTTCTCATAAATAAATCGAAAAGGGCAATATTGATGATATTTTTGTGGCGTGAGTTTGGAATAGAATACAATAATTGTAAAAGATTATTCTTATTATTGAGAATAACTACATCTGGGAGGCATGGACCTTTATTTGCTTTACGATTCGGTTCTATTTTGGCTGGATTATAGATTGCTTCAACAATCGGATTAAAATTAATAAATCTTTCATAATTCTTGCATTGTTTAAAACCGCTATACCCATAACAAATTTTGTTGTTATTTTCACAGAGACATCTTCGGTGTTCTTCCCCAGTTTCATCTGGAATTTCAATTCTATTATTTTTGACATCTTCAAAAACATTCAGCCAAATATTGTAATCGAATTCACTATCTTTCAAGATTTTGCGAAAAAATGCATCTGTTTTTAAAGATTCATGAATTTTTTTAGTGTAGAGTGGGATAATATTTTCCTCGGCTTTCATCAGACGTAAATTATGCATAACAAAATCCAATTTAATGACAAAGAGAATTGTCATTCTTTTGTGATTGTGTTCTACATCAGCATATTCATTTCGCAAACAATGTTCCAATTTCAGAAGATCCATCAGAATGTTTGCACAAGGCGTACCTAATTCAGGTACTCTAATGAGATCTAGTTTTGTTTCAGCTTCCACATAATTGTGAAATAATTTGCTGATCGAGCACATGTATTCGAAATCTCTGAACCTTTCTCCCTGGTCGTATTTTTCCGGATTGGGTGATTTTAGTTCTATACATATTTGTTGAACCTTATCATTCAAAAAGACATATGCAGAATCACAAATCATTTCTTTAATTTCAAAGAGAAAATTATAGAATTCGAGCATCTTTCCTTTCTCAAAATCGAATGTTTCTTTGTACATTTCAAGATCAAATCCGGCTTCTTTAAACTCTTTCGCTTTTTTACAAAACTGAAGAATCAATTTATTCAAAATTTTGAATTTATCTTCCGGTAATGAAGATTTAATATCGGCCAATGGGGCCTGAAATTCCTTGTAATATTCCATTTATTTTACATTATTGATTATTCAGGAAAAAATCAATTTTTTATTTGATATATTTAAGGGCATCCCTTTACCTTGGTAAGAGTGCAAATAAATGAATGAGCACGAACACCAGATTTAGTTGCAACTGCTTTGCACCCAATATTAAGATTACCATCAATACTATCTGAGCAAGAAATATCTTAATAAGACATAAATGTCATGTGCTTGAACGTGCTCAATAAAAAATTCTGGAAATAGCAATCTGCGATTTCTACGATTTTACGTATTTGCACATTATAATATCAAAGATTTTTTTCTAAATAATACTCCATTTTTTTTCCATATATATGATTTTCCCTCCTTCGTCTTCATATAGATTTCCAACGACAACTCCCTCATTATCTTCGTCAATCTCTATTCCAACTAGTATAATAATATCTTCATTTTCTATACTGTATATATAAATTTTATTTTGAAGATTATCATCGCTATTTGTTAAAAAACCATCGATTTCTTCTTCACCAAAATCATGAAAATCAAAATATTTTTTTAGTTTCATTGCATCATAATTGGACGCATTTTTAAATGATTCTAACCAAATATTTTCATTAAAATGAAATTTTAGTAGTAAATTCCTGAAATTTTCTTCTGATTTTAACATTTCTTCCAGTTTTATATGGACCAATATTCCAAAATTTTTATTTTCTTTCAGAAATCGTATATTAGAAAGACAATAATCGAAAAAAGCAATCATTATTAAATATTTGTTATTTTCATCATCTATTATTTCTTTTAGTTTAAATAAAGCACGAACATTCTCTAAAAATATATTTCGATCATATACATCATCCACTTCAGTAATATTTAAAATATTATATGGTTCATTGATAACATTTTTAAGAAACTTATTTTTCAATACCAAATCCTGGAAATTATCACAATTCTTTAAATTCTCTAGTGAACAAAATGTATTTTTTCTTCTATTACAATAACAATATTCTTCATCCGAATCGTTATCAATAATTATTCTTGGACTAGGTTCCTCGTCTTCAGATGATACATTTGAGGAAATAGAAGAACCATCATCACGATAATATCTGTGAATTCTAGATGGTCGTTCTGCACGAATTATACCATCTGACTCATTATCTGACTGATTATCCGACTCAGTATCATTGTTATCACGAAAATTTTTTATTTCAGCATACATTTCACTTACTTTTTCGTTTAAATAAACGAAATTTTTATCCGATATTTGATCTTTAATTTCATATAGAACATCGAAAATTTCAAGGTAATTCTCCATTTTTTGTTTTCGTTAAAATCAATTATAAAATAAATCATTTTTTTGTTATTCAGTTAATCTTTGAAAAAGATCATCAGATATCCGATATCTTACTGATATTTTTTTTCTAATGTATTTTTCAATATCTTCTTTCTTTTTTTCAATATCCCATAATATTTCTATTTTCTCATATGGAGACAATATTTCATGAACCCAATCGAAATGTATTGCCCTTGTTATAGCAACACCAGAATATCCTGAAGTCAACTTACATTTTGTAATTATATCAGTTGCGTTATATTTATTGTTAAAATTTATTTCTTCTTCAATGTAGTCTGGTATGTTTTCATATATTCCATCCAAATAATAGATCACACCATCATCGATTCTAAAATTTCCGTAACGGCTTAAAATAGATCTAATTTTATTTTTGTTTTCATCAAAATTTGGAGGATATTTTTGGTTTGAAATACATTCTGACAAATTAGATTCTCCTAGATGACGCACTTCCCTATACTTACCGTCTGTAAAAAGCATACGACAAGCATAGTGAACATGACATATTGTTATCAACATTTTTTTGCGTCTTTTTAAAAATAAGGAGATACAACGTAAAACTTTTACAAGTGGGGCATGATCCCCAGGAAAAGTAAGTACACTATTTTTTATGGACATTTATATACATTAGATTATATTTTTCAGAAAAAAATCATTTTTTTATAAACAGCCCTGGAACCACTTGCACAAATTGCGGGTGGTCCATTTTCCATTTCTACCACAAAAGATTCATCGATATATTCTTTTTTGGAAATTAATTTAAAAAAAAAATTAGACAACGGTGCCAAAAATAATAAGCAGGAATTTATTGAAACTGGCGTAACTTCTCCTGCTTTTATTTTTTCGATCAAAATGCACAAAAAACCTAAAATACATGACAAATACACCCAATTCTCTATTTCTGAATAGTTCATATTGCAACAAAGTCTTAAAAGTAATACAATAATTATTAGTTCCGTTATAGCAAAACCTTTAACAAAGTCTTTACATTGAAAAATTGCAAGTAATACAATTTGACAAATACACCAGCTTAATGCAACAATAATTACAAATCCATGTATATTCCTTTTAACAATAGGTTCCACAAATAATGTAAAAAACACTGTGAAAATATAAATGCAGGAAAAAAATATAAATGCACCAGTTAAAACCATTCCAAAAATAAATGCACTCAACGAAAGAATGACATTGAAAGCAATAACACTAACTGAACAGTTTAAGACATTCGGACCATTTGTATCAAATAAAAACAGGTGAACTGCACTTAGTGATAGGGTAGTCACCATAAAAATGATACATATGAAGGCTAATGGTAACATTATTTCACTTTTTAGTGATGGCAATGTGATAATTGTTAAAAAAAACATAACAATGGTAGCGATACTTAATTGTGTTAATTTTACATCTGATTTAGGATTATTTGAATCACAATTTGAAATCTCTTTTTCGATAACAAATCGAAAAATTACACACAAAATAACGTAAATATATCCAAAAGCATATACAGAAGTATGTATATATTTAAAATACCGATCCATTAATAAAATAATTATGGACATTGTTTTACGATCATTCATTTCAATTTTTTACAGTGAAAAATTGAATTTATTTTTAATTTTTTTATAAGGTAATAAAATGCCGTTAACAGATCATGATAGAATAATGGGAGGATTAAATGATATTATCCTCAGTAAATTCAAGCTTACAAAGCATGCATTTAGAAGATGCCAGGAAAGACATATTTCTCTAGAAGAAATTCAAAAAAGAAAACCTGCATGTATTTTAATCACCAACGGAAAAAAATTAATTACCGCCTTTTACCAAGAAACTAAACCAAAAATCTTAGAAATTGTCCAGGAAAATCCAAAAATAATGAAGAATTCTCTTGGTTATTATATCGCAAAAATTACTTGTGATCCTCAATTTTTTCCTTTTTTTGCTGGAAAACAATGGAAGAACATTAACTTCCTCAAAAATATGTTAGGATGTGATATTCTTGTAAATGATGAGCAAAAAATACAGATTGTAACCGAAAATACAGATCATGTTGTATTTTGTTATTACTTTCTGGAAAGTTTTATTGAAAACCTAAAAAATAAAGATTTTCGTAATTTTCGTCTCGGATTTATTCCAAATATCGATCCAACCAAAAAAGAAAACACAAACCAACTTTTTGGAAATAAAATCTCACTTTTCCATTTTGATAATTGTCTGTTCTTTTTCACATCTTTTTCAGTTAAAATAATACATGAGTTATTGACGCATCTTGGGAAAAAATCCTCAGAAATTCTTTTTTTTAGCAATCGCCCAGAAGAAATTTTGGAAGATGTTGTTTTACAGGAGGTCCAAAAAGATGAAGATTCAAGCGATGAAGAGGTTATTGTTCAAAATCATGACAAAGGTAAAAAGTTTATGTGTAATGTGGAATGTTCTCCAAATATTATTCCATTGATTATTGGAAGTCAGAAGAAGAGATTGTTGGAAATAAAGAATTTCCTTGGATGTAAGATAAATTTCAGGAAGAAATACAATGCATTCCGGTTTATTGCTGATTCACAAGAAATTCTTATGTTCTCGATTGATTTTTTTAAAGAATTGATCAAATATCTCTGTCCAGAAAATAACAATGGTAAGATGGGTAATTTTGTATTTGGAAAAATAATGATTGAACCCAGTTCTAACCAGGATGAAAAAAATGATGAAATGTCTATTTACTATCGAGGAAATGAATTGTTCTTTTGTTGTCGAAAATCGGAATTAAAGAAATTATTGAAAAGAATTTCGAAAACTGAATCCGATATTATTTCTGTGGAAAATAAATAAAAATAAATTATAAATGTAATTATGTCAATTTTAGTTACTGGAGGCACTGGATTTATAGGATCTCATACGGTTGTAGAATTGTTAAACAAAGGCTATAGTTGTGTGTTGGTGGACAATTTAAGTAATTCTAAAAAGGAAGTTGTTGGAAAAATAGAAAATATGACAAACAAACAAGTAAAATTTTATCAGATTGATCTACTTGATTTGGAAAATTTTGAAAGAATTTTTACAGAAAATAAAATAGAAGGCGTTATTCATTTTGCTGGATTAAAAGCAGTTGGTGAATCAGTCGCTGATCCTTTAAAATATTATGAAAACAATTTAGTCTCAACATTAAATTTATTAAAATTAATGAAAAAATATTTTGTAAAAAAATTAATTTTTTCATCGTCTTCAACGGTTTATGGTGATGCAAGTGTACCGATGACTGAAATAAGTCACGTAGGTAATGGAATTACTAATCCATATGGGAGGACAAAATATATTATCGAATTAATCCTGAGGGATGGCTGTATGAGTGACAAAGATCTGCAAATAATAGCACTTAGATATTTTAATCCTGTTGGAGCACATCCATCAGGGTTAATCGGGGAAAATCCGAACAATATTCCAAATAATTTAATGCCTTTTGTTACAAAAGTTGCGTTCCAAAATAATTCTAATACTTTTTTAGGAGAAGTATATAAAGAAGTAAAAATTTTTGGAAATGATTACAAAACTATAGATGGCACCGGTGCAAGAGATTATATTCATGTAGTTGATCTTGCCCAAGCTCACGTCTTAGCTTATGAAAATCTTGAAAAAGGATATGATGTTATCAATCTTGGTACAGGAAGGTCAACAACAGTTTTAGAACTGATTAAAACATATGAATCGATTAATAGTGTAATTATTCCATATAAATTCGTTGAACGTAGAGATGGTGATAATGATGAATCTTATTGTTGTCCTAAAAAAGCGAAAGAAAAATTAGGATGGGTTGCTCAAAAATCAATTGCGGATATGTGTAGAGATTCATGGAAATTTGCAAAAAAAAAGTGATAATAAAAATTGATAACATACTTTCATTTATTTCCTGAAGAATGAATAACATTATTTTGATATTATTTATCATTTTCACAAAAAGCTTTTGTGAAATGGTGAACAATCAGGGATTATCTGAACAAAGAGCAAATATGGGTTCAGCGTCTTTAATTGAACAAGGCATCGCTATGTTTGCTGGAGGAAATGATATTATTAGCGGAAAGGATAGAGTTGACATATTCGATTCGAATCTTAATGTTTGGAGTACTGCGGTATTATCCGTGGCACGTAGTTTTTTATCTGGAACATCTCTAACTAAATATGGGCTTATTTTTATGGCTGGTGGATGTAAATATTCATATTTTACTGAAAGTGATGAATCCTATTCTAATGTTGACATCTACAACCACAATACCAAAAATTGGACAGTTGATCATTTATCCCAAGCTAGATATTCACTTACAGCCACTTCCTTAGAAGAATCAGGTCTTGTATTTTTTGCAGGTGGTAAAAATAATTACAAGGATATTTCTTCCCTGATTGATATTTACGATGCACAAAACAAAAAATGGAGCACTGCTGAATTATCCAATTCACGCTATAATTTGGCAACAACAACTGTCCAGTTTTTTGGACAATCTTATTTTGCAGGAGGAACATATAAAAATTATGCAAGCTCCGATATTGTAGATATTTACAATTACAACAGTAACAATTGGACCTCATTCAAGTTAAAATTTGCTCGAACAAATTTCGCAGCGACTTCATTGGAAGAAGGGTATATTTTTTTTGGAGGTGGAAGAGATTCTTATGATCGTGATCTAGATACATTGGAAATTTATTATTTAACAAAATTTCTATACATCTTCTATCTCAATAAACCGAGAAGAACCCTGGTTGCATCAACTATTCCGAGTCAGAAAATTGTTTATTTTGCTGGAGGTGTTCAGTATTCAAATGGAAATGTAGCACATTATTCAAATATTGTCGATTTCTTGGATTTTAATTCCCAGAGTAAATCATTTTTCACCTTAAATACACCGGCAGGATTTTCAGCAATTGCTTCTTTGCCTAACCAAAATTTGGTTATTTATGCAGGAGGAATGAATAACATGAATGATGGATTTCTTAATAATGTTGAAATGTTTGGTTCATGCTTACGAGGTTTTTACCAAACAATTAATCCAAATATATGTGATGCATGCCCTGAAGGATTTTTATGTCGATTTGGAGATACAGTCCCATTAACTTGTCCACCGGGATATTATTGTCCTTCAGGAGGGTTAGGAGCATTTCCTTGTCCCCCAGGTACTTATACTAATTTGTTCGGTGGTTTAAAAAGTGAAAAGGAATGTTCACGTTGCCCCGCAGGATATTTTAATCCATTCTTTTCAAAATATGGATCGAATTTTATGGAAGTTTGTGCTTATTGTAATGATGGAACTTATTGTCCAGAAGGATCACCGATTCCAAGGAGTTGTCCAGCAAATCATTATTGTCCAAAACCTTCTAATTTGATTAAATGTAAAGAAGGTACATATCGTCCAGAATATAGTCCTCATTTTACAAAATGTGATGAGTGTCCAGTTGGATTTTATTGTCCAGAAGGAGTTGGAAATTTACCTTGTCCCCCAGGATATTATACAAGTAAGAATGGAAGTTCATCATGTGATCCATGTCTAGCAGGATATTTTTGTCCATATCAAACTGAAAATCCTTCTATTTGTATGAAAGATACTTTTGCAATAAAGGGGCAATCAGTTTGTACACCTTGCCAAGAAGGAACTTTTACTAAATACGATGGAGCAAGTGAATGTTCTCCATGTTTGATATCCTTTTGGACAATTGATAATTGGGGATGTCAGACTATTTATGAAAAACTTATTTCAGTTGCTATTTGGGTTGGATCATTTTTTTCTATTGGTTTCACTGTTTTTAAAGGATATCGAATTATTCGTAAAAGAGCAAAAAAACTCCGTTTGGCTGAAATGCCGATCACATTGAAAAATATGGTTTTTATTGAAAGCCGACTCAAAAGAGGAACATATTATCTTAATTTAATTTCACAAATGGATGATCCAAAAAATGAGTTTCTTTGTCGTAAAAGTTATGACGAAGAATTACAAGGCCTTCGCGAAACCATAATTAATCTCAAGATGGAAATAGAAGACTTGAAATATTATAAAAAATTGAAATAATTTAAAAATATTCTAGTATCAATAATAGAATTATGACTTTATCTCTTACTTTAGTTTTTTACCAGCCAAGTTACAACTCTTCCTCATTTGGAGAAATGAATGCAAACGATCCATCAAATCATTTTGGTAATGAGAATTCCCAAGGCTCTTATTTGTAAAAATAATTTACTGATCTTTTTTTTATAAAAAAAAACAATGTAACTAAATTAGTAATTTGAGTTCACATTGTAATTGACTCCATTGTCAGGATAACTTGGATCAGGAGAATTGTCCATCTGATACATTGCTTCAGCAATACTATTTGTTGCATTTGGATTGAAGCTACCCATATTTCCTGTTAAAGAACAAGGAGCTCCATCTTCATACATTGTCGGACTGAAACTAGATATAAAATTATTAGAAGGTTTGTGATTGTGACCCATTTTTTATATTACATAGGTAATTAACTTTTAAATAAATCATTTTTTTTATTTTTCTAGGATTTCATCTAAAGACATTTTTTTGATCATTTTATGCATTTCTTGTGTTTCTTCCTGAACGTCAAATTTTTTCTCCATCTTACAAGCTAATGAAGGAGCACAATGCGTACAATAATTTCGATGTGATTTTACATTTCCAATGTGTTTTGGAGGGGAGGAGCTTCTATCTCTTCCCTGATTTTTATCACTTCGAGAGCGGTGACCATATTTGTTTTTTTCTTTGAATTCGCTTTCGGTATGTTCCGGCATTTATGTTATAAATATACAATTTTTTTATGTTGAAAAAGTAAAAAAATGATTTTTTTTAATTTTATTAACTGTAGCAATAAATGAACACATCAGATTTCGAAAAAGCAACACATATTTTATCTTTTTTTACTATATTTGGAATTATTCTTTTCAAAATACAACTAAAAACAATTTTTAATGCGATGTTGGTGTTTACATTTGTGTTCTTCCCATTTTTTGGAATATTTTTTTACCTAACGGGAGATGAATTTCTAATAAATCATCCGGAATATACTGAGGATATTTGCATTGCTGGAAAGGATTCTTGGCATGTAAATAATTGCACAATTTGGGAGCAAAATATTACCAGTCATGATTATCCTCGCATGTGTTATTACAATCGGGATTGCAAAATTCTTTTCAAAGAACCGAAAATTCCGCCATCATGGTTTTATATTATATTTATTATTGATGTAATTGTTCTAATATGTTCATCACCATTGAGTCCATATTGGAAATGTAAAAAGAATTATAATTTTAGATTTAGTTTTTATTTTCTAAAAAAACTATTTCATAAAGAAATGGAAGAAATCAATAAATTGATAATGTTAAATAATTTGAAAAACATACATAAAGAAAGACATTTCATTGAATATCAGTTCAATGATGATACTGTGATCAAATTTAAAAACAATAAAATATCTCTAAAAACGGATTATCTGAATAATTATAAAGATTTTTTACAACATATTGATAAATTAGTTTTATCGCACATTTTCAATGAGGACTTAATGGAACTCCCTGAAAATATTAAAAAAATAAAAATAGGAACATGTGACTTTAATTACTCCATTAAAAATCTTCCCCAGAGTCTTGAAAAATTAGATTTTAGTTTTTATTCCCTGCTAACAAATCCATTCATGAATCTACCGGCAAACCTAAAAGTGTTAAGAATTATCGCACTTAATCTCTGTAATATTGAAAATGAACGCGATAATTATAATTTCAATAATTTACCGAGCAATTTAAAAACTTTTGAATATATGGGGCATTTACCAAAATCTGGATATTATTTTGATAATTTACCGGATTCACTTGTTGCACTAAAAGTTCAAACTAATAGAGAAAATGAATCATTTGATTTTTTACCAACCGGACTAAAATTTTTATGCATAAGAGGTCTATTCAATGGTGAATTGAATAATTTGCCATCCTCTCTCGAGATTTTGGACATTCGTTGTATCAAATATGATAAAATTATCAAGTGTTTACCACAATCAATTAAAATGATTATTGTCAAAAGTAGTACTGGGGAATTCTATGATGGTATGGTTAATTTATATGGAAATAAAGTAAAAACAATAAAGGATATTGATACCAAGTGGTTTAGAAAATTTATGTATAAAACTAAAAAAACATTCACAGAATCTGAAAATACAATTTGTTCGCCTCATTATTACAGTATTTGTAAGAAATATAATATACATGTTCGTATTGATAATGAGAGAAGATGTATTGTTTAGTTTTTTATGAGAAAAAATTTATTTCGCTTCCAATAATGTAATTTTCGTTTGAATTGTTGAAATAGTATCTTGTACCTTCTTCAATTGGTCAGCTTGTAGAATTGGAGTTTCATCTCCTCCTCCAATTTCAGTCATTTCCAATTTCTTTTTCTGTTCAATAGCTTGTTCTACAAATATTACATTTCTCCATGTAATTGGAAGTCCCTCATTATTGAGTAACATTTTCCGCACATTGTAGAATTTGTATAATTTCCAGGCAGTATATACTTGCACATTGTTGAAAAAATTGGTAGAATTTGTTCCACCTGCAAATA
>Ga0172362_10001754_pt1 | contig 18683 bp, 18 predicted proteins | sample LakKivs1_kivu2a2_FD_114534 | JGI IMG/M metagenome (GOLD analysis project Ga0172362, IMG submission 114534) | Sediment microbial communities from Lake Kivu, Rwanda - Sediment s1_kivu2a2 | ecosystem: Environmental > Aquatic > Freshwater > Lake > Sediment | place: Rwanda: Western Province, Lake... | reverse complement strand
TTGGCAGTCACCCATCGGGTTCCTCGGTCAGTTCGACATGAAACGGCAGAATACCCCTGGTTTTCCAGGGTCTGGCGCAAATCATGTGCCGAAGATCGAGAGGTCATCTGGGAAATGCGGGTTCAACCAGAGTGCAGCCAGCAGGCGTGCGTGCACCGGGCACGAGCACTCGCAGAGTCTAGCAAACCTGTGCGGTCGTTTGCCAGGGACGACCGGCGCATACGTCGTTGGGGGCCTTGATTTTCCCGCCCCGATTCAGTCTCTTGGTTTCGCTTTCATTGAAATCACGCTACCCTCGGGACAATGAGCATGCCCTCTGCTGGATTCTGGAAGTCAAACGTTCATAAACCTCTCATCCTGACCATTCTCGCGATCCTCGTGGTCTATGCCTTGGCCACGCTCCTCGGCTACACCGAAGTCGCCCTGCACGCCGAGGAGGGGCACGCGGAAGCTCATGGCCAGGTCGCCGCCGTCTGGGCCGTCATTCCGTTCACGCTCCTGCTCGGCGCCATCGCCGTGCTGCCGCTCATCGAGCACACCGCTCACTGGTGGGAACACAACCTGCATAAGTTCTACGTGGCGGGCATCCTGGCCCTGCTCACGCTGGTCTACCTCGGACTGCTGCATCCCGAGGGCAGTCTCGGTCGCGCTGCGCATACGTTGCAGCACGTGATCATCGGCGAGTACATCCCCTTCATCGTGCTGCTCTTCAGTCTCTATACGATCAGCGGCGGCATCCGCATCTCGGGCGACTTGCCGGCTCACCCGGCGACGAACCTGGCGTTCATCGCCATCGGCGGACTTCTGGCCAGCTTCATCGGCACCACCGGCGCGGCGATGCTCCTGATTCGCCCGTTGCTGGAGACCAACTCCGAACGCCGGCACGTGGCCCACACCGTGGTGTTTTTCATCTTCGTGGTCTGCAACTGCGGCGGGCTGCTCCTGCCGATCGGAGATCCACCGCTGTTCCTGGGCTACTTGAATGGCGTCGACTTCCTCTGGACGTTGTCGCTCTGGCGAAGCTGGCTGTTCGTCAACGGATCGCTATTGGCCGTCTATCTGGCCGCGGACAGCCTCTACTTCTATCCCAATGAGACGAAGCAGGACATCAGCCGCGACGAACGCCTCGTCCGTCCGCTGACCTTTCGCGGTGTCTGGCCGAATGGCTTGCTGCTGCTCGGCGTGATTCTGGCCGTCGCGCTGCTCGATCCGAGCAAGCCGCTCCTCGGCACCGACTGGCATCCCTGGCTATACCTGCGTGAGATGGTGCAGCTTGGCCTGGTTGGCGCGTCACTGCTCATCGGTGCTCAGGTGGTGCGCGACGACAACAGCTTCGATTACATCGCCATCATCGAAGTGGCGGCGCTGTTCATCGGTATCTTTGTCGCCATGCAACCGGCACTCGAGATCCTCAACGCCCGCGGTGCGACGCTCGGCATCGATACCCCTCAGGAGTTCTTCTGGGCGACTGGTATTTTGTCGTCCGTGCTCGACAACGCGCCGACGTACCTGGTGTTCTTCAAAACGGCTCAGACGCTCTACACTGGCGATGGATCGGCCATTGCCGGCGTCGCCGAGCCGCTGCTGACGGCCATTTCGCTCGGCGCCGTGATGATGGGCGCGATGACTTACATCGGCAATGGTCCCAACTTCATGGTCAAGACGATTGCCGAGAAAGCCGGCGTCAAGATGCCCAGCTTCTTCGGCTACGTCGTCTACAGCATCGTGATTCTGCTGCCGATTTTCGTAATCAATACGTTCCTATTCGTGGGTTAAGACGCGACCGGCGCTGGCGGCCGTTGGCCAATCCCGCAGGGCGCTGCTAGAATTTAGAAATCCACAAGTAGAACCATCCATCCTGTCACGACGCGAAGCCGCTCTCGCGAGCCATCCGCCAGCTTGGACCACGACCACATCACCACCGACCGCCAGTTGCGGGAACTCTGCCGAGAACTGGCCGACGCGCCCTCGATCGGCTTCGATACGGAGTTCGTCTCCGAACACTCTTATCGTCCCGAGCTATGCCTGATCCAGGTCGCCGCCGGCGATCGGATGGCAGTCATCGATCCCCAGTCGATCTCCGACGTCACGCCCTTCTGGGAAGTCCTGGCCGCTCCGGGACACGACACGCTCGTGCATGCCGGACGCGAAGAGCTGTTGTTCTGTCTGTCCGCCGTCGGCCTGCCGCCGTGCCGGTTGTTCGACGTGCAGATCGCCGCGGGGCTCGTGGGCCGTGAGTACCCGGCCGGCTATGGCTCGCTGCTGTTCAAGCTCCTCGGCACCCGGCTGCACAAAGGCGAGACGCGTACGGACTGGCGCAAGCGGCCGCTCTCAGCCGGACAGATCAGCTACGCACTCGACGACGTCCGCTACCTGGCGCCGCTGGCCGCGGCCCTGCGCGGGCGACTCACCGAGCTCAACCGCACGAGCTGGCTTGAAGGCGAAATGCAGTCCTGGCAGGACGACGTCCGCGCCACCCGCAGCGACGAGCGGTGGTGGCGCGTCAGCGGCATCAACGGACTTTCGCGCCGGCACCTGGCCATCGTCCGCGAACTGTGGCGGTGGCGCGAGCAGGAGTCTGAACGGCGCGACTCACCGACGCGCCGCGTGCTGCGCGACGACCTGATCGTCGAGATCGCCAAGCGCAAAAGTTCCGACGTCAAGCAGATCCGCGATCTGCGCGGCATGGAACGCCGCGATCTGGACCGCGTGCTGCCGCAACTGGCCGCGGCGGTTAAACGAGGGTTGGACCTCCCCGATGCCGAGTGCCCTGCCCCGGCCCAGCGCGAGGCCCCGGCCCAGTTCAATGTGCTCAGCCAGTTTCTGTCGACCGCACTGGCTGGCATCTGCCGGGCCAATGAACTCGCTCCCAGCATCGTGGGCACGTCGAGCGATGTGCGTGAGCTCGTGGCCTATCGGCTTGGCCTGGGGAGTTCGAATGGCGAGCCACCGCTGCTGGGGAGCGGTTGGCGGGCCGAAGTCGTCGGCCGCATGATCGACGACCTCCTGGCCGGCAAACTCTCCGTCCGCGTCGGCGATCCGATGGCAGACGAGCCGCTGGTCTTCGAACAGCGCGCTTGATCGCTCGGGCCCACGCTGGCGAGCTGGTCACTACTTGTCGACCAGCTCCTTTGCAATGTTATATGTCTTGATCGCGTTGGCGGTCGTTAGCGCAGGATTCGTCACCGGCGTGATCTTCTGGTCGGCGAGTTCTCCCTGCAGTCCCGTGCCGGCCAGTGCCTTGGTCGCCGGAGGTGTCACCGTCGGCGTATAGGCTGCCTTGGCGGGCTTCTCCTCCACCTTGGCAGTCGTCTCGGCCGCAGGCTTGTCGCTCTGCGTGGCGGCCGCTTTCTCTGGAGCCGGCTTCTCCGCGGTCTTTTCAGCCGGCGGAGCAACCGCTGCGGGCGGCTGGGCCGGCGCGGGAGCTGCCGGCGCCGGGAGTGGTGCGGGGGCGCTGGCCGCGGGGCCGATCGGCGCCGCATAACCCGCGTTCTCGACCTTGTGGCGGTCGTCGAGAGTGTTCTCTTTCACGCGGTCGAAACGTCGTTCCGTCCCCACCGAGCTGTTGGCCACGCTATTGGTCTTACTTGATTTGCGCTTGGACAGTGGCGTGCCTATCTTCTCGCCCGCGAACGAAGTCCCGTCGTAAATGTTGCCGCGCTGGAACGGGCCCGTGCCCAGCAGCCAGGTGTCTTTCGCACTGCTGGCCACCTTGCGATTGCCCGACTGCCACACCGGTTCGCCGGACATCCGGTCGTAAGCGAACACGGCGATCTTGCACACGGCCTGCTGGCTGGTTCGTTTCGAGAGGGCAATTTCAGGGATCGCGGCCGCTCCGGTCGGCAACCCCGCCACGTTTGGCAGATTCGTGGCCGGCACACCCACCAGGACGTCGTTGCGATTCGTTCCCAGGGCTCCGGCACGCACCTCCACCACAAAATCGCAGTCTTCCGCCTTGTCCTTGATAATGCAGCCGCTGGCGAGCATGTGCTGCCTGAGCGTACTGGTCACATAGTTCTGGTCGAGCGTGGTGGCAATAAATCGGGTGTCGAGGAAGACGCTGCAATCCTCGAGCGCGCCGAAGTCGATCTCGCTGATCGCCCGATCCACCGCGTCCGAGACGAGCAATTGCTCGGTGGCCGTGCGCGGAGAATCCGACCACTTGGTCGTTCCGCAGCCAACCGTTGCGGCGGCGGCCATCACGATCATCATCCACAAACACGAACGCATGACGCTAAGATTCTCGCTTCCGGTACGAAGTAACCGCCCGAGGCCGGGGGGGCCGTGTGCTCGAACGTCACCAAACGGGAGGCGGATTGTAGCGGAAGCGACGCCACCGAGAAACAGTGGTTTATGGGTTCAGTCGTCGATTTGTAAGTCGATTCTGACAATCGCCTTACGATCGCTTGCGAGCTTGCTTGCGTCGTTCGATTTCGCTCAGCACTTGCTTCCGCAAGCGAACGCTGCCGGGCGTGATTTCCACCAGCTCGTCCTCCTCGATGTACTCGAGCGCCGTCTCCAGCGACATCACGCGGGGCGGCTTGAGCAGAATGTTGCGGTCGCTGCCCGAGGCCCGCATGTTGGTGAGCTTCTTTTCCTTGGTCGGATTCACCGCCATGTCTTCGGCGCGGCTGTTCTCGCCCACGATCATTCCTTCGTAGACCACGTCCCCGGGGCCAACGAACATTTCCGCCCGGTCTTGCAAGCCATCCAAACCAAAAGCCACGGCCTTACCGCTGATCATCGACACCAGCACGCCGTTCGCCCGGCCCGTGATGTCCCCTTCCAAGGGGCGATACGACTCGAAGCGATGGTGCATGATCGCCATTCCCTGCGTGGCGTTCAGCAACCGCGTGCGAAGGCCAATCAGCCCCCGCGCCGGAATCGAGAACGCCACATGAGCGTACTCGCCGCGGGTGTTCATTTCGAGCATTTGGCCGCGGCGCGCGCCGACCTGCTCCATCACCGTGCCCAGCTTGTCGTGCGGCACTTCGACAATCAGCTCCTCGAACGGCTCTTCGGTGATCCCGTCGCGCTCGCGCAGAATCACCTGCGGCTTGCCGACCGAAAGCTCGTAACCCTCACGGCGCATCGTTTCGATCAGGACGCTCAAGTGCAACAGGCCGCGGCCACTGACCGCGTAGGCGTCACTTCCCTCGACCTGGGCGACACGCAGGGCAACGTTCTTCTCGAGCTCCTTGTACAACCGATCGCGCAAATGGCGGCTGGTCACGAATTTGCCTTCGCGACCGGCCAGCGGCGAGCTGTTGATGCTGAAGATCATCTGCAGCGTCGGTTCGTCGACGGCCAACCGCGGCAGTGCCCGGCGGGTGATCGGATCGCTGATCGTATCGCCGATTTCCATGCCTTCCATGCCCACAATGGCCACGATATCCCCGGCCGAAGCGGTCGGCACTTCTTGCCGGCCCAGCTTGTCGAACGTGTACAGCGTGGTCACCTTGCACAGCGACTGACGATCGCCCGATTGCATCAGGGCAACTTGTTGTCCCTTGGTGATCGTGCCGGCGAAAATTTTTCCGACCGCGATCCGGCCCACGTAGTCCGACCAGTCGAGCGTCGTGACCAGCATTTGCAGCGGAGCTTCCGCCTCGATGTCCGGTCCCGGAATATGCTCGAGCACCATGTCCAACAGCGGCTGGATCGAGTCCCCCTTCACGGCCGGATCGTGCGTGGCGTAGCCGTCGCGGCCGCTGGCATAAATGTGCGGGAAGTCAGCCAGGTGTTCGGCGCCCAACTCCAAAAACAGCTCGAAGATTTCGTCCAGCACTTCACTCGGCCGCGCGTCGGGGCGGTCGATCTTGTTGATCACCACCAGCGGCTGCAGGCCCACTTCCAAAGCTTTCGTCAGCACGAATCGGGTTTGCGGCATCGGTCCTTCGGCGGCGTCCACGAGGACGAGTGCGCCGCTGGCCATCCGCAACACGCGCTCCACTTCGCCGCCGAAGTCGGCGTGGCCCGGAGTGTCAATGATGTTGATTTTCATGCCGCGATACGGAATCGCGATGTTCTTGGCCAGGATCGTAATCCCCCGCTCGCGTTCCAGGTCGTTCGAGTCGAGGATGCAGTCCCCCTGGAGCTGGCTCTCGCGGAACTCGCCGCTCTGGCGCAACAGGGCGTCGACCAGCGTCGTCTTGCCGTGGTCAACGTGGGCAATGATGGCAATGTTCCGGATATCTTCGCGTTGCATGACCGCGTTCGAAGTCGACATGAGTCTAGAGTCCTAGCCGTATGCTGGCAGTGGGGGCCGAGCGGAGCAGCGTCCTGCCGTCGCGCGCTCGTGGCGGCCGTGGGAGTTAAACCTGACTCAACAGTCGCCCGCGAGGGCAACGGCGAGTTAGGCCGCCTTGAGGTAGTTAAGTCCTTGATTCTACACAGCTAGTGGCAACTTACCTAGGTGGGTCGACTGCGGAATTTGCCCCCACATCAAAGCTGAACAATGCCTCCTGCCAGCAGTCCGGTTTACGCAGCTAATCGCCCGCTAGTCTACCGGACTTGCCCCAATTCGCCCGCTTATGGGCCGCGATTGGCGTTTTCGCCAAAATCGGAAGACTCCCTCAAATCCGCCAACTTTAACGGCCGATAACGGAGACGAATTCCATTCAGTGCCTTTGTCGGGGAGCGTGCCATGCGCGGCCGATTTGCCACTTTCGTCCTGGTTTCCACCTTCGGGCTCACGGCAGCCGCGAGCGCGCTTGCGCAGCAGGAGCCGCGTCGCCCGTCGATCAGCGAGCGCTTGCAACGCTTTCGCCAGGACGTGTTCGGCCAGAACGAAGAGGTCGACAAACCCAAGCCGCAGCTCACGCCGCAACAGCTCAAGAACCAGCCGAATGTGGCCGGCGCCGGCCGTAAGGTCATGGGCCCGCAGCGCCCCGTCATGGTCGCGCCTCCGGGGCCGCAGCCCACGATTGCCAAGGGCGAAATGGAAGTTCCCGCGCCGGCCAGCAGCGCGCCAGCCGGCATGCCCGGTCGCATGCAGGTGCAGTCCGCACGCCGCGCACAAACGGGCGCGGGTCCCGTCACGATCATCACTCCGGGCGCCAAGGACGACACGAGTTCCATTCGACGGCCCGTCGAAGAAGCGCGCCGTCGCGCGCTGGGTGAGCCCGTCGACGTCGTCGAAGAAGGCGAGTCGGGCGAGTTCATCGAAGCCGTCCCGATCGAGCCCAGCGAAGAATCCGGCGAAGGCTTCGACGAGATGGACGAAGCCGGGGATGTCGAAACCGAAATCGAAGCCGCGCCTGCCGAGGAAGTCGCCAGCGAACCTGTCGAGGCCGAGGAACCGGCCCTGACGGTCCCCAACAGTTCGAAGTTCTCGAACAACTTGCGGCCGATAGCGGAGCCCGAAGTCGTCGAAGAGCCAGTCGTCGTAGCTCCGGCAGCGGCCGAGCCTGTCGCGGCAGAGCCGATCGCCGAAGCGCCGCTGGACGACGTGCTGTTCACGACCAAGAGCCCGGTGCTGAGCGTCGCCGCCAGCGGGCCGCGCACCGTGATGATCGGTAAAGAGGCCGAGTTTCTCGTCAAGGTACGGAACACCGGCGCGCCGGCGAACAGCATCGTCGTGAAGGTCGTGGTTCCCAGTTACGCCGACGTGGCCTCCTGCCGCGGCAGCGTGGGATCGGCCCAGCCGCCTGTACAGACGGAAATCAACTCGGGCATCGAATGGACCATTGACCGGCTCGACGAAGGGGCCGAAGAGACGCTCACGCTGAAGCTCGTGCCGCGCAAGAGTTCGCCGCTCGACCTGGCGATCAGCTACACCTTCACGCCCGAAACCTCGCAGACCATGGTCGAGGTGCAGGAGCCCAAACTGGCGATGAGCCTCACCGGCCCCAGCGAAGTGCTGTTCGGCCAGACCAAGGTCTATAAACTCACGATCTCGAATCCCGGCAACGGCGATACGCACAACGTCTCGGTCACGTTGCTCCCGATCGGACACGGCAGCGAAGCTCCGGGCACGCACAAGCTGGGCGACCTGGCCGCCGGCGAAAGCAAGACCATCGACATCGAGCTTACCGCCCGGCAAGCAGGCGCCATCGACATCAAGGCCCAGAGCTTCGCCGAAGGCGGTTTGCGGGCCGAAGCTTCGCAGGAAGTTCGCGTCCGCCGCGCGAATCTGAAGGTGGCCGTCGAGGCGCCCCAAGTAAAATACGCCGGCACGCCGTCGACCTACACGCTGCTGGTTGAGAATACTGGCGATGCCCTGGCCGAAGGCGTCACGCTGTCGGCCATCCTGCCGGCCGACGCCAAGTTCCTCTCCGCCAGTGGCGGCCGTTTGGATCCGCAGCAGGCCCGCGTCAACTGGAACGTCGGATCGCTCCCGGCCGGTGGCCAGCGCACCTTCGAACTACAATGCGCGTTGCATGCTCCGGGCGATAACCGTCTGCAGCTCGCGGTCCAGGCAACGGGCGACCTGAGTGCCGCCACCACCTGCAACACGCACGTCGAAGCCATCGCGGATCTGAAACTCGAGGTGCGCGATCCGCAAGGTCCGGTCGCCGTCGGCGATGAAGCGGTTTACGAGGTCCGTATTCACAATCGCGGCACCAAGGCCGCTCAGGGAATCGATCTGGCGGTATTCTTCTCCGACGGACTGGAGCCGAGCGCTGCCGATGGCGGCACGCACGAAATCGGCGAAGGCCAGGTGATCTTCCAGACGCTCCCCTCACTCGGACCCGGCGAAACCGCCGTCTATCACGTGCGTTCGAAAGCCGCCCAGGCGGGCAATCACGTGTTCCGGGCCGAGGTGCTCTGCGAGTCGCTAAGCACGAAGCTCGCCGCCGAAGAAGCCACGCACTTCTATGGCGACCAGCGCATCGAACGCGTGGCGAAGCGAGAGCCAACCTTGGCGAAGCCGCCGGTCAGTGAGCAGCAGCCCGTCGATGCTCCGCCCACGAACCCGTACGAATAGTCGATTTGTGGCGGCCATCTCGACGTGACCGACCAGCGCTTAGGGAAACTCGCTAGCCGAGGTTTGCGTAAACTCGCGCAAACACCTCCGATTTGCCGTATCGCGCGGCTAGGGCTGCTGGCAAAACGTGGATCGCGGCGCCGCATGCGGATTGCCGCAATTCTCCAAACCCTTTTCTAACAAGGGCTTTGCGCTGCGCTAGCGCTCTTGGCACGGAACGTGCCTAGTGTCCCGACGCGGCGAGTGCGCCGAAGCTGTTGGCGCACGGTCGCATCAAAGTCCTTTATCTAATCGGAGGAGTCAGAATGTACAGTTTGCGCTACGGGTCCGTATGTACGTGGATACTTTTGCTGGGGTTAACCCTGGGAATCACGCTGGTTCCCGCCCTGGCATTCGCGCAGGAAACCCCTGCCGAACCGGCGGCTGAAGCACCTGCCGAGGCAGCTCCCGCCGAAGCTGCGCCTGCGGAAGCCCCGGCCGAAGAGACGGCCGCTCCCGCGGCTCCCAACTACCAGGTCATGATCGACACCATGTGGGTCATGGTCGCCGGGTTCATGGTGTTCTTCATGAATCTCGGGTTCGCCTGCGTCGAGACCGGCATGTGCCGGCATAAGAACGCGGTCAACATCCTCTCCAAGAACTTCATCGTCTTCGCGGTCACCTCGATTGGTTTCTGGGTGCTCGGCTGGGGCCTGATGTTCGGTAACGGCACGGGCTTCATCGGTCAGACTGGTTTGTGGTTCGTGGGCGGCGCGGATAACAGCCCCGCCGTGCTTGACGCCTATCAGGGCGACTACGGGTCCATTGGCTGGACGGGTGTCCCACTGGCCGCGAAGTTCTTCTTCCAACTCGTCTTCGCCGGAACTGCTGCGACGATCGTCTCCGGCGCTGTGGCCGAACGCATCAAGTACCACTCGTTTATCCTGTTCTCGTTCATCATGGCGATCGCCATCTATCCGGTCGTCGGTCACTGGATCTGGGGTGGCGGCTGGCTTGCCAGTCGCGGTTTCGTAGACTTCGCCGGTTCGACCGTCGTCCACTCCGTCGGTGGTTGGGCGGCTCTGGCAGGCGTCTATATCCTTGGCCCGCGCCTTGGCGAGTATGGAGCCGACGGCAAGATTCGGGCCATTCCCGGCCACAACCTGCTGGCCGCCACGATCGGCTGTCTGATCCTGTGGTTCGGCTGGTTCGGCTTCAACCCCGGCAGCACGATGGGCTTTGCCGATCCGACTGCCGTGGCTGAAATCGCCCTCACCACGAACGCCGCTGCCGCCACGGGCGCACTCGCCGCGACTGCCGTCGCCTGGGTGCTCCTGGGTAAGCCCGATCTCGGCATGACCCTCAACGGCTGCTTGGCAGGCCTGGTGGCAATTACTGCCCCATGCGCTTTCGTCTCCGTTCCAGTTGCCGGTCTGATCGGCGCGATTGGTGGTGCACTCGTTGTCGTGGGTGTGATGTTCTTCGATAAGATCCGCGCTGATGATCCGGTGGGCGCCACGAGCGTGCACTTGCTCAACGGTGTGTTTGGCACACTCTGCGTCGGTCTGTTCTCGATGCCCGACAAGATCGGCCGGAGCGGCAATGCCGAGCACAAGCCCGGCCTGTTCTATGGCGGCGGCGCCGAGCAGTTCATCGATCAGCTCATTGGCGTGCTCGCTTGCGGCGGGTACGTGCTGGTCGTGGCCGGTCTGGCCTGGGTGCTGCTGAAGGTAACCGTTGGTATCCGCGTGACCGAAGCCGAGGAAATCGAAGGCCTCGACGTCGGCGAACACGGCAACCAGGCCTACTTCGGCTTCCAGTTCCAGGACTAAACGTCCACCTTGCAAATCCCTTTTCGCTTTTAGCGAAGTCTGGCTCAGCTTAGCCAGAAGGACGCCCTGGCTTGGGTGGCATTGCTGCCCAGGCCAGGGTTGATCTGCGAGCGGATACCGGGCGCATCCATTCCGCTCGCGGTGGTCGCTGGCGGACCACTCGCACCGCAAAAACGCGGGAAAAACGTCGTTCGTTGCCCGTGGCGCGCCGTTTGAACTAAGGTGTGTCTTAAGATGACACCCGGCAAACGGCAACAACTTGAAGAGCGACTTTCGCAGCTCGATGACGCCATCCTGACGCTGCGTTGGGGATTTGCGCGAAAGGGCCAGCGCCCGCCCGAGGTCTGCACCCTGATGCAGAACGAGCGGAACGACATCGCCCGGCTGCTCAACGTCGACCGCGCGCTCGACAAGGCCGCCCACAACATCGAGTGGACGACCGAAAGTCTGGAACGCACGCCACCGCTGGGAACCCGTCGCTCGCGCATCTCGCTCTGGGATCGGGCTCGGGACTTCTACCGCTCATTGTTCAGCGATCCGCAGCGCGAGGACCCGCAAGCGTAGCTCGCGCTAATGCGCGTTGCCGTTCAGATCGTGCGGCGGAAGCCGCCTTGCCCGGTTGCCGCGCGGCAGCCAGTTCTTCCGTTTGAACAACCACAGCAGGCCTCCGGCGATTACCAGCATCACGCCCCACACCATGAAGTAGCCATACTTCCACCGCAGCTCGGGCATGTAGTCGAAGTTCATTCCGTACACGCCCACAATGAACGTAAGCGGAATGAAGATCGTCGCGATCACCGTCAGTACCTGCATGACTTCGTTCGTTCGATTCGCGAGCGCCGAGTGGTACAGGTCCATCAGGTTCGAGGTCAGTTCGCGATACGTCTCCACCAGGTCGATGATCTGAAACGTATGGTCGGCGCAGTCGCGCAGATAAACCCGCGTCTCTTCGCAGATCTGCGGAATCGGATCGCGCACCAGTTGGTGCAGCGCTTCGCGCAGCGGCCAGATGGCCCGTCGCAGCACCAGGAGTTTGCTTTTCACCTGATGGATCCGCGGCAGGATGTCACCATCCACGTCGCGGATGAGTTCTTCTTCGAGCGTCTCGATCAGATCGCCAAAGCCTTCCAGAATCGGAAAGTACGAGTCAACCACTCCGTCCAGCATCGCGTAGGCAAGGTAGTCCGGCCCTGAGGTGCGAATGATTCCTCGTTCGCGGCGAATCCGCTCGCGCAAGGGGTCGAAGCAATCGCCCGGCAGGTGCTGAAACGACACCACGAAGTTCTTGCCCACGAACATGCCCAGCTGGTCGCTGGCCATCGTCGTCCCGCCTTCGAGCATCCGGGCGACGATGAACAAGTTGCCGCCATACTGCTCGACCTTCGAACGCTGGTGATTGTTCGAAGCATCTTCCAGGGCCAGGGGATGCAGAGCGAAGCAGTCGCCCAGCCGTCGGATCACGTCTGCATCGCCCATCCCCTGCACGTTGACCCAGGTCACCTTGTGCTGCTCGACGATCTGCGGAAGCTGCTTGAAGTCGGCGGCCGTCCGCAGGTCGCGCTCCGTGAGCTTCTCGCCATCGTACGCCATCACGTGCACGGTCGGCCGCGGCGCTTGCGGATCGATGACCAGCGAGCCGGGCGTCGCCGGCGGCGCCGTGCGGCGCTGATGCAGCAACTTACGCAAGCGATGCGATTTGCCCACAGATGATTCCTCGGGTTTGGCCGATCGAGCGTTTCTTGCTCAGCCGTATTGTAGCGGCCGACCCGATTCGTGAGAAACGCGCTATTGCCGCTCGACGCCGACGGTGCAGCCGCTATCCTTAGCGACGTGAATCCTTCTGGCGAGTCCAACCCGAAGCAACTTCGCTACTGGCAGTGGCGCGTCCTCCTCGCGCTCATGTTCTGCTACCTGTTCTATTACACGGGCCGCCTGGCAATTGGCCACGCGATGCCCCTCATGGAACAGGACCTCGGCTACTCCAAGCAGCAGCTCGGCTGGCTCACCGCCGTGGCGCTCGCCGCTTATGGCATCGGTCAGGCGATCAACGGCAACCTGGGCGATTGGCTTGGCGGTCGGCGAATGATCACCTTCGGCGCGCTCGGCTCGATGGTCCTCTGCTGGGCCTTCAGCTTCATGGACACCGCCTTCTGGCTCGTCGTTTTCTGGGGCGCCAACGGTTTCGTCCAAAGCATGGGCTGGGCTCCCGGCGGACGGCTGATTTCGCTCTGGTGGCCGCGCGAGCGCCGTGGCCTGGCGTTCGGCCTCTACATGCTCTCCGCCGGAATGGCCACGGTGCTCGTCTGGTGCACGAGCGATCTGGTGTTGGGACTTTTCGATCCCAATGATCCCAGCCGCTGGCGGTGGCTCTTCCGACTGCCACTGCTCGCGCTCGGCGCGGCAGGCATCCTGTTTTACATGCTCGTGCGCGATCGGCCGGAAGACGTCGGCTTTGCACCGCTCGAAGATGACGCCGCACCTTCCAACGTCGAGTCGCCAGACCTCTCTCCCGCGCTCTCCACCTGGCATGAGCGATATCGCGCGGTGCTCGGCAATCCCGCGTTCCTGCTCGCGGCGCTGGTGATCGTATTCCAAAGCTTCGCGCGCTATGGACTGCTCACCTGGTCGGCCGCCTATTACAACGACGCCGGCATCTCGATCAACGACGCATTGAAGCTCACGCTAGCACTGCCAATCGGCATGGGCCTCGGCGCCGTGGCAGGCGGTTACTTCTCCGATCGCTGGTTCGTTTCGCGCCGCGCCGTGGTCGTGGCGATCTTCCTGGGCATCAGCGCCGGCTGCTTCTTCGTGATGCGTGCCAACCCCGTCATTGCCCATGGCGATCAGCGGCTCGGAATTGCTCTCTTGTTTCTCACCGGCTTCTTTGTTTATGGTGCCCAGGGGCCGCTCTGGGCAATTTGTCCCGACCTCGTCGGCCGCGAGCACTCGGGCACCGCGGTTGGCATCATGGACGCCCTCGCCTACGGTGGCGCCGCGGCCCAGGGACCGCTGCTCGGATATATTGTCAGCAGGCAGGATGCCGGATACTCGGCGCTCTTTCTCACGCTGGCCATCGTGACGGCCGCCGGCGCGGGCCTGGCTCTCGTGAGCGCTCGTCCGCGGACCGTTCGATAGAATCGACATGGAGGTAGCACTAAGTGGGCACGACAATGACCAAGGCGGCAACGAAAACTCGAGCGATGGTCTTCGAGGGTCCCGGCCGTCCGCTCGAGCTCAGGCAGTTCGCGCCGCAGACGCTTGCCGCGGGCGAACTGCTCGTCGAGATCACCTGCACCACGCTCTGTGGCAGCGACTTGCATAGCTACGAAGGTCGCCGCGAAACCCCCTGCCCCACGATTCTGGGTCACGAAATCATCGGCCGTGTTGCCGAACTTCGCCCCGGCGATCCGCCCCGCGACCTGCTCGGCCATCCGCTGGCGATCGGCGATCGAGTCACCTGGAGCGTCGCCGCCAGTTGCGGCGCATGCTTCTACTGCGAACGCAGCCTGCCGCAGAAATGCGAACACCTGTTCAAGTACGGCCACGAGCGCACCGACCCCAAGCATCCGCTCTCGGGCGGGCTGGCCGAGCATTGTCGTCTGGCGCGGGGCACGGCGGTCCTTCGAATCCCCGACACGCTCCCCGATGAAGTCGCCTGCCCCGCCAATTGCGCCACGGCCACGGTCGCCGCCGCGATGCGCGCCGCCGGCGACGTGCGAGATCGCGTCGTTCTGGTTCAGGGCGCCGGCATGCTCGGCCTTACTGCCGCCGCCATGGCCCGCCACGCCCACGCCCGCGAAGTGATCGTCAGCGACGTGGACGAGCAGCGTCTGGCCTGGGCCGAACGCTTCGGCGCAACGCAAACCGTTCAGGTCGAGCCCGATGGCGCCGAACTGACGGACACCGTCTCGCGCCTGATGCAGGGCCGCGGCGTCGACGTTGCGCTCGAAATGTCTGGCTCCGTGGCCGCCATCGAGCAAGGTCTCGCCCGGCTACGGATCGGCGGGCGCTACATCCTCGTTGGCACGGTGTTCCCCACGCCCGACATCACGCTTCAGCCCGAGATGCTCGTCCGCCGGCTATTGCGGATCGAAGGCGTGCACAACTATTCGCCGGTCGATCTGATCCGCGCGGTCGAGTTTCTCACCGCCACGCAGGCCGAGTATCCGTTCGCGCAGCTCGTCACCCGGCGCTTCCCGCTGGTCGAAGCCGACGCCGCGTTCCGCTTCGCGCTCGAAACCAAAGCCCCACGCGTGGCCGTGATTCCCTCGGGCGCGTAAACACTATCCGCAACTGTTTAGCCCGGAGGCATCGCCGACGGCGCGTCTCTTTCCCATTCCATGGCAAGTTCGTGACGACTCGGCCGCATACGATTGAACTTGCATCTTCGCTTGCCGCTTCAGCCGACGCGGTCTGGGAGCACGCCGCCTCGGTGGCCGGCATCAATGCCGAACTGTGGCCGCTGCGGATGCACTTGCCGCAAGATCCCGAAGTGCTCCTCCATCTGGCCGAGACACACGCGACGCGCGGCCTGCTGATCACCCTGCTGGGCGTCGTGCCGCTCGACTGGCACTGGCTCGGTATCGAGCAGATCGAACCCGGCCGCGGCTTCCACGAGGTGTCATCGTCTCTCTCGATGCGCCGCTGGAGTCACATCCGCACAATCGAACCGACCACCGGCGGCTGCCTGCTTCGCGACCGCGTGGAGTTCACGCCCCGGCTCGCATTCCTTGGCCCGCTAGTCGCTCCGCTCTACCGCGCGATCTTCCGCCGTCGCCATCGCGTGTTGCATCAGCGGTTCGGTAGCTCGTCCACTTCCGCGGCGTGATCCGCACCGGCGGTTTCCACTTTTGCGACGCTTTGCCGTGGCCTTCCGCCTCACGCCCAGAAAAACTTGTAAGCCCGCAGCTGCTTGCGTTACCAATACCGGCAGAGAAACCATGCGGTCGCCGCGAGAGTCGGCCTTGCTGGATGAAACTCAACAAGCACTGTTCATGACCTGGCTCAGCGAGCATGGCTCGTCGGTCCTCAAGGTCGTGCGCGCCTACACCCTGACCAGCGACGAATGCCAGGATCTTGCCCAGGAGATTTTGCTGCAAGCCTGCCGGTCGCTTCCCAATTTCGAACACAAGTCCTCGCCCGCCACCTGGTTTTACCGCGTGGCCTTGAACACCGCACTCAACTGGCAGCGCAAGGACCTCCCGCGGCGCACGCATCAGCAACCGCTGCTGGAAGTGCACGCCGTGGCCCCAGCGGCAAGCGATGGCGCGCTCCAGGCTCAGCACCGCGACACGGTTGAACAGCTTTACCAGGCAATCCACCAGTTGCCAAAAGGGGACGCTGCCCTCGTGCTCCTCTACCTCGAAGACCTGAGCTACCAGCAGATGGCCGAGGTGCTCGGCATCTCTGAGAGCAACGTCGGCGTGAAGTTGAATCGAGCCAAGAAGGCGCTCTGCAAACTGATGAACGAGGCTTCCGATGGCACCTGACGAATTCCAGCAGGCCTGGCAGTCGCCCGCGTCTCAGACGCGCGTCACCATCCATACCGACGCGCTGCGCAGCGAAGTCCTCCGCAACCAGCAGAACTTCAACCACATGATCTGGGCGCGCGACGTCCGCGAGATCGGCGTCGCGCTCCTGCTGATCCCCGTCTGGTTCGTCATGGGGCACTTCATGAAGCTCCCGTGGTCGTGGTACCTGATGGTTCCCAGCCTGCTCGGAGTCGCGGGGTTCATGCTGCTCGACCGCCGCCGGCATCCGCAGAATCCCAGCCCGCCAGGCGCGTCGCTCGTTCAGAGCGTCGAAGTTTCGCTGCGCCAGGTGGAGCATCAGATCTGGCTCCTGCGCAACGTCGTGTGGTGGTATCTGCTGCCGTTCGCCGTGCCGATGGTGATCTTCTTCGTGAATGTGTCCTGGGATTTCTCCGTCAGGACTGGTCAGATTTGGGCCGCTGTGATCTTCCTGCTGTTCCTCGTCACCTTCGTGCTGGCGATCTATGGCTTCATCTACTGGATCAATCAACGGGCTGTGCGCATGGTGCTCGAACCGCGCCGCCGCGAGCTGCTCGCGCTGCTTGCCAGTCTGAACGGCAGCTAGCTCCGGTGAGCCGCGCGCAAACACTGGCATGATGCACCGCATCAGGGCCCGCCCGCAACGGCCTTCCAAAAGATGCGTTACACATTTGTCGCGATCACCGTCAAGGCCATCAGCAGCACGAGCGCCCGCGGGATCTTGCGAAGCCAGCGCTTGAGTTTCGAAGTAGGTGCGGTCGGCTCTTCCGAGAGTCTCGCGTCAGTCGGCAGATGAAAGATTCGCACCTCGCCTGGCGGAAAAACCGAGGCGCTCCACAGCATCCGCTTCGGATCGACCGGGTCGTCAAACTCTAACGACCAACTCCCTTCCGGCTCGTGGAGGACTTGCCCGCGCAGGTCCCCCAACATGTATCCGTTCTGAGCGGCAAAGTTCCGCGTTATTTGAAGCGCGCGATCGAAGTGCATATCTCTATCTTACTGAACGGATCGCGCGGACTCCGGAAACGCTCCCCAGCGAAGCCCCCGCTACCGACGATAACATTGACTCACACTTCCCTCGGGGGGATAATTCTTGGGTGATGATCAAATACTAGGGTGATGCACCGATGTCCATCGAATCCCATAGCGAAACTGCGATCTTCCAACGGCTCGTCCTACCGAGAGAACCAGCCGTCTCGCACGAAGCAGCTCGATCCTTGTTATCGATCGAGTTCGCTCGCGAAGACCTTGATCGCATGCACACGCTCTCCGAGAAGGCGAGGTCAGGCGCATTGACGCCCGCTGAGAGCCACGAACTCGAAAACTACGAGCGCGTCGGGCATTACCTGGCAATTCTGCAATCGAAGGCCCGAGTGGCGCTTCGCACCGACGGCGAAAATGGTTCGTGATGGCACGCGAAGCCGCACTCACCGAGCTCGTGTGGACGAGAGCCAAGCGACGCTGCGAATACTGCCAGATGCCGCAAGCTTTCGACCCGCTCCCGTTCGAGATCGATCACATCATTTCGGTGCAGCATGGTGGGCTTACGACCGCTGGCAATCTTGCCCTCTCTTGTTTTGCCTGTAACCGCCGCAAGGGGCCGAACCTTGCGGGCTTCGATCGGATCCTTCAAACAACCGTGCCGCTCTTTCACCCGCGGAACGATGACTGGTGCCGACACTTTCGTTGGTTTGGCGCCACCCTGGAAGGAGAGACAGTTGTCGGTCGCGTAACGATTCACGTGCTCGGCATCAATCAAGACTATCGAGTTGCGCTGCGAAATGCCTTGTTCTTGGAAGGCGTGTTTCCACCAGGCGATTCCAGTGATGAATGAATGAGCCGGGAGCGGGACTGGGCAAGCATTTCACAGTCGCGGTCTGGCTGATCGCGTTGGGCGGTATGCTGTGCGCTGGCGGCCTCATGCTGTTCACGTTCGCAGCACGGGCTTATCAATGGATCGCCGGTGCGTAGTCGTCTTTCACCGCCAGATATTGATTCGCCCCAGTTCGTCTACAATAGATCAGCCCCACTCTTCGTTGCTCACATGTTTTGGAGCTCCGCAATGATCAGAACGTTCCGCCATCGAATCCTCGTTGCGCTATCCGCAGTGCTGGCGCTACAACTGCTCGCGGTGGCCGTCATTCACGTCGGCATCCTGCGGCCGATCGAACAGCAGCGCGTCCGTGAGCGGCGCGAAGCGCTTGAGGACCTGACCAAGCGCGCGATCATCGTCCAGCCCGAGCCCCTTCAAGCTGCTTGCGCTGCGAAAGTAGCAAGCACAGGCTGTGTGCTGTCGCTGTAGCATGTACGAATCGGATCGTGAGACCGGGCCTGTCGCACCAGCCCGGTCTGAAGCCAAGCTCCCCGGCGCTCCTGTTACGGCATACGGAGTATGCCTACTACTTTGCGGCCAATCGTAGCAAGCACACGCCG
>Ga0172362_10001752_pt1 | contig 18685 bp, 18 predicted proteins | sample LakKivs1_kivu2a2_FD_114534 | JGI IMG/M metagenome (GOLD analysis project Ga0172362, IMG submission 114534) | Sediment microbial communities from Lake Kivu, Rwanda - Sediment s1_kivu2a2 | ecosystem: Environmental > Aquatic > Freshwater > Lake > Sediment | place: Rwanda: Western Province, Lake... | reverse complement strand
TCTTTCAACAATTTCTCATCATGTATACGCTGGCTACCCGAAGCAATTTCAACACCCTTACACTCCAAATCAAAACCCCTGGAATGTTTGTTTCCCTCAGGCATTGTATAGAAAGGTTTAGCCTCAAGAGGATACCTGGTAATAAAATAAAAATCATGGCCCTCCTCCTTCATTATGTCCCCAAGTAGTTTTTCCTCTTCAGAACCGAGATCCTGGCCCCAGGCTATCCCACAACAACCCTTCTTATTAAACTTCTTTATAACATCATCATATTTTAAACGCTTAAAAGGTAAACTAGGTACAGTAATCTTTTTACCTAAAATATCAAGTTCATCCTTGCGTTCACTGGCTCTTTTCCACATATTATAGACAAGGTTCTCCAAAACCTTCATAACATCTTCTTCATCTTTAATAAAAGCCATTTCCAAATCAACAGCAGTAGACTCATTAAGATGTCTGCGAGTATTATGTTCCTCAGCTCTGAAATACCAGGCAATCTCATACACTCTATCCAAACCTGTCGCCATCAGCATCTGTTTGTACAACTGCGGGGATTGAGCCAAAAACGCCTCTTTTTCAAAATATTTCAACCTGAAAACATCGGTCCCCCCTTCGGAAGAACTTGCAATAATCTTTGGAGTATGGACTTCTATAAAATTCTGTGATCTTAGATAATCGTGAACAGCGGCAATTACAGCATTTCTTATTTTGAACATCGCTTGTGTTTCCGGTTTTCTCAGATCAATAACTCTGTTGTCCAACCTTGTATCAAAATCTGATTCAACCTTGTCCACGATACCCAGAGGCAATGGCGTTTCTGAGACAGATAAAATTTTAAAAGTTTCTGGTAAAATTTCATACCCGTTTCTTACCTTATCATTTTTTTTACAAAGACCTTTAACAGATATAACAGATTCTCTGGATAAAGACGTTAATTTTTCAAAGATCTCGTGATTCTTTTTTTTAAGAACTGTGATCTGAAGTGTACCTTTTTTGTCACGAAGAATAACAAAAGCAATGGAACCAAGATTCCTGATATCCTCAACCCAACCAGCAACAGTAACTGATTTACCATAATCACTTTTTGTTATATCCTTGGAATAATGACTTCTATACATACAAGACACCATATCAAAACAAGGAATTTAGTCTTTTTGAAAGAAAAGACAGCACCTCACAGAGATTTTTCTTGTTATCCCAATTCTTTACAATTATTTCTAAATTCTTTCTATCAAAGTCTTTCAATTCATTAACCCATCTCTCAATTCCGGGAATGGCCCTTATCACATTATCAACAATCGTAATAGTAGCAGCCTGTGCAGTCCTAGACAAAGGATTCAGATCAACAGCAATCACCATCTTACCCATATTACGAAGCGCTTGGCATCTATCACCATCCTCAAGAGGAACAAGAACAACATCAGCAACAAAAATACCATCACTATCACACAACGCACGGTCATGATCAAGCCCAGGTATACGTGCATCTCCCACAAGACCATACACCCGTTTAGTACCTTTCTTCAACAACTCTGCTGAAACCTTTTTCATACGCTTCTCAGTTCTATGAAACAAATTCACCTCAAGCTTAGCAGAAACAACCTTAGCCAAACTAACACACTCATCAGCAGCCAAAGCAGCAACGTTACCATTAACAGAAATAACAGGATTCACAGCACACAACAACGCAGCAGCAGCAACCTTCTCAGCAGCATCAGCCTCAGCTATAGTCGTCTCACCTAAAAGATAATCAAAAGCTTCACCACGACCATGAGCAATCAAACCGGTTTCATGAACCAAACCATCTTTCATAGCCTGTGAAATTTTTTCTCTTGTAACAAGAGAAAAATAACGTGGATGACTACGAGGTATCTCTTTCATATTTCAATACCAAACAACAAGCACATCTTTTTAAAATTTAGGGGATAAACTAAACAAAATCAAAAAAAAATGAAAAAATAAAAAATATTTTTTATCCGTACATGCTTGGCTGCGGAGCCTGAGTACCAGAAACAACAGGTTTCGCCTGTTTATGGAATTTCTGCAACTGTTTCTCTATACGCTCTGATTCCTCGTACAACGGGTTAACGTTTATCTCCACGTTCATAAGTAGACCCATTACAGTAATAGCTGCAGCAGCAGCCTTAGCATCAGGGTAGTTCGGATGCGCCTCAGCCAATATGGAAATAACATCAAAATTCATCTGTCTACCCATATTTAGCAAAACCCCAGATACGCCAGCTATTATGCCGTTTTTGAACTGAGGTATCTTTTTTGTTATCAAAAGATTTCTAGCTTTCTCTGTCGAACCTATAGCATATGCGTCAGATATCTGATCCTCCTGAGATTCTTTACCCTCAACAACCATGCCTTCAGGTGAAATCAAAAGTTTACAATTTTTTTTGGTAACCCATCTCATAATCGACTCAGAAATAGAATTTATGAGTGTAGGTTTAGGCCTAAACTCAGAAACGAAAACAACAATTTTTTCTCCGTTATTCTGCAAACCAGCATATATACGAACGGGCGATAATGGTTCACCTGTATGAACAACAGATAGTGTTGGGAACTCAGAAGAATTAACACATCCTATCTGTTTAAGATTTAATGCATCTATAAGATAGTTAGCGGCAATTGTACTCACAAGACCTATCGAGGGAAAACCTGCTATAACGGTTGCCCCGCTTAAATCTGCTTCCTCAAAATCGCATATTTCAACATCGTCTTTCAAAGTGCATCACCATCAAGAATTGAAAACACAAATCACTTTCTAGCATTTAAAACTAATTGGTGAAAAAAGAATTTTTAACCTTTTACCACACCAAGCGGTAAAAATTTTACTACCTTAAGAGAGATACCAGCACCATGCGTAACATTTACCACTTCGCTTACGTCCTTGTATGCATCTGGTGCCTCTTCAGCCATAACCTTCCAACTGGCAGGATGGGCATAAATGCCTTTTTTCTTAAGCTCATTCATAATATTTTCGCCACGCCATTTTCTAACAGCCTCACTTCTAGACATAACACGCCCAGCTCCGTGACACGTCGATCCAAATGTTTCTTCGGACTCTTTTGTACCCTTCAAAAGGTAACTTTCAGTCCCCATATCCCCAGGTATGAGAACCGGCTGTCCAACATCCCTATATTCCTGCGGAACCTCACTTTTTCCTGGACCAAACGAGCGAGTTGCACCCTTCCTATGGACATAGACTTTTCTTTTCTTGCCATCTACAACATGCTCTTCGAGTTTCGCTATGTTATGACAAACATCATACACTATACCCATATCCATGCTTTCAGCACTCTGGCCAAGTACTTTCTCAAAAGATTCACGCACCCAGTGTACAATCATCTGTCTATTGCACCACGCAAAATTTGCTGCACAAGCCATATCCCTTAGATAATTCTGTCCCTCAGGTGAATTGGCTGGTACGCATGCGAGTTGCCGATCAGGCAACCATATATTGTATTTTTTGACTGCTCTCTCAAAAATCTGCAGATGATCAGTACAGACCTGATGACCAAAACCACGAGAGCCAGTATGAATCATAACAACAATCTGGCCTTTCTCTTTTATACCAAAAACTTTAGCTGCAGCAGGATCAAATATCTCGTCTACCTTCTGCAACTCTAGGAAATGGTTACCAGCACCAAGTGAACCCAGTTGCGGTGCACCACGCTGTTTTGCTCTCTCAGAGATATTGGATGGACCAGCATTCTCAAGGCAGCCATTCTCCTCAAGATGCTCCAGGTCATCATCCCAACCGTAGCCATGCTCAACACCCCACCTAGCACCAAGTCTCAGAACATCATCTAACTCATTTTTGCTAAGACGAACTTTTGCTTTGGAACCAAGACCAGAAGGAACATTCTTAAACATCTCATCAACAAGCAACTGTATCTTACTAACGTTAAGGTCAGTTGCATGCAAATTTGTTCTAACAAGTCTCACCCCACAATTTATGTCAAAACCTACACCACCTGGAGAAACAACACCGTTCTCAGCATCAGTAGCAGCAACACCGCCTATGGGAAAACCATACCCCCAATGGATATCAGGCATAGCCAAGGATTTACCAACAATGCCAGGTAGCATCGTGACATTTGCAGCCTGTTCGGGGGCGCTATCAGTACGAATTGAAGAAATCATATGCTCGTTAGCATAAATAATGGCAGATGTCTGCATCTGAAGGTTATTATTTTGCCCTTTGTAATTGCAAGGAATCTCGTATCTAAAACCATTAACCTTATTCAGAGGGCCAGTCCACATAAATTTTACACTTAAGAAAGGTTAATACAGAAACTTATTTATAAATATCGGGTTACAAAAAAACGTTTTATTCCTTCTTCCTTAAATATGGTACACCAGTTTTTCTATTTATTCTAACTTCAAAACCTTTTGGCAAATCAGAAGGCTCGGCCTTGTTACGTTTCTGCTTGCTAAAGAAATAAACTTCTCTCTTCTTTTTATCCTTGGATTTCTTGGATTTAGTTTTTACATCCTTCTTGTAAAGAGTGTAACCCTCATGTTTGTACTGTTTTGATTTCTTTTTTTCTCTTGGTTTTTGTTTTTTGATTTTTTTAGTTTCAGTGCGCGGCTTTATTTCTTCTACTGGCCCTTGCTCGGAAGGAGATTCTTCAAAATCCTTTGATACGTCTTTGTCGTATCCCTCAGCGATAGAAAAGGCAGTTTTTTTAGTCTTCTTACTTTTTTTCTTTAATTCCTTTTTGATTTTTTTAGCGAGCTTCTTATCTATGCCTTCAATCTCTATCAATTTTTTTACAGGCGTTTCTTTTAAAATATCTAGGGATATTATTCCATTTTCAACAAGCAATGAAGCTGTTTTTTCATCTATGCTTTCCATGCTCTTGAAAACTTCTATCCTTTCATCTTTCTTTTTGGGCGATGTTTGTTCTTCGTCTTCCTCGAAAAACATTTTTTCATCTTCCATAAATTCTTCTTCAGGTAAGAATTCCTCTTCTTTTTTTGCTTCTTCAACTTCTTCTTCTAAAAGAAAAGCTTCACTGGTATCCTCTTTTGGTTTCACAGCTATGCCCTCTTTCAATAGGTCTAATTCCTGTAGTTCTTTTTTGATTTTTTTAGCTAATTTTCTTTTTATGCCTTTGATTCTAGATAAATCTTTTACAGATGCACTTCTCAAATCATCTAATGAAATAAAACCATTATAGTATAGCAAGTTAGCTGTTTTTTCATCTATGCTACTTATATTCTTGAATGCATCCAATTTGCTTTGTTTTTCTCCTTCTACTAAATATTCCCTTTTATCATCAAAAAATACATTCTCTTCGTGTTCAGGTTTTTCTTCTCCAGTTATCTCGAATTCCCCTGGTTCTGTTTCTAAAGATTCCAGATCAGACGGCTCTTTCTTTTTCTCTTCAACAGGTTCTTTCAAAGTTTCAGATTCCAATTCATTTTTTTCTTCAAAAATAACTTCCTCTTTCGCTGGTTCAACGTCTTGTTCTTCTACCTCAGTAAACTCTTTTTTTTCTTCTTCTTCTTTTAGCTCATTTTTCTCTTCTAATTCAGCTTTTTGTTCTACTTTTTCAATTTTTGTTTCTACAGGTTCCCATTCCGGAAGTTTCTGATAGTCTTCGTGTTCAGTTTCTTCAATTTTTTGTGTTATTTTTTTCTCTGATGTTTCTATCTTTTTTAAAGATTCTTTAGGTTTAACCTCCAGAAACTCAGGTCCAATGACCTCGACTTTTTTAACCTCAAATAATTCTTTATCTTTGATTTCTTTTTCTTCTTTCACTTCAACTTTTTCTGTTTCAGTTTGTATAAACTCTGGCAAATCTTGTTTTTCTTCTTTATGATGAATTATTACCTGCGGTTTTAGAGGATCATCTTTCTCTTCTGATTTTCCTGATTCCCTGTAGATGTTTACCGTTCCTTCCTTAGAATTTTTAGATAACCTATTCTGCAAAACCTTCAGATATTTTTCATCCTCGGGATGTAATTTCTCATTGGAATTGGATTCTAAACTGATACGTAATTTTTCTAGCCTGTCCTTTTTGGAAGATTTGCTTTTTTCCATGATAAAACAATCCCCTTAATTCTATTATTTTCTTTGCTCTGTTAGTATATATAGTTTGTTGAACAGTCCTTATCAATATTACTATAGGGAAAGTATTATATTAATATATCTTATTAAATCTTTTTTTGCATTAAAAAAGTTATTAAGGTGTTTTTGTATCTCTATCTTTTTGATTAGCATGAATTTCAAAAAAAGAGATATAATATCAATCAAGGATTTTTCTAGGGAAGAAATCGAATACATTCTAGAATACGCTAAAAAAATGATACCATACGCCAATGGAGAAAAACATACTAATATTCTGAATGAAAAAATCTTGGCAACATTATTTTTTGAACCGAGCACACGTACAAGACTCAGTTTTGAAAGCGCCATGCATAGACTTGGGGGAAAAGTTATAGGTTTTGCTGACCCTAGCGGGACTTCGCAGAAAAAAGGAGAAAGCCTTGCAGACACAATACGTATGGCAGACGCATACAGTGATGCGATTGTTATAAGACATCCGCAGGAAGGCGCAGCTAGACTTGCGGCAGAGTTTGCCGAAGCACCTATTTTGAACGCTGGTGATGGAGCAGGGCAACATCCTACTCAATGTTTGCTTGATTTATTTACCATACTGACTGAGAAAAATAAGATTAAAGGAAATAATATCGTCTTGCTAGGAGATCTTAAGTACGGGAGGACTGTTCATTCGCTTGCCTACGCGTTATCTCTCTTTAAAGCTGATCTAACTTTTGTTTCTCCAGATACTTTGAAGATGCCAAAAGAGGTCATTAATGAATGTAAGGAATTCGGAGTAGAACCCAATAGTACTTCTAATCTTGAGAAGGCAATTAAAGAAGCAGATGTGCTGTATGTTACAAGGATACAGAGAGAGCGTTTTCCTGATGCAGAGGAATATAACAAGGTTGTTGGAACTTATAAGGTTGATAACAATTTGTTAAAACAAGCAAAACAAGACCTTATTATACTTCATCCACTCCCAAGAGTCGTGGAAATAGATCCTGAGGTAGACAACACACCACATGCACTGTATTTCAAACAAGCCTTTAACGGGGTTCCTGTTAGAATGGCCTTACTATCCCTCATATTGGGAGGCAAAAAACTATGAAAGAAGTAAAAGTGACACCTATCCAGAATGGTACAGTTATAGACCATATAACACCAGGCAACTCGGTGAAAGTATTGCATATACTAAAAATCCCAGAATCAACAACATCTGTAGTAAGCGTAGCAATAAATGTCTCAGGAAAAAAAGGTAAAAAAGACATTGTGAAAATAGAAAACAGAGAGCTTGACCCTAATGAACTGGATAAAATAGCTTTGATAGCACCAAAAGCCACCATCAACATAATAAGAGATTACGAGGTCATTAAAAAACACAAAGTCGAATTACCAGACGAGGTCGTAGGGATAGCAAAATGCTCGAATCCTACATGTATATCCAACGCACGCGAACCTGTACAGAGCCGTTTCCACGTGATATGTAAAGACCCACCAAGAATAAGATGTTATTACTGCGAGCGAGAACCAGAGGATATCGCTGATAGAATAATCTAACCTTTTCTTATCTTTTCAAGTACCTCTTTTGCTCTATCAAGTTTTATTTTTTTCTCTTTAACTATAGTTTCTGCTACTCTTTCTATTTCATCGCCCTGCGCTCCAGCCATAACCGCGATGTTTTTCGCATGAAGCGACATATGACCCTTCTGTATACCAACTGTGGACAATGCGTATACTGCTGCAAAGTTCTGCGCCAAACCAACACTAGCTACAATCTCGGCGAGCTCTTGAGCATCCTTGATTCCAAGTATTTTTCTGCAAGGCTTTGCTTTTGGATGCATGTTTGCAGCACCACCAACAACACCGACAGCCATAGGCATCTCAAGTTCACCAACAAGGTCCCCATTTTTGTCTTTGTGATAAGATGTCAAAGAAGTATAATTTCCGTTTCTCGCTGCATAAGCATGTGCACCAGCTTCAATAGCCCTGAAATCATTACCGGTTGCGATAATCACAGCATCGATACCATTCATAATACCCTTATTATGAGTAGCTGCCCTGTAAGGATCAATAGAAGCAAGCATATATGCTTCCAGGAATGCATCGACAACTTTCTCGCCACCCATTTTTTCTTTATCAAAAATAGCTTTGACTTTTACGAGACGTTTATCAGCTAGATTGGAAAGAATTCTAAGCCGAATCTTTCCTCCAGTTATATCTTCAATAAAAGGTGATACAGCCTCACACATCGTGTTAACAGCATTAGCACCCATAGCATCACGAACATCAACAATAAGATGAGTTACAATCATTTTGCCTAACGGGCTATCCAAAATCCTGACTTCAAGATCTTTTGCCCCACCACCTAAACCAACAAGAATCTTATCCTGCGCATTAGCAAGCTGCAGAATTTCCTCCTTATGATGCATTATTTTCTGAGCTGCTCCTGCAACATCATCAACATGCAAAAGCTGAAGCTGACCAATCATAAGCGGCTTAGAATATTTGGTAGTAAAGCCACCTTTAACCCGTGCTATTTTGGCAGCGTTACTAGCAGCAGCAACAACACTAGGCTCTTCGATAGCCATTGGAATGACATAGTCTTTTCCATTTATCATAAAGTTAACAGCAACAGCAAGTGGCATCTCAAAAGTACCTAATACGTTCTCAATCATCCGATCTGCAGTTGCTATATCCAGACATGATAAGAATAGCTTGGTCTCATCTTCGTTTAAACCAGAAAAATCTTTAACAAATTTTATACGTTCATTAACAGGCAATTTATAGAAACCTGAAACAAGCGATGATTTCTTTTCATTCGACATAATATACTCCTCTCTCTATTATCCACAAAACAGTTTATTGTTTTTATAATTGTATGTTTTAGTTACGTCTATTGACGAACATCATTTAAAGATATTTTTAACCTTTAATTTTTCCTTTAAATAATTGAGAAATTCATGATACAATTCTTCTTTTATCAATCCTTTCATCAGAATGTCAATTGCATGTTCTTTTTTCTTGTGAACCTTTTTGATTTTTATTTCAGCAATGCATCTATGCACATCCTCCAAAACGGCAGTAATCTCAATAATCTTACATTGATTAATATCAATAGAAAGCCCTTCGAAAATATCTAAAGCCTCTTTGAAATCAGAGGTAATCTCTGGAGGTTTGTGATCTATTTTTTTATCGATAAGTATTCCAACATTATGTCGAAATTTTGCTTTGGCAAGTGCCCTCAAAAATATTTCAGAAATCGAACGAAGATTAAAATCTTCTTCCACCAATATATCTCCTGTAATCTTTGAAAAAATATTTGCGGACTTGATTTTTGTTTGCTTTGAATCAAGATCCAATTGAATGTGAATATCACCCAATAGATTTTCACTGCTTTTTTCTTCATTTTTTTTCTTTCTTTTTTTACTTGGGTGTGTTGCTTCTATCCAGTCCATGGTCTCCTTTGGGCCATATACCCATGGAGGTTGTTTAAAATCAGGATTGTATCCGGCCATTTTTATCAAAAAAATGCAGCATCATGAAGTTTATAATGATTTTCCTAAATTTATATGATGGCTTCTCTTGTTTTTACAGCAACGCCATAATCAAATGATAACATTTCGTCTCTATTCAGCAATATTCTGCCAACAGCCAACAATTTGTCTTTTTTGTCGACAATAAGACATTCATCAAAAGGTCTTAAATCTGGGTCGCATTCAACGACAAATTTTGCGAAAACGCTTTTTCCTTCTCTAACAAATGAAGCAGCATCCTCGTCTATAACAACTCTCAATCTAGGTTTTTTAAAAGATTTATGTAAAAGCTTTGCACCACATGTTTTCAATGTAAACAAACCATCTTCTGCTCGCATTGACAAAACATGATTGTCATCACAATAAACACTACGAATTTTGCCAGTATTTTTTGATTTAACAATTTTTATATCTCCGCTGAACAAAGCTTTAGAAGCACCTTTTCCAAACTGCATATCTGAAACAGCAGAAATTCTAATAAAATCCATATCAACACTGTTCTTTTGCTTTGATTTATCAGTTTTTAAATTAATTTTACCATTTTTCCAAACAACTACTTTTTTCTTCTTCAAAAATTCGTTAATTATTTTTTTCGATTCTTCTTCAGTTTCCATATCTATTTTTTTTGGAAAAACAGATTGAGCTAGTGGATACATTTCATCCAGTTCAACCGGTATAGGACCTAGATGAGAACTGACAACTAAATCTACTTCTCTTTTTGAAAAAATTTTCTTTATATGATTCGTATAGTAAATCGAATAAGGCTTGTTTCCCTCGGGCAAAACAACAGTCGTATCAAAATTTGATTTGTATCTCGTCAAAATACGTCTATTGTACCTAAAAAGAATTGGTCTATGAATTGTGTGGCTACCAGTATAAAACATCGCAGTGTTTTTGCTGGTTGGTTCAAATTTTTCTAACCAAACTTTATGCTCTTTTTTTCTCAGTTCCTGTAACGCATCTAAAAGATACGGGTTTGATGAGGCTCTTTGTTCAACTAGTTCCCACAGCCATCCATCAGAAATAGCAGCATGTATAGTTTTAATTTCACCAAAACTTACATATAGATTATGTAATGCTAGATGGCGTATCCTTTCATTGTTGTTCAATTGTTTTAACTCGGACGCATTAAATTTTGAGCATACTGGGCAGCAGCATGGCAATTCATTTAATGAATCCAGTTTTTCTGTACCCCACAAAAAAATCATTCTACCATCTTGCGCATATTTTGCATAGGCGGATGAATCAAAAAAATCACAACCCAATGCAACAGCCAGAGAAAACATCAAAGGATGACCTGCACCAAATAAATGAACAGGTTTTGATGGATCCAAACCTTTTTTAGCTGATAGAATACATCTAACAAGGTCTGTATATCTTTGATTTTCCATAAGTGGCACTACACCACCGATCGGGAAAAAATCCGCATCCATCTTGCTCAGTTCCTTTGCGCATCTTTCTCTTAAATCAGGATAAACAGAACCTTGAACTGGACATGCGAGTAACATTTCGCCTTTCGCAGAAATACTTTTTTTTGCGCGAGCAGCTGTTTCTTTTACGCCATTATCAGCCTCTTTTTTTGTTTGATCAGGTGTACCAAAAATATCCAAGATGGTTCCGATATCGCTGCCGATATCTCGCTGAAATTTTACAATATCAATCGGATCGATTTTTATATCTCCATAAACATAGCTTTGAAAAGTCCCCGAATCTGTCATTATCGGTCCATCGAAATCTATGAGTCTGTGGATGCCCTGTTCTAAAGCTTTCTCCCTTAGTTTTTCATCTTTTTTTATTATATATGAATTTGTAATAACTATTTCTGTACCAAAAAAATTTTTCATATCCGCAGGTTTAATTAACATCTTATTTGGGTTGATTACTGGCATTAGATTGGGTGTTGTAACTACTCCATGTTTAGTTGTAAATTTACATAATCGCCCTGCTGCATCTCGTTCTTTGATTTCAAACGTCATCTTAAAAACCACATAATAGAAGTAATATTTAGTTTTTAGTCATTAAAAAAATTTTTAAGGAAAATATTTTTAACCTATCTGAATGGGATCGATAATCCTACGTAATATAGAGATGGCAGAGAGCGATGCCATATAGCTAGACTTTGGATTATTGGGATTTTGCATATTTTCCACTTCAGCACGCAGCCTACCAAACTTTCCGTGAGCAAGTATTTTATGACTAATTCTTGTTTCTACAGGATCTGCAACAATCTCTACTTTAGTATCATCAAAACCCACACCCGCTAAAGATAGACATGCTGCAACATTGATATTTTTCGGAAATTTTTTGACAGCTTCACGTGCATTCCCCCTAAAAACAATTGTTCTTTCATTAACCTTTAATCCTAACGATTCGGGTGGTTTTGTTGTAACAAGAGTGACACTATCAAGCCATTCCATGCTTGCAGCTAAAACTCCATCTATCCCGCATACTGCGCCAGATGGGAGATATATTTTGCATCGATTTTTTCTAGCCATATTCTCCAGGTTTTTTCTGATATTATCATCAAATAAACTTCCAAGACTCATGATAACCATGTCTTTTCCTGCTTCTAAAACTTTCAATCCATACTGTACAACTGCTTGTTGCGATGCAGCTTCGAAAACTATGTCTGCGTCTTTTAAAAAGTCATCAAATTCTTTTACTTCTGCTTTTTTTAGAACCTTGGCTAGATTTTTTGAAGCTGCTTCTTTTATATCATGCAGATATATTTTTTCGATTTCTTTCATCTTATCAGCAGCTTTTGCTACATCTGTTCCAATAGCGCCACAACCAATAATACCAAGCTTCATGGTCTCCCAAAACCTTAAAACATGCATTTACTATAAAAAATATTGTTATGGATGATGTAGAAAGATTTCTTAATGAGGATCTTGGCAGAGAGGGTGACATAACCTCTGATTCTTTATTTACAAATGAAACTGCATATGCTGAGATTATTGCAAAGGAAGATTGTGTTGTTGCTGGTCTTGAGGAAGCAAAAAAGGTTTTTGAAAAAACTGGCGCTAAAGCAACTCTCGAAATAGACGACGGAGTTTTTGTTAAAAAAGGCACGATAGTGGCAAAAATCAAAGGTCCTGTTCGTTCCATTTTAAAAGGCGAAAGATTAGCACTTAACATTATATGCAGAATGAGCGGTATATCAACGGAAACAAAGACATTGATAGATTTATGTAGAAAAATCAACCCCAAAGTTAAGATAGCTGCTACAAGAAAAACGACTCCTGGTTTCCGTAAATATGAAAAAAAAGCGGTTATAATTGGTGGGGGAGAGCCGCATAGATTTGGGTTGTACGATGCGGTGTTGGTAAAGGATAATCATCTCAAAGTTGTCGGCTCAGTTGAAGAAGCAATAAAGCGTGTGAAAGAAAAAATTAAAGACAAAATTATAGAAATAGAAGTTGAAAACGAGAAAGATGCTCTAATTGCTGCGAATATGAATGTCGATATTATTATGCTTGATAATTTTGATGCGAAATCTGGTATGGATGTTGCTAAGAAAATAAAAAAGGTTAACCCAAATATTTTGATTGAGGTATCTGGCGGTATAACAAAAGAAAATATTCAAGATTATGCTTCTTTTGCTGATCGTATTTCTCTTGGTTGCCTCACCCATTCAGTAAAAAGCAAGGATTTTTCTTTGGAGATTAGAATTTTTTAGGAAATATTTAATAAGTGAAATTACTTTACTATTACGGTAAGAAATTTCACTATAGCGGGGTTATTATTATAGGGATATGGTGATTTAGATATGGAGAAAATTATAAAAGAAGTTATTGCTAATGAGGAAAAGAAAAAGAAAGCTTCCAAAACAGATGGTTCTTCTGAGGATTCTTCTGTTGGGAGTGTTGATGATAGTGATTTGGAAGAAGTATTGAAGAGTCTGGTCACAAGGATTAAAGTTATTGGTTGCGGTGGTGCTGGTACTAATACTATCTCCAGATGTGCAGAAGCTTGTATAGAGGGTGCTGATTTGATTGCTGTTAATACAGATGCGCAGCATCTTTTGCTTTCTAAATCACCACATAAAGTTTTGATTGGTAGACGTATTACTCGGGGTCTTGGTGCTGGTTCTCTTCCTCAGATTGGTGAAGAGGCTGCTAATGAGAGTGAGGAGGATATCCGTAAGGCTGTCGCTCCTGCTGACATGGTTTTTGTGACCTGTGGTCTTGGTGGCGGTACTGGTACCGGTTCAGCTCCTATCGTTGCTGAGATAGCTAAGGAGGCTGGTGCTTTAACTATTGGTGTTGCTACGCTTCCTTTCAAGGTTGAGGGTCTTGTTCGTATGGATAACGCAGAGGTTGGTTTGAAGCGTCTAAGAGAAGCTTGCGATACTGTTATTGTTATACCAAATGATAAACTGCTTGAGATAGTTCCGAATCTTGCTCTGAATGCTGCTTTCAAGGTTGCTGATGAGGTTCTGATGAGATCCATAAAAGGCATTACTGAAATGATTACTAAACCTGGTTTGGTTAACCTTGATTTCGCTGATCTTAAAACCATTATGAAGCGTGGTGGAGTCGCCATGATTGGTCTTGGTGAGGCAGAGGGTGAAAACAAGGCGGTTAACGCTGTTGTAGAAGCTCTTAACTCCCCACTTTTGGATGTTGACGTATCTGGTGCCACTGGTGCCCTAGTTAATGTTACCGGTGGTGATGATATGACAATCGGTGAAGCAGAGCGTGTCGTCGAAGAGGTTTACTCACGTGTCGACCCGAATGCTCGTATCATATGGGGTACAACAATTGACTCTGGTCTCAAGAAAACAATACGTACGATGCTTGTAATAACCGGTGTTAAATCAAAGCAGATACTTGGACCTACACAGAGGACATACGAAAACAAGGAATACGGCATTGACTTTGTGGCATAAATAGAGGTTTAACTTAACAACTCAGATGCTTCGATATTTTAACTCCAGGGGTTCAAATCCCTTCCCCTGCACTTTTTAGAATATTATGAAATTTATATGAATAAAAATGACATATAGTCAACTAATTTGAGGATGTAGCCGCTACGGGCAATAATATTATATATAACTAGTTATTTGACGGATTAAGATTTCATTTGAGGTGTAAATAGTGAAATTGTTCAAAAGCGACAAAACCATTATGGAACGAGCCTGGGATTTACAACACAGGATAGAAGCTAGACAGAAGAGAATAGGCATGGGCAAATACGGTAGAGTCTTTAAAATGACTCGTAAACCCACGAGTGAAGAATACAGTAGAACCTCGATGATAACAGGCTTAGGTATATTGGCGATAGGTGGTTTAGGTTTCCTGATTTTTTTAATCGCTACACAGGTTGCACCTTGGATAGCAAGAGAGCTTGGATTGGTTCACTAGATGGTGTAAAATTATGCAAGACGTAAATTCTGATGTTAATATCGAAGAAAAAACAAAGATTTTTACAATAAAAACTCAGGTTGGTAAAGAACAAAGCGCAGCTGATCTTATCAGCAGCAGAGCAGATAAATCAAAAATCAAGATACCCTCGATACTTGTAACACCAGAGCTTAGAGGATATATCTTTGTTGAAAGCTATGACATAGAGCGTATAAAAGATATGATTAAAACAATTTCTTATGCGCGTAACATACTCGAGGGTGACACGCCCATACAGCAAATTGAGCATTTCCTTGTACCCGCATCTACAGTTGCAAAGATAGCTGAGGGTGATGTGGTTGAAATGATTGCTGGTCCATTCCGTGGCGAAAATGCTAAGGTTACGCATATTGATGATACAAAAGAGGAAATAACCGTTGAGCTCTTTGAATCTGTTGTCCCAATACCAATAACAGTTAGAGGAGAGCAGGTTAGAGTACTCAAGAGAAAAGAAGAAGAAAAAAAGAAGGAGGAATCAAGATAGTATGCCAGATACTGTAAAAGCACTTGTTGACGGCGGAAAAGCATCTGCTAGCCCACCACTTGGCCCAGCACTTGGTCCACTTGGTGTAAACATAATGCAGATAATAAACGCGATAAACGATAAAACCAAGCAATTCGAGGGTATGAAAGTCCCAATAAAAGTTATTGTTGATCCTAAAACAAAAAAGTTTGAGATAGAAGTTGGTACACCACCTTCTTCATCGCTTATTCTAAAAGAACTACGCCTCGACAAAGGATCAGGTACACCATCAACGCGGAAAATCGGTAACCTAACAGTTGACCAAGCAATCAAGGTCGCTAAGATGAAGCAAGACGGTCTGCTTGGTAAGAACCTTAAAAAGAAAACAAAAGAGGTTATAGGAACTTGTGTATCAATGGGTATAACAGTTGAGGGTAAAAAACCACAAGAAGTTCAGAAAGCAATTGATGATGGTGTTTACGACTCTAAATTCTCTTAAAACCACGCTGGAAGAACTGTCTGATTGATTTAAGCATACGATCACGCCTGACTTGTAGCGGAATTGTACTGCCATCTCCCCACGTATTTTTCTTTTCGATATAAGCAAGGATAGAGTCTATATTAGTATCTGTAGTATCTATTATTGTATAACCATACCCTGCGTACAATGGATCATGTGCGTCGCTACCACCTGTTCCACCTAGGTTGTATTGTTTTGCTACCTTGGCTGTTTTAATGTTTGTTTTAGGCATACTGCAGCCGTTAAAAACCTCCATCGCAGGAATTTTGTTATAAATTGTTTTTAGTTTTTCTTCTTTTATACCTGACATTTTCCTAAAAAGATGCGGGACGATTGGTATGCCGCCTTCGTCAAGTATTTTTTCAACAGTCTCCTCAACAGTTAGTTCACGTCTTATCTCTTTTTTTACGTTTAACGCTAATATATGTCCGTCAAGGGTTGATATTTCCGTACCTGGAATTATTATGAAATCTTTTGGCTTTAGTTTCAATGCTTCTAAAGATCCTTTTATTGAGTTATGGTCTGTGATTGCCATCCCATTTATTCCTTTTTTCTTTAGGCAGTTCATTATCTCTTTTGGAGAGCCAGAGGCATCCTCTGAGTATTGTGAATGAATGTGTAAATCAAGTTTTAACATTTCATCTCCCTTAGATTAATAAAAATGCGGGCGCCGGGATTTGAACCCGAGTTGTAAGCTTGGCAAGCTTAAGTGATACCAGACTACACCACACCCGCAATAAAATATTGGGGAATCATGAAAACAATAACTCCTTAAAAAGACTTATGGTTTCATTCTCTTCAAAGGTTTGCTGATATGTCTTCTAGCGCAAACAGGCACCTCATAGAAACCTAAAGAAAGCTTTCGTTTTATTTCCCCAAATCTTGGTTTTTTACTTTTAGTCCCACATTTAACACATTTATATCCTTGGTTTTGTCCTTTTGATTTCATGTGTTTACCACATTTTGGACAAACCGGGTTTTCAACCTTCACAACTTGTTTTTCCAGTTTTTTAACATTAATTTTTTCAAGATTAATAGTAAGAGGTTTTCCTCTGATACCACCATAGACTTCGACAACATCACCGATTGCTAAGTTTCTAACTATATTCCTAAATTCTTTTGTCGGTTCATAAGCAGCACAATCAATCTCACCAGATGAATCTTTTATCCTAAAAATAACATGCCCGCCTTTAATCGTGTTAGGTAATTTGTATACGTTTCCTTTAGTTATAACAGACTGATACGGTTGTATTTTACCAATGTTTTTCCTCTGAAGATGATCATCAGTACCCTGGTTGGTCTCAAAAATAAGCCAGCTATCAACCTTCTCAGATTTAACCATGTCATGGGCGTCTACTAATTCTTTGCCATCATCCCCTCTAATACCATACAAAATAGGACACGGTGAATTTGGTACAAGCCTGTTATGTTTGTTTCTATAATCATAGTTATCAAAAGTCGATAAACATTTTTTATCCATCTTTTTTACTGAATCATCATCTACATTTCTTTTTTTGCCCCATTTCTTTTTTTCTCTGTATGCAATCAGCTCGTATGTATTATCTTTTAATGGAGACCAGGCAATTGATGCAGTTGCACCTATAAGTCCACGGCAATTCTTGTACCCCTTATAATTTGCTTTTATGGATTTTAAAAGCTGTTTAACTTCTTTTAAAGAAACTATTTCTCTCACTGTTTTTTCATAAAACCCAAAAGGCGGCTGCTTCTTAGTTATTACAAATCCGCTGTTAGTTTTTTTATCTTCCAATCTAGCATATTTTTCAACTATGTTTTCTACAATTTCGTTTATTTTCTTGGTGTCAGAATCTTTCAAATCTTTTGATGATTCTTTAGAATAACAAAATACACTTTTACCATCTATCTCTCCGATCTTAGTTTTGTTGCCAACGCCTTTTCCAACCCGAAATGAGATTGCTCCGTTTCCCCTGGTTTTCCATGGTATATTTGGGTTTAATCTAACAAGCCGCGGATAACCTATAATATCGTATTCTTCATCGATCAGTTTTTTTATTATAGTCCGAGCTACGTATGTGGTGCAACCACCTTTAACTGAATCCGTGTCATCGATTCCTATCCAGATATTTTCACTCCCGATATAGTTAAATGCAATACAGTGCTATAATTTATAAAGTTTTATAGGTGTAATAAACAAGTAAAGAATGTAATTCAATATAAAAGACCCGTAGCTATCAAAAGAATGCCGACAAACGACACAATCGCGGCACCAGCCACAGATATAAAATAGAAGCCGCTAAAAGCTTCGGGGTCATCCTTTTCTGAAATTCGGTTAGAACTCAACACGCCGAATTGACGTGTTTTAAGAGCATGGTTGATAGCATAAAAAATAACAACAGCTAAAAATAAAGTCACAACCCCGGAAACCAACAAATAGCCTTGCATAAAAGCTAATCTAATTTTCATTTTAAAAACTATCTAAGTAAAAATTACATTATTATATTTAATAAATAACTCACCAACATAGTTAAATATTAATTTTTCTTTCAATCTATAATATTATGGAGCGAACAGAGCTACTAGCAAACATCAGAGAAACTTTAACCAATGCTGGTTTTTGTGTCTCAGATTTATGTAGTATACGCCCCATAGGTTTTGATCTTGTTGCGAGAAGAGATAATTCATTGCTTATAATTAAAGTTTTGACAAACATAGATGCTCTATCAG
>Ga0172362_10001748_pt1 | contig 18694 bp, 18 predicted proteins | sample LakKivs1_kivu2a2_FD_114534 | JGI IMG/M metagenome (GOLD analysis project Ga0172362, IMG submission 114534) | Sediment microbial communities from Lake Kivu, Rwanda - Sediment s1_kivu2a2 | ecosystem: Environmental > Aquatic > Freshwater > Lake > Sediment | place: Rwanda: Western Province, Lake... | reverse complement strand
TTCGCGGCGGACGTCGTGGTCTCGCGCTCCGGCGTCCGGAGATAGGCGATGTTCGGGTACCTCGCGATGTACTCGCGGACGATCGCGGCCTCGTCGGTCGGCGAGCCGGTATCGACGACGACGATCTCCATGCGCGGCAGGATGGTCTGCGCCAGCAGGTCGTCGAGCAGGCCGCGCATGAAGCGCTCGGCGCCGTAGACGAAGCAGAGCGCCGACAGGATCGGCTTCTCGACGAAGCTCGCGCTGCGCCCCCAGACCTCCGAAAACTCGCGCGGGGTGTCCATCAGAAGGCACCCTTGACGACGTACGCGCCGGGGTTGCTGCACCAGTCGAAGCGCTTGAGCTCGACGTTCCGGCCGGCAAAGAACTCGTCGACCGCACGGCTCTCGCCCTCCCACGGCGGAATGCCGTACTCGTCGAACGCGACGATGCCGCCCGGCACGACGAGCGGCCAGAGCCGCTCGAGCCCGACCTTCGTCGGACGGTAGAGGTCGACGTCGAAGTGCAGCAGCGCGATGCGCAGCCCCGGATGGCTGTCGACGTACTCGGGGATGGTGCGCTCGGCATCGCCCGCGACCAGCTCGATGCGCGGCTTGTAGGGGATGAACCGGTCGGCATCGAAGACGCCGATGAGGTCGCGCAGCTGCTCCTCGAAGGCGCCGCCATCGAAGCCGCCGGTGACCTTGCCGAATCCGGGGTCGGCGCTGCCGTCCTTCTCGTCGAGCGTGCCGAACCCGGCGAAGTTGTCGAAGCCGATGACCTTCCGGTGGCGATCCCCCATGTTCCGGATCTCCATGAAGTTCGCCCACGACAGCAGCGAGGCGCCCCGGTAGACGCCCAGCTCGACGATGTCGCCGGGCAGATCCTTCACCAGTCGGAAAAGCTCGTAGTGCGCGAGAAAGCGCTTGAGAAACACGCGTCGCGTGTAGAGCTGGAAGTTGCGCCAGACCTCGCGGCGGGAGACGTCGAAACGCTCGAAGTGCGACTCGAGCATGTCCTCGATCTGGTCGTCGGCGGCGAAGTTGCGCCGTCCGTCGAAGACGCGCTCGCTGCTGCGCTCGGCTCTCGTCTCGCTGCTGTGTGCGATCATGCGACCTCCATCGCTGGGCTGCGGCGCGTGAACGCGCCGCTCGGGATGTCGAAGTAGTCCTTGTCGGCGACGGCGTCGCAGGGCCGAACCAGGCGGAACTCGAGCGATCGGCGCTCGGGCTGACTCGGGTCGGGAACGAAGCTGCGGTGCGGCACGAGGTCGCCGAACACCAGCGCGTCGCCGAGCGCGAGCCGGAAGAGCGCGTGCGGTCCGGCGGGCGCTTCGTCCAGGCCGGCGCCGAATCCCGATGCAGCGCCGTGCGGCAGCTCGGTGCAGCGACCGGCCACGAACTCGATCGTCGGCCGCCGCGCGGGATCCTCGTCGAGCGGCACGAAACAGGTCACGTGCTGGTCGTGGCCCCGAGGCCCGAGCAGGCGCTGGTAGGCGACGTCCTGATGCCACGGGACGAGGTGGGCCGCGGTGGTGACCCGCCGCACCTGTGGTGGAAACGCAACCCAGGTCGCGTGTCCGATCGCGTCGAGCAGCGCGCGTGACGGATCGCGAAACGCGTCCATCCAGGTCGGGTCGAGGCGCAGTGCGTCGGAGGCCTCGCCGCGCGCGATGGCAGTGTGCTCGCGCGTGGTCGCTGCCTGCGTCTGGCGCTCGTCGCACACCCGGTCGAGGTGGCTGCGCAGCGCGCGCAGCCGTGCCGGGGCAAACGCCCCACGGACGTGCGCGACCGCGTGCCGCGCCGGGTCCAGCTTCGCGTCAGGCATCGGCCCCTCCCAGGCCGGCGGCCACGTCGTCGTAGTTCCAGCACCAGCGGCGCTGGTCGACGAAACGGCCCACGGCCACGTTGGCGAGCTCGGGACAGGTCCGGACGTCCTCGGCGAGTGCGAGCGCAGCCTCGCGCGCAGCAGTCGGCTCGTGCGCGCTCGTGCGGCGGACCAGAGACTCGATCCGCGCCCGTTCGACGCCGTCGGCCCAGGTGGCGCGCGCCAGCTCCAGCGCGAAGTCGCCGTACCCGAGCAGAAGCGCGCTGGTGAACAGCGTGTGCAGACGACGCTCACCGGACGGCAGCAGTGACGCAGGCCCCCCGGGCAGCGGATCTCGCAGGAAGACCGCGTCGGCGTACATCAGGCGCTCGCGGCCGGCGGCTTTGCGCTTGTCGAGCGCGCGCTGCGACCGGTGGTGCAGCGACGCGAAGCCGTAGAACGCGAACCCGCGCCCGCGCAGCAGCAGCTCGACCTCCGAGAACAGGCGCTGTCCGCGATAGAGCTCGCAGAACGACACCTCGCTGACGATCGCGACCGCGCGTTCGTCGAGCGTGCGGCGCGCGCCTTCGAGGATCTCGTACTCCGTTCCCTGCGTGTCGAGCTTCAGCAGCTCGCCCCAGAACGTCTCGTCGGCGCGTTGCTCGAACAGCACGTGGTCGAGCGTCGTGGTCTCGAGCGGCTCACGGTCGAGCACGCGCCACTTCGCCATGCCGTAGCGGCGCGTGAACTCGTCGTTCGGGTGACGCAGCGAGCTGTTGGTCGGTGCCGACAGGACGTGCAGCTGTGCGGCGCCGCGGCGCTCGCCGAGCGCCTGCGGTTCGATCTCGCAGCACGCCCAGGGCGAGCCGGGCGCGACCTCGGTGCGCAGCCGCGCGCACTCGTCCGCCGCGGGCTCGAAGCCGAGGACCGCGGTGTGCCGCGCCAGCGGCTCGACCAGCGGGTGAATCCCGCCGCGTGCCCCGACGTCGACGAAGCCGAGCGGGCGGCCTGCGAGCGCGAGCCCCGGTGCCGAGGAAGCGAAGTCCGGGTCGTCGGCGAGGCCGTTGTGGCCGAGGTGAATCACGAGAGTCTCCCCTGGTAGACGTCGATCTCGGTGCGACGCGCGCTCTGGCCCGGCCGGAAGGCGCTGCCGCGCCGTACGTACGTCGCGAGCAACGCCCGCCGCGTGCGCCACGCCCGGTTCGGGTGCGAGGCGTGCAGCAGGTGACCGTGCAGGAAGACGACCCCGCCGCGCGGCACGACGACGGTGCGCGGCCTGTAGCCCTCGGGCACGACGACCGCCTGCCGGATCGCATTGAAGGCCTGGTTCGGGTGCGGCACGACGCCGGCGACCGGGACCACCGGCAGCAGCGGCTCGCGCTGGCTCCCGGGCCACGCGAGCAGCGCGCCGTTGTCCTGGTCGACGTCGTCGAGCGCCATCCACGCCGAGGCGAACGCGTCGGGTGCGGCCTCGACGTAGTGGTTGTCCTGGTGCGTGGCGAAGCCGGGTGTGCCGGGAACGCACGGGAAGTACTGGCTCTGGATGCCGCTCACCCGCCCGCCGACCAGGCGCTCGACGATCGCGACGATCGCCGGCGCACCGAGCGCCGCGAGGAAGGCCTCGTGCGTGCGGTGCGGGTTCATGACGGGTGCGACGGGCGCGTCGCCGTGGTCGTGCAGCTCGCCCGCAGCGGCGCAGAGGCGCTCGCACGCCTCGGTGGACAGCGCGCCCGGCTCGACGAAGAAGCCGTCGCGCTCGTAGAGGGCCAGCGCCCGCGCCGGATCGCTCGCGAAGTGCGCCGTCGTGTCGCCGCCCACCTGACCCCGACCGAGGGGATCGCTAGTCGGCGTCGCGTCAAGCTGCACGGTGGACCTCGGTGAGATCACGATACCACCGGACGGTCTGCTCGATGCCGGCCCGGAAGGGCGTCCGATCGCGGCGGCCGAGGATCGCCTCGGCCTTGGTGGTGTCGAGCATGCGGTAGGGAATCGCGTCCGGTTTCGTCGGGTCGTACTGCGGCGTCGCGTCGTGCCGGCACACGTCGAGGATCGTCCGCACCGCCTCGCGGATCGTGAGCTCGCTGCCGCTCGCGAGGTTCAGCGGCTCGCAGCGGAACGGACGCTCGAGAGAGAGCACGGCGAGCAGATCGTCGACGAAGTCGTCGACGAACAGGAAATCGCGGACCGCCGCGCCGGTGCCCCAGACGACGAACGGCGTCTCGCGGGCCAGCGCGCGCTTGATGAGCGCCGGCAGGACGTGCGAGCGGTCGTCCTCGAACTTGTCGCGCGGGCCGTAGAGGTTGCTCGGCCGCACGATGGCGACACCGAGGCCGTAGCGGTCGTGGTAGAAGCGCGCGAGCTCCTCGACGTAGCGCTTCATCCAACCGACACCCTGGTAGAGCGCGAAGGGCTGTCGGTTGAGGTCGAGCTCGTCCTCGCGGAGCGGTCGGAACGCCTCCTGGTAGACCGTGGAGCTGCTGATCACCAGCACGCGCTCGACCCCGTTGATCCGGCACGCCTCGAAGAGGTTGGAATGGATCTGCAGGTTCGGCAGCACGAGGCGCGTCGGCTCGTCGCGCATGATCTGCGCGCCGAAGGTCTGCGCGGCGCAGATGACGACGTCCTGCATGCGCGCCGTCGCGACGAGGCAGTCGTCGAGACGCGTCAGGTCGGCGCGCAGGTGGTGCTCGGGTAGCAACGCGGGCGCGCGCTCGTGGAACGTGCCACGCACCTCGGCGCCGAGCCCGTAGAGACGGTCGAGGAGCGCCGAGCCGGCGAGACCCGCCGCTCCTGCGACGAGGACACGGCGGCCCTTCACGACCGCTCTCCGGATCGGCCGACGCCCTGGTCGCGCTGCGAGACGATCGGGGCGCGCGTCGGCCACCACAGGCCGAGCTCGGGGTCGTCCCACGCGAGGGTGAACTGTCCCGCGCGGTCGTAGTAGCTGGACTGCTTGTAGTGGAAGATCGCCTGCTCGCTGAGCACGTAGTGGCCGTTGCCGAAGCGCGGCGGCACCAGGATCGACAGTCGGTTCTGGTCGGAGAGCGTGAAGCCCTCCCACTCGCGGTACTGCGGCGACGTCGGGTCGTTGTTGATCACGACGAGGTAGAAGCGGCCCTGCAGGCAGGAGATCAGCTTCCAGGTCGACGCGTCGCCGTGGATGCCCCGCAGCACGCCGTGGGTCGACACCGAGATGTCGTCCTGCACGAAGTCGACGTCGATACCGGCGTCGTGCGCCAGCTGGCGGTTCCAGATCTCGACGTACTCGCCCCGGAAGTCCTCGAAGCGCGTCGTGGGCTCGAGGATGCGGACACCGTCGAGGCGCGTCGGGCGTACGGTCAGCACGGGCGCGAGCCCGGGTGCGCTGCGGCTCTGCGCCGCGGACGCGCGCGGCGCCGGTGCGGCCGTCGCTCCGGCGGTCCGGGCGCGCGCGCGCGCCGGAGCGCGCTGCGGGCGTCGTTCACGGAGCTGCAACATCGTTCCTCTCCTCCCCACCGGATCGCTCTCGAGAACGCGGGGCTCGGGTCAGGCCGAGAGCCGGCTGTCTGCGGCCGTGTCGGCGAAGTAGTTCTTCCGCTGCCGGAACTCGCGCTCGTGCGCGACGTACCAGGCCCAGGTCTCGCGCAGTCCGTCCTCGAGGCTCGTCGTCGGGTGGTACCCGATCCGCTCCTGCGCCCGCGCGATGTCCATCACACGCGTCGGAAACCCGGCGGGCTTGGTCGGGTCGAAGTCGTAGCGAAAGGGCGTCACCCGCGAGAGGGTCTCGACCAGCTCGCGGATCGACACGCCGACACCGCTGCCGAGGTTCGTGATCTCGCCACCGGTGCCGCGGTAGAGCGCCAGGATCGTGCCCTCGGCGACGTCGCGGCTGTAGACGAAGTCGCGCACCGCCGTGCCGTCGCCCCAGACGACCAGCGGGTCCTCACCGGCGCGCACGCGGCTCATGAGCGCCGGGATCACCATCGCGCTCGCCGGGTCGAAGTTGTCGCCCGGACCGTACACGTTGGCGAGGCGCACGACGGCGAACGTGTCGATCCCGAACTCGCGCCGATACGCGTCGATCTGGAGCTCGCCCATGCGCTTCGCCCAGCCAGGGAAGAGGTCCATCGGCGCGCCGTCCCAGGCGTCGTCCTCACGGAACAGCTCGCGGCTCGGGTAGGCCCCGATCGAGCTCGTGTACACCAGGCGCTTGACGCCGCTCACGCGGCTCGCCTCGAGGACGTTGGTGTTCATCAGCAGGAGCGGCACGAAGAAGCTCGCCGGCTGGCGCGTCGTGACCTCGACCGAGCCCTTGATTCCCGCGAGGTGGAAGACGAGCTCCATGTCGCGTGTCACCTCGTGGCAGAAGGCGACGTCGGTGAGGTCGCCGAGCAGGTGGTCCGCGCGCGGGTCGACGTGCAGCTGGTCGAGCGACGCGGTCCGCACGCAGGCGCCCGCATCGCAGAGGATGTCCACGACCTGGCGGCCGACCATGCCCGTGCCGCCGGTGATCAGGACGTTGCGGCCGCGGAACCAGCTGAGGATTCGTTCATCGATCATCTTGACTGCTCCCATGATGGTTCTTGCGACCGGGGTGCCACACCAGGCTCCCCCAGCCGTCGTGGAACTCGCTCCCCAGGTGGCGGCGCACCTCGAGCAGCTCGATGCGGCTCTCGCGGGCGAGGGACTCGAGGCGCGGCAGGTAGCCGCGCAGATAGCCGCGTCGCTCGGCGTAGCGCTTCGCCGCCTCGTCGAACGGATCGCTCGCATCGTACAACTCGTGCAGCGGCTCGACGTGCACGCAGAGCGCCGGCGCCTGCGCGAGGAGGAAGCCGAGGAAGGCCTCGAAGCGCTCACCGAGCTGCTCCATCGCACCGATCGTGACCACCACGCTGCCCGGCTGCAGGACGAGATCCCGATCGGGCGCGAACATGTCGAATCGTCGGCCCGAGATCGGGTAGCCGGTGCTCTCGGCGACGAGGCCCAGCAGCTCCTGGGACGGCGTCGCCCAGTCGAGGCCGACGATCGGTCGTCCCGGGAGGAGCCGCGCGAACGCGGCGACGTTGTGGCCCGGGCCGCAGCCGAACTCGTAGATCGCGGTCGCCTCGCCGAGCCAGCGTGCGGCGAGCCAGGTCTGCAGCACGTCCACGAAGCTCGCCTCGAAGCGCGGGTTCTTCGGCCGCACGTAGCGGCCGAGCACGCGCATGGTGCGCGAGGGCTTGCGAAAGTAGTGCGGCTCGAGGTCGGCGAGATCGCGCGACCCGGCGAAACGGGCGAGGATGTCGCCCCAGCCGGCCTCCCACGCGGGCTGCCGCGACGGTCCGGACACCGGCAGGGGCGTGTTCAGCGCTGCACGAACCCGATCCTCGACCTCCCTCAGCTCGCGGCCAGCCAGCGGGGTCACGCGAAACTCGTGCGCCTCGATCGCTTCGCGGGTGGTCGCGGGCAGCGCCTCGGCGGTGGTTCCGAGCAGCTTCGCGAACTCGGCCTGGCCCAGCGTGAGCTCTGGCTCCGTTGCCTGTCGCCCGGCGAGCCGGGTCTCCGAAGGGTTCCGGCGAGCCACCCCGGCGCCGGAGCTGCCCGTCTGGATCGCCGCGCTCGCGTCGGAGCTCGTCTGGATCGCCGCGCTCGCGTCGGAGCTCGTCTGGATCGCCGCGCTCGCGTCGGAGGCCGTCTGGATCGCCGCGCTCGCGTCGGAGGCCGTCTGGATCGCCGCGCTCGCGTCGGAGGCCGTCTGGATCGCCGCGCTCATGCGAGCTTTCCTGCTGCCCGCGCCACGTCGGCGGGACGGGCGGTCTCGGTGCGCGGTGCACGCGCCGTGCGTCCGGCGAGCTCGCGCCGGACCGGGAGCGCGGCTTCGACCGCTGCCGCTGGCGCCTGCACACCGTAGTGGATGATCCGGCTACCCTCGTTCTCGAAGGCGAAGGGCACGTGCAAGTGACCGGCGAGTGCGCGCAGCACGCTCGCCTGCCGGTGCGGTGGCACGAAGAAGCAAAGGAAGCCCGAGCTGCCGGCCCCCAGCAGCTTGCCGCCGAGGGCGCCGTGCCGGACGGCCTTCGCGTAGAGATCGTCGACCGTCTCGTTCGAGATCATCGGGCTCAGGCTGCGCTTCAGGAGCCAGCTCTCGTGCAGCAGACGGCCGAAGTCGTCGAGGCTGCCGTCGCCCGTCAGAATCGCGAGCGCCTCGTCGACCATCGCGCGCATGCGCAGCAGTGCCGCGCGACGTGCATCGAGGTTGGCCAGCATGTCACCCGCGATCGCCGACGCGAACCGGCTCGTGCCCGTGTAGAACAGCATCAGGTGGCGCTGCAGATCGGCGAGCCGGTCGGGGCGCGCGGTGACCGGGTCGACGCGAATCTCGCCGCTCGTGCGGAACTCGATCAGGTTCAGGCCACCGTAGGCGGCCGCGACCTGGTCCTGCGAGCCGACGTTCTCGGCCAGGACCTCCTGCTCGAGGCGCATCGCGGTCAGCGCGAGCGCATGCCTGCCGATCATCTGGCCGCGCAGCGCGGTCAGCGCCTTGACGAGCCCGACGGCGAACGACGAGCTCGAGCCCATCCCGGCGCGCGCCGGCAGATCCGCCTGGTGGTGGATCTCGATGCCCGTGGTGTCGTCGTAGCCGAGCAGGCGCAGGCCCTCGCGCACGGCGGGGTGCAGGATCTCGGCGATCGTGCCCACGGTCTCGACGTGCGACCAGACCACGCGGTGCCGCGTGGTGAAGAACGGCGGCAGCTGCCGCACGCTCAGGTAGCAGTACTTGTCGATCGTCGTCGACAGCACCGCGCCCCCCTCGCGGCGGTACCACGCCGGGTAGTCGGTGCCGCCGCCGAAGAACGACAGGCGGAAGGGGGTGCGCGAGAGGATCACGCTGCCAGCGCCCGGTCTTCGCGGATGCGTCCGCGGTGGTAGTCGAGCAGGTCGCGCAGTGTGGTCTCGAGCGGGACCTGCGGCTCCCAGCCCGTCGCGGCACGGAACTTCGAAGTGTCGGGGATCTGCAGCGTGACGTCGGACGGACGCACCAGCGCCGGGTCCACCTCGTAGCGGATGCGGCAGCCCGCCATGCCGATCAGAACGTCCAGCATCTCGCCGACCGTCATCGTGCGCTCGCCGCCGATGTTGTAGACCTCGCCCGGCGGACACTTCTCGAGCAGGAGCCAGTACGCACGCACGGCGTCGCTCACGTCGGCGAACGTGCGCACGCTGTTCAGGTTGCCCACCTTGATCGGGTTCGGCTTGCGGCCGCTCTCGACCTCGGCGATCTGCTTGGCGAAGGCGCTCTCCGCGAACACGTCGCCGCGTCGCGGGCCCGTGTGCGTGAACATGCGCGTGCGGATCGTCTGGATGCCGTACGAGAGGAAGTACTGGAGAGCGATCATGTCCTCGCCGCACTTCGAGACCGCGTACGGGCTCGCCGGGCGAAACTCGTTGCTCTCGCGGATCGGCACCTCGTCGGGTCGGACCTGGCCGTAGACCTCGGACGAGCTGCAGATGTGGATCCGCGGATCGATGCCGGTGAGGCGCACCGCATCGAGCAGGTTGGTCGTCCCGATCACGTTCGTGTGCAGCGTGTCGGCGGGAGCCGTGAAGCTCGCCGAGACGTACGACTGCGCAGCGAGGTGGAAGATCCGCTCCGGACGGACGGTCTCGAGGACCCGCACCAGCGAGTGCAGGTCGCGCAACTCGCCCTCGTGCAGCGTCACGCGCCCCGCGGTCTTGACGAGGTTGGCGCGCGGGCTCCGCCAGCGCACCATGCCATGTACCTCGACGTCGGGGTGGTGCGCGAGAACGTACTCGGCGAGGTGGCTGCCCACCATGCCGGTGATTCCGGTGATCAGGATCCGCATCGTCGTGTCTCCGTCGGGCCCGGCTTGGCCGGCTCCTCGACCCGCTGCGCTTCGCGCGGCGGGATCAGAACGGCCCAGCGCCGCGGCATCAGAAAGGGCCCTTGAAGCGCTTGTAGACGTCCGTGGCCGACGCATCGTCGGGCAGCGGTACGCCGTGCTGGTCGCGGCCCGTCGCCAGGCGAAGGACCTCGTCGGTCAAGCGCCGCAGGTTCGGGTAGTAGAGGTCCTCGAGCGACTTGGCGGTCGGGCAGGGCGCCGGCGCCATGCCGAGCGTTCGCACAGGAGCCTTCAGCAGGCCGGGATCGCGCTCGCAGACCAGGCGGCACATCTCGGCGCCGACGCCGTAGGCCTGCCACGAGGTGTCCGCGACCAGCAGACGGCCTGTGCGCGCCACGCTGTCGAGGATGAGCTCGGTGTCCGGGTGCGAAACGCAGTGCAGGTCGATGAGCTCGACGTCGGCGGCGCCGATCTCTGCCAGATACTCCGCCGAGCGCAGCGCCTCGAGCACCATGATCGAGGTCGCGACGACGGTGACGTCCTTGCCGGCGCGGAGCCTGCGCGAGCCCATGGGCGGCGTACGCGCGGCGCCCGCCGTCGTGTCGACGCGAAAGCCGATGTCGTAGAGCAGCCGGTGCTCGAGGCTCAGCACCGGACCGCGATGGTTGCGGATGAGCGCGGGGTAGGACGAGAGGATCGACTCCGAGGTCGCCGGCATGATGACGACCAGACCCGGGATGTGCGCGAACAGCGACTGCAGGCTCTGCGAGTGCTGCGCGCCCTGGCCCCAGCTCCGTCCGACGATCATGCGGATCATCATCGGAACCTCGAAGCGGCCGCCGAACATGTAGCGGTACTTCGCGGCGAGGTTGACGATCTGGTTCATCGCGAGCAGCGCGAAGTCGGCCCGGATGTGCGTCTGGATCGGGTAGAGCCCGCCCAGCGCCGCTCCGACCGCGATGCCGGTGAGGCCCTCCTCGGCGAGCGGCGTGTCCATCACGCGGTCCTTGCCGAAGGCCGCGGCGAGGCCGATCGTCGAGCCGAAGATGCCCTTGTGGTCGTCGACGCCCTGGCCGAGGAGGATCGCGTTCGGATCGTCCTCGAGTGCACCGCGCATCGTCCTCAGCAACGCGTCGCGGTAGCTCACGACCTCCGCGGAGCGCGTCTCGACCGGAGTCTCGATCTTGAAGGCGAGTCCCATGCGATGCTCCTTCAGGCGACGTCGGCGAGCAGCGCGTCCGCGCCGGGCCAGGGGCTCTCCTCCGCGAACGCGACGGCGTCGTCGATCTCGCGCAGGATCTCCGGGGTGAAGCGTGCGACCAGCTCCGTCTCGGTGACGAGCGGGTCGCTCCGTCGCCAGGGCTGCGCTTCGGCCGCCGTGCGGTAGCCCACGTGGTGGTCCTCGCCGATCCCGACGTGCTCCATCTGCCGGTACGTGTCGACGACCAGGAGCATCGGGCGGCGCTCGGCGCGCACGCGGACGGCTGCCGCCGAGACGGTTTCGTGAACCGCGCGCGGGTCGTTGCCACGCGTGCAGCGACGCGTCGGGATGCCGTACGCGTCGGCGTGCTCGAGGAGATCGTAGGACTGCCGGGCGCTGATCCGCGAGTGCACGGCGAGGCCGTTGTTCTCGCACAGGAAGAGCACCGGCAGCTGGTGCAGCGCCGCGAAGTTCAGCGACTCGTGGTAGACGCCTTCCTCGGTCGCGCCGTCCCCGAACACCGCGAGGACGATCTGGTCGGTGTGACGACGCTTCGCCGCGAGCGCCGCACCGACCGCGTGCGGAATGGTGCTGGCGACGATCGCCGACGAGCCCATGAAGCCGACGTCGGGTGCGGCGAGGTGCATCGAGCCCGCCTTGCCGCCGCAGCACCCGGTGGCCTTGCCGTACAGCTCGGCCATCATCTGCCGGAGGTCGCCGCCCTTTGCGAGGTAGAACGCGTGGCTCCGGTAGCTGCCGAAGACCAGATCGTCGGGGCGCAGCGCGGCGCACGCACCGGTCGCGACCGCCTCCTGGCCGATCGACAGGTGAACCGGGCTCTGGATCCTGTCCGAGGGGTAGAGCTGGATCAGGCGGAGCTCGACCAGCCGGATGCGCAGCGTCTCGTACAGCAGCCGGGCGTCGAGATCGATGTCGGTGCGATTCACGCGACCTCCGCGGTGACGGCGCTCGCCGCGCGAGTGCGGCGGTGTGTCTGGTGCGCTCGCGACGCGGTCGCAGGGCGCTGCGCCGGCGTGCGGAAGAACCCTGCGGCACCTGCCAGGCTCTCCGGCGTCCCGATGTCGATGAAGCGCTCGGTGCGCGCGTATCCGTAGATTCCAGCGGCGAGCCAGCCCGGCAGCAGGTCGCGCTCGAGCGAGCAGGGGAGCCCGAGCGGGATCGCCGCGACCAGCGAGCGGCGCAGCAAGTAGAATCCGGCATTGACCGCGCCCGGACGGCGCCGCGGGGACTTCTCGACGAAGCGGTGGATGCGGCCGTAGGGGTCGGTCTCGACCGTGCCGTAGCGGCGCGCGTCGTGCACCTGCGCGAGCGTGAGCGTGCCGTGCGCGGCGCGCTGATGATGCCAGAGCCAGAGGTTCCCGAGGTCGACGTCGCAGTACGAGTCGCCGTTGAGCACGAACAGCGCCTGCGACCTCACCAGCGGCAGCGTCCTGCGGATGGCGCCACCCGTTCCCAGCGGCGAGGGCTCATGTGCGTACTCGACCTCGATGGGCCCGAAGGAGGGGCCGACCGCGTCGCGCACCTGCTCGCCCATGTAGCCGGTGGAGAGAACGACGTGCTCGATGCCGGACGCCGCGAGGTGCCCGAGCAGGTGGAAGAGGAAGGGCACGCCGTCGACGTCGGCGAGGACTTTGGGCCGGTCGGCGACGACGCCGCGCAGCCGCGTGCCCAGCCCTCCTGCGAGGACTACCGCGGTCGCTCCGCGGACGTCGTCGGTCGCCTGCGCGTGCTGCGCGGCCTGACCGCTTCCGGTTCTCCGGGTCGCTCGTGGTTGCTCCATGATGCGAGGCACTCGAAGCAAGCCGTTTGCCAGCCTCGCCGGTCCGTCGAGGAAACGTCCAACGTTCCACCGGCTTCGCTCACCACGAAGGATGGCAGCGGCACGGCGCGCCATCCGATGTCCGTACCCGCTTCGCCGAGACCGAAGGATGGAGCCGCTACGGCGCTTCATCCGACCGCGCACCCGCCGCGTCCTCGATGCGCCGGCACGCGGACCGATGGTCGCGTGCGCCGGCCGATGGGTCGAAAGTGCCGGCCGGCGTTCCGTGGGTCGGCAATCGCTTCCCCTCGCGGGCTCAGCTATGGCGTCCGCTCGGAGTTCAGCGGGCCGGGTCGCGCGCGGCACGGCGAAGGAGAGAGCGAACGTGGGTCCACTCGAAGGCATTCGGATCATCGAGATCGCGGGCATCGGCCCCGGTCCCTTCTGCGCCATGATGCTGTCGGACATGGGCGCCGAGGTGCTGCGCATCGACCGCGCCGAGCGCGTGAGCGGTGCGAAGGGCCCGACCGCGGACCTGCTCGCACGGGGACGCCGCAGCGTCGGCGTGAACCTCAAGAGCAGCGCCGGCGTCGCCGTCATCCTCGACCTCATCGAGCGCGCCGACGGCCTGATCGAGGGCTTCCGTCCGGGTGTCATGGAACGGCTCGGCCTCGGCCCCGACGTCTGCCTCGCCCGCAACCCGAAGCTCGTCTACGGCCGCATGACTGGCTGGGGACAGGAAGGCCCGATGGCGCAGGCGGCCGGGCACGACATCAACTACATCGCGCTCGCCGGCGCCCTCGAGCCGATCGGCCGTGCCGGGGAGGCGCCGCTGCCACCGCTCAACCTGGTGGGCGACTTCGGCGGCGGCGCGATGATGCTGGCCTTCGGCATGGCGTGCGCGCTGGTCGAGCGTCAGCGCTCCGGCAAGGGGCAGGTCGTCGACGCGGCCATGGTCGACGGCGCCGCGCTGCTCATGACCATGTTCCACGGCATGCGGCACATGGGCTTCTGGGACGAGCGCCGCGGCTACAACCTGCTCGACACCGGCGCGCACTTCTACGACACCTACGCGTGCAAGGACGGCAAGTACGTCTCGCTCGGCTCGATCGAGCCGCAGTTCTACAAGGAGATGCTCGAGCGCCTGGGGCTCGCCGGCGAGACGCTGCCGCACCAGATGGACAAGGCGAAGTGGCCGGAGCTCAAGCAGAAGGTCGCCGCCGTCATCGCCACCCGGACGCGCGACGAGTGGTGCGCGATCATGGAGGGCACCGACGTCTGCTTCGCGCCGGTGCTGTCGATGACCGAGGCGATCGACCACCCGCACAACAAGCTGCGCGGAACCTTCACCGAGGTCGCCGGGCTCTCGCAGCCGGCGCCGGCGCCGCGCTTCAGCCGCACACGCCCGGAGATCCAGCGTCCGCCAGCACAGGCCGGCGAGCACACCGACGACGCGCTGCGCGACTGGGGCGTCGCGGACGCGCGCGTCGCGGAGCTGCGTGCCGCTGGAGCGATCGCCTGAGCTCGGTCAGCCCGCGGTGATCGGTACGTGGCCCGGCTGCTGCGCGACGCGCGCCAGCCAGGCCCGCACCGCCGGCCAGGGCTCGAGGTCGAAGCCGCCTTCGGCCGCGACGTGGGTGTAGGCGTAGAGCGCGATGTCGGCGATCGTATAGCGCTCCGCCACGAAGTACGTGCGTCGCGAGAGGTGCGTCTCCAGGACCGCGAGCGCCGCGTCCCCGAGGCGCTTCTTCTCGGCCAGCGCCGCGCGGCGCTCGGCGGTGATCTCGAGGTGGTGCAGCCAGTAGCGCGAGGTCGCGATGTTCGGCTCGTGGCTGTACTGCTCGAAGAACATCCACTGCAGCACCTGCGCCCGCTCGAGCCGCCCGTCCGGCAGCAGGGGCGTCCCGTCGGCGAGGTAGAAGAGGATCGCGTTGGACTCGGCGAGCAGGGTGCCGTCGGGCAGCTCGAGCGTCGGGATCCGTCCGTTCGGGTTCTTCGCGAGGAATTCCGGCGTCCGCGTCGCACCGTGCACGATGTCCATCTCGACGCGCGCGAAGGGGATGCCCAGCTGGCGCAGTGCGAGGCGAACCTTGTAGCCGTTGCCCGATTCGAGGAAGTCGTAGAGCCGCATGGTCGTCCCTCCCGCCCTGGGCTTCGAGCTCGAGGCGAGGTGGCGTTGTAGCGTGCCGTGGGCGGGGTGTCAGCGCCGTTCTCCCGCGGTGGAAACGCTCCGCGCCAGGCGGTGCGTCGAGACCGTCCCACCGGGGGCGCGTCCGGGCGGCGCAAGCGTCGAGATTCCGACGCCCTCGAGGGAAAGTGGTGCTTCTGGAACGCGCCGCGACGTTTTGCGGCGCAGGAACGCCGGGAAATCGCGGCATCCCGTGGCACATGGGTTGCGACCGGCATCGCCCGGCTGTCGCTCGTCGCGTGCCCTCACCGGCTCCACTCGGTGACCCGAGCACGCGCGCGAGAAGACCGCGCTCTCCCCGGTGACACGAAGACCAGCGAAGGAGGCGGCGATGAAGACGGTTCTCACGGTCGACGACAGCAGGGTCGCTCGCACGGCCATCGCGCAGGCGCTGTCGCGCTGGGGCTACCGCGTGCTCGAGGCTCGCGACGGGCGGGAGGGAGTGGCGGTCGCACGCCTCACGCGCCCCGATCTGATCCTCCTCGACGTTCTCATGCCGATCCTGGACGGGCGTCAGGCGCTGGCGATCCTGCGCCAGGACGTGGGCTGCCGGCATCTCCCGGTCGTCATGCTGACCGGCATCACCGGCGAGAGCCTGGTGCAGCAGTGCTCTCACCTCGGCATCAGCGGCTACCTGGTGAAGCCGGTGGCGTCCGACGCGCTGCTGGACGTGGTCGGACGCGTGCTCGGCGGGCCGGTGGGTGTACCGGTCGCGGCCATTGCGTCCGACGCCCCGCGTCCTGCGATGGTCGGCTGAGCGTGGCCACGGCGCGCTTCTACCGCGGGGCCGTGCCCCGCCGTCCCGGCTCACGTCCGACGCGGTGACCGCCGATCTAGCAGACACCGCCCGGTGCGGGCCGGCGCCCTCTGCCTGCCGCAGCGGTGCCGGTCGCGCAACCCGACGGACGACAGACTGCCGCGGGCAGCGCAGGAGGGCGCCCACGAGATGCTGATCCTGACTCGAAAGATCGGCGAGATGATTCGCATCGGCGACGAGGTCACGGTGCGCGTACTCGGCGTGCGCGGTGGACAGGTGAGCCTGGGCCTCACTGCACCCGACGACGTGCGCATCCTCCGCGAGGAGGTCCTGCGCGACGAGCGTCCGCTGCCGGTGCACGACGCTCCGGCGGGGGAGAAACTCCGCGACGCGCGTCCGCTGTCGGCGCATGACGCTCCGGCGGAGGAGAAAATGCGCGGCGCGCGGGCGACCGCCGCGAAGCAATCGGCGAAGCCGCGCACCAGCCCCGAGCGCAGGATCGCATCGCGCTCGGCCTGAGCGCCCGAGCAGGACCTCGCGAACGGTCGAAGCCCGCGACGCGCACGCGCGAGGACCGCCGCCGCGCGCGGGCACGGCGCCGTAGCACGCGCCGGGCACCGCCGGCACCTGGCGTCAGCGGTGGCGCGCGAGCTCGCGCTGCACGAGGTCGAACTCGGTATCGAGCCGCTCGGCGAGGATCGCCGCGCGGTCGAGCGCGCCGGTGCGGCCGGCTTCCTCGAGCGACGCGCACAGTGCGGCCAGGCGCACCGCGCCCATCGTGCTGCTGCTGCCCTTGAGCGAGTGCGCGGAGAGCTCCAGCGCTTGCCGGTCGCCGCTCACGAGCGACTCGCGCACCGCGCGGCAGCTCTTCCTCGCGTTGCCGAGGAACAGATCGACGATCTCGGCGAACTCGCCGCCGCCCGGGGCCTGCAGGTCGCCGCGGAGCGCTTCGAGGACGTCGATCCGCACGGGTGCGTCCGCGTCGGACTCGAGAGGCATGATGTCTTCGAGCGCAGGCGCGGACTCCGCCAGCCGCGGGGACCGGCGCTCCAGCGCGCGCTCGAGCGCGTCCCGCAGATCCTCGAGGTGGAGCGGCTTCGCGAGGTAGTCGTCCATCCCGGCATCGAGGCAGCGACGCCGGTCGCGGTCGAGCGCGTTGGCGGTCATGGCGATGATCTGGCAGCGACGCTGGCCGGCCTCGGCGGCCCGGATGGCGATGGTCGCGTCGAGCCCGTTCATCTCGGGCATCCGGCAGTCCATCAGGACGATGTCGTAGGGGGTGCGCTGCATCGCCTCGACGGCCTCGCGCCCGTTGGCGACGAGATCGGGACGTAGCCCGAGCTTGCCGAGCTGGGTCCGCACCAGGCGCTGGTTCACGGGATTGTCCTCGGCGATCAGCACGCGGACCGTATCGGCGTCGAGCTTCGGCTTCTCGGCGGGAACGCGGAGCGTCGGTGCCGCGGGCGGGTGCGGGCGGGGCGCGCGCACCACGTCGCGGACGCACTCGAGGAGCTGCGTCTGGCGGAGCGGTTTGGTCAGCCGCCGATTGACGCCCACCGCGCGCGCCTGCTCCACCTGTCCGCGCTCGGACAGCGAGCTCGCCATGACCAGCGGAATCCGCTCGAAGCCGGGCGTCGCGCGGAGCTGACGCGCGAACTCCACGCCGTCCATGCCCGGCATCAGCATGTCGAACACGACGGCGTCGTACGGAACGCCGTCGTGCCGGGCAGCGACCAGCATGTCGAGCGCGCTGCGCCCGTCGCAGGCCGTGTCGACGACGCTGCCGCAGCGGCCCAGGTAGGTCTTCAGGATGATGCGGTTGGTCGCGTTGTCGTCGACTCCGAGGATGCGGGCGCCGTTCAGCGGCGAGAAGTCGCCTCTCTCGGCGGCGCTCTCCTCCGGGGCGCGCTCCAGCCGGACCGTGAACCAGAACGTGCTTCCGGCGCCCGGCTCGCTCTCGACCCCGATCGCGCCGTCCATGAGCCGCACCAGGCGCTCGCAGATGGCGAGCCCGAGGCCGGCCCCCGGGTGGCGGCGGCTCGTCGAGCCGTCCGCCTGCGTGAACGTCTGGAACAGCTGGGCGTGCAGCTCACGCGGGATGCCCGGACCGGTGTCGGTGATCTCGAAGCGCAGCAGCAGGTCGCTGCCGCGGGCCTCGGCGACGCTCGCGTGCACCCGAACCTCACCGCTCTCGGTGAACTTGACGGCGTTGCCGATCAGGTTGACGAGGATCTGCCGGAGCCGCCCGGGGTCGCCGATGGCACGCCGGATGTCGCTCTCGACGTGGCAGGTGAGCTCGAGCTGCTTCGCGTGCGCGCGCTCGGCGAGCAGCTCGGCGGCTTCCTCGACGGTCGTTCCGACATCGAACGCCGTCGTGTCGAGCTCCATGCGCCCGGCGTCGATCTTCGAGAAGTCGAGGATGTCGTTGATCATCGTCAGCAGCGACTCGGCGGAGAGACGGATGGTCTCGGTGAACGCGCGCTGCTCGGGCGAAAGCTGCGTTCCGAGCAGCAGTCCCGTCATGCCGATGACCCCGTTCATCGGGGTGCGGATCTCGTGGCTCATGTTGGCGAGGAACTCGGACTTGAGCCGGTTGGCGGCCATGGCCTCGTTGCGCGCCGCCGTGAGCTCCTCCGCGTGGCGTGCGTAGTCCGCTGCGAGTGCGGCGGCCTTGGCCTCCGCCGTCCACTCCTCCGCACGCAGCCGGCGCGCCAGCGCGGCGATCCGGTTCTCGAGCGCAAGCGCGAGGAACGGCACGAGCAGGAAATCGTCGGCGCCGGCGTCGAGGACTCCTCGCACCCCGTGCGCATCGGCCTCGGCAACCAGAGCCAGGATCGGCATGCCCTCGAGCGCACCGTGCCGGCGGACCCGGCGGCAGAGGTCCTCGCGGTCCCCCTGCGAAGCCGTCCAGTCGACGATCAGCAGCGAGGCCGGCTGCCGTTCGAGCTGCGTCCACGCGAGGCTCGAACTCTCGGTCATGCGGACCGCATCCGCGCAGGAGGCGAGCGCATCCTTGACCTGCCTTGCGAGGGCAAGGTCGGAGATCAGTGCGAGTACCGAGAACGGACGGGCCATTGTCGACAATCTCGGTAGGGGCGAGCCGCACCTTGAGAACCGGCCCCCCGGCCAGGGCGGGGCGCCGCGACGCGCGGTCGCAGCGGAT